>Ga0209123_1002663_pt1 | contig 14594 bp, 15 predicted proteins | sample BarGraIncu00431A_FD_184500 | JGI IMG/M metagenome (GOLD analysis project Ga0209123, IMG submission 184500) | Arctic peat soil microbial communities from Barrow, Alaska, USA - Barrow Graham LP Incubations 004-31A (SPAdes) (version 2) | ecosystem: Environmental > Terrestrial > Soil > Wetlands >...
ATTGCGCTAATACCAAGGGTATACCCATCCGGACTGGAGTTAGTTAGTTCATTCCAACCAATAGTGCCTGCTCCGCCTGGTTTATTGATAACAACTAAGGGCTGACCTAAATATTGAGGTGCCTTCTTTTCCAATGCTCTGGCTAGAAGATCCAACCCTCCGCCAGCACTGAAGGGTACGATGATGGTAATAGGTTTTGTGGGATAACTTTTAGTAATAGCTGCCGTTTTGTTTTGCATATCGCTACAACCTCCAATTAGTATTGAAATGAGTAACAAGCATGTAGTTAACAAGATTAAAGACCTTTTTTGCATTGTATCATCTCCTTATATCATTCATGCATCACCGCTAACTTCTAACCTCCTTTTGTAAGTGATTGACTTTACTGTGCCAGCTAATTGTATTATAAAGAATGAAGAGAATCCCCAACACTAGAATAGTGCCAGAAAGTGGTCGAGTAAATAGCTCCCAGATGCTACCATTGCAGATAATCAACCCTTGCACCAATCCCTGCTCTAACTCAGGTCCTACTACGATGCCGATGATGAGTGGCGCTGGTTCAAGCCCTGTGCGGCGTAGAAAAAAACCGATTATACCGAAAAAAATGATCCACATTAAATCAAAGACACTATTATTAATACTATAGGCACCAGTAAGGGTGAGTACAGCCACTAGCGGCATAAGAATATTGAGTGGTGTTTTGAGCAATTGGACAAAAATGCCCACTAGAGGCAAATTTATAATGAGCAACAGAAGATTGCCAATATACATACTGGCAATAAGACCCCAAAATAGATCAGGCTGCTGGGTGATCAGTGCTGGGCCTGGGATAATGCCGTGAATCATAAAGCCACTTAGTAAAATAGCTGTACCGCCACAAAAGGGCAGTCCTAATGTTAATAACGGAATCATGGTGGCGGAAATGGCCGAGTTATTGGCTGATTCTGGTCCGGCAACCCCTTCAATGGCACCATGACCAAACTCAGCTGGATTTTTACTACAACGTTTTTCCAAGGCATAGGATGCAAAGCTGGATATTGTTGACGCCGGACCAGGTAATAATCCTATTAAAAAACCTATAATACCACCGCGAAATATGGGCGCTACTGAACGTCGGCACTCTTCACTGGTAGGGTATAAATCGCGAAGGCGTATCGATGGTATACTGGATTGAGTATTTGTCTCTGCCATCACAGTGAGAATTTCCCCAATTCCAAATATCCCCATAGCTAAAATTGACAAATTAAAACCTCTGTCCAGTTCATCAATGCCGAAGGTAAAGCGGCTAATGCCAGACAAACTATCTAACCCGATAGTTCCTAGCATAATACCTGTGACAGCCATAAAGGTGGATTTAAGCGCAGAAGTGCCAGTCAGTTTGGTGAGCACGATTAATCCTACTAGGGCGAGGGCGAAATACTCTGGTGGTCCAAAGGCTAATGCAGCTTTAGCTAAAGGGGGGGCAAATAGGGTTAGGCCGATTACGCCGATTGTGCCGGCAATAAAGGAACCGATAGCTGCCACAGTAAGTGCCGCTCCACCTCGCCCTTTTTGGGCCATAGGGTAGCCGTCTATGCAGGTCACCACTGATGCGGCTTCCCCTGGTACATTAATTAGGATTGCAGTAGTTGAACCGCCGTATTTGGATCCGTAATAGATTCCAGCGAACATAATCAATGCTGCGGTACTATCCATACCATAACTGAAGGGTAGCAATAGAGCAATGGCACTAATTGTATCAATTCCTGGCAGTACTCCCACCAGTGTACCGATCAAAGCACCAATGGTACAAGCTAGCAAATTGGCTGGCATGATGCTGATATAAAAACCATGTAGCAGCATAGCCAATGTTTCCAATCTTTCACCCCCTAGTTTTTATGGTAATGTAACAGCTAAATAGTATTTGAAGAGAAGATAAAAGACTGTTGAACTACCAGCCGCCATCATAAGCGGAAGGAGCCAACCTGTCGTATCGGTTATCTTGAACAAATAGAATAGGAATATAAATGTAGCACTAAAATAACCGATGACATTGAAAATCGTAATGTAAAATAGCAGACCAATGAGAATGAAAATAAACTTTGTCCAGTCAACATTGTTTTTGGGTATAGATTTTTTGGATCGCAATTGATTGAACATAAGCACCAATGCGACTACGACGGCAGTAACTCCTGACAGTATGGGCAAAAACCCAGATCTAGGTGACTGGAGGGTGCCAAATGTTAGCTGCCCTGCCAAATATAGATAAACAATGCTTCCCAGCAAAAAGAAGAGGGTTATTATTTTTTCAGTCATATTCAGTCACCTCTGCGCCCTGAGTTATCTTGTAACGCCTAATGAATTAATAAAAGTTCAAACCTGATCAAACTCGATTGTAAAGGTAGTTCCTTTTCCTAGCTCGCTATCAACGATCAGTGTTGCAGCATGACGCTGTACAATTCGGTAACAAATAGCCAACCCCAGGCCAGTGCCATGTTCTTTGGTGGTAAAAAACGGCGTTCCAAGTTTATCTCTGAGTTCTAAGGGAATACCTATTCCTGAATCTTTTATGGATAAGAGTGCTCTTGGACCAGTAAATTTTGTGCTAATGCTAATGATACCGCCTTCAGGCATGGCGTCTATCCCGTTTCTGACAATGTTAAAAATAAGCTGACGAATACTATTTTGATCTACAGAGACATTAGGAAGATTGTTTAAATTAAGTTCAATCTCACAATCGTTACATAAAGCATCGGCCTGTAGCAAGGGGTAAATATCCTGTATAATTGTATTCAAATTATTTTCACTAAACACCATAACACTATTTTTGGCTAGTGACAAAAATTCCGTAATAATGCTGTTGGCACGGTCTAGTTCACTGATCATTAGGGTGATGTTTTCTTTTTGCTTAGTGAATTCTTGTTTATTACCCATAAACTGCAATAAGCCTCTTACTGTTGTCATCGGATTTCGTATTTCATGGGCAATACCAGCTGCCATTTCACCAATGATGTTTAATCTGTCCAGATGGGTCATTTTTTCAGTTTGTTCACTAATATAGTTGAGAATTGGAGTGAATTCGGATATTTCACTATGATAATTAGAGGATTGTCCAGCAAGTATGGATTCGGCAAATAACTGAAGGTCTTTTTTTAATTTAACAAACAACTCGCGAAAGATAATGACACATACTAATAACATAAGGAATGCACCTAAAAAGGTATTTGTCGTTCGCTTCCAAATTGCTGAAGAAACAGCATTTTGGTTGATAGAAGCAAAAGCATGGCCAACGATAACTCCATGTTCTTCAACTGGTTTGATGTAGATGATTGTATTTGCTCCATACCATACAATTGAATTTCTCTTTTCGATTAGTTGTTCTGTATTGCCTTGGTAGATTCCATTAACCCGAGTGGAGTCAACGCCGACAAGTAACGACTTATCAAACTGTGGGCCAATGGCAACAATGCTTTCATATTGTCTGGAATAAAAACCAAATTTAATTATATCGATTGGTATGAAGAGATCTTTCAAAATTGGTTGGAGTTCTTTATTGAAAGCTAATACTTGATCCTGCACAGATGCATGGGTGGCACTCTGTCTGGCGGCAATTTCAGAGAAAGCATTGGCTGGTTTATTTTTGATCAGAAAATCAGTAATAGAGACAAGGCGTTTGATATTTTTCTCATTCTCTTCTTGCAAAGAGAGCCAATGGTTATATGTGGTGGTCGTTATCATTAGCAACAAAACAACGCTAACTATCTTTACATTTAAGGCTGTTGTTAAATTGAAACTTTTCATTGTTTTAAGCCCCTAAGTGAATAATTTTGTAGAGTATAATTTACACTAGTACATCATACTTACTGTTGTTTTACAATTAACGACATAATTCCCTAATAATATAATAATTCCCTTATATATGTTTGTTATTTCGCCGGGGGATATCAAAATCCTTCCAATATTTATAGAAAATTTAGCCAAGACATAGTAATTATGACAAATGACGCAAGTATGGCAGATAAGCCTAGAGATATCTATGCTTACCTGCCATACTTGCGTTTACTGACTTTTAAGGATAATCATTATTATCCGTTTACAATAGTACCACCATTGACATGCAGTATTTGCCCTGACATATAGACTGAATCACTGGAAGCTAAAAATACATAGCAGGGAGCTACTTCAGCTGGTTGACCTGCCCGCTGCATAGGAGTATTCTGACCGAACTCAGCCACATGCTGTTCATTAAAAGAAGCTACAATAAGGGGTGTCCAGATTGGCCCTGGGGCTACGCCGTTGACACGGATGCCTTGCTTAAAAAGGCCACAATGGCGCCTTTGGTTGCAGCATAATCAATTAATTGTTCATTGCCAGCGTAGGCAGTAACAGAGGTTGTATTAATAATGTGCCATTTTTTAAATGGGGCATAGCGGCTTTAGTGCAGTAGAAGTAGGAAAAAATGTTAGTGCGAAAGGTTTTTTCTAATTGTGAGGCAGAAATGTTTTGAATGTTGGCCTGAACATGTAGTTCGGCAGCGTTATTTACGAGAATATCTAACTGACCGAACTCTTTGATTGTTTGGGGCACCACCTGTTGGCAAAATTCTTCATTGCCGACGTCGCCGGCAATCGCTAAACAGTTTCTCCCGGCCTGTTCTACACCACGTTTTGTGACCTTCAACCATTTTTGAGCAGAGATGCATTTATAAAACGCTATTTCTTGCTTTTTCGGTATTGGGCGAGAAGACGTCGAGGTTCTTAAATACTGCAGTAATTAGTATCTCTGCTGGTCTTCGAGAATTCTTTCAAAAACAGTGGAACCGAAGGGTTGATGGACTTGGAGTTCCATGCAATTACAGAATCGACAAAGATGGGCTCGCCTTTTATGTCGACAAAGCGAAGGCTTGGACTGGCATACACCTCTACAAACCGGGGAAGCAGGCCAATGCCCATCTCTGCTTCAATCATAAAGAGTAAGCCTTCGATGTTGGGTTGTTCACTGACGATATTTGGTTTAAGGCCCTTGCTGGTGAAAAATCGTATCTGGGCTTCAAAGGCGGCGGGATATTCTTGTCGTGCAATTATAATTAAAGGCTCATAGGTGATGGTCATTGGGTCTATTTCAGACTTCTGGGTCAAAGGGTTGTCCCGGTGCATAACACAGCAGATGGGACTGCTGTAAATGATTTCAAAGACTACATTCTGAACTTCTGCAATGTATATGGAGGTAGTGAAAGCTATGTCTAGTAACCCCTGCTTCAAAGTTAACTCAATATGGGGGTAGGCGCGTCGAAATTTTCTAATGAGTTCAGGTAAGAAGTGCTTTTCATTGGGACCCATGAAGCCAATCTTAAGCCGGCCGGTATAACCAGAGGCGGCGTGTTGGGTCTTTCGTACCGCTTCTTCATACATTGTTACCATGCGTCTGGCTTCTCCAAGAAATATCTTTCCTGCAGGAGTCAGTTGTACTGAACGGTTATTGCGGATAAACAAAACTACGCCTAGTTGCTGTTCTATGGCCTGAATCTGTTGGCTCATGGAGGTTTGGACGATATGATGAGACTTTGCTGCTTTGGTAAAGTTAAGGTGCTCCGCCACTGAAATAAAATAATGAAATTGACGAATATCCATACAATTCCCTCCCAAGAACCAATACTTTCTACCTCAAGTATAGTATATTGCTAGGAAGTTGTCATTATCAATAAGAGGATTTTCCTATCATTCCATGATGATTCATCGTTGTACTAGTTTGAATTTTAAGAATAGTATATAGATGCTTATAAGTGCTAAGTAGGTCGCCTCAAAACTATAAATATTTCAAAGAAATGAGGAAGATGTAATGATGGAACAAAAAAAATCTAAGGTACCTATTACAGAACAAGAGAAGGCAAAAAGCTATTTTAAGTATTATGAACTAGATATGACACCATCCCCCAAAGAAAAGGTTGATCAGGTACTACGTGGTCCGATCGCTCCAAGCAAGGCGTTAAAGATCCATGATAGAAACGATTTATTTAAGCCAGGATATTTAGACAGTGAACTTGGGTACTGCACCATGGAAGATGGAACAGGATTTCTGGCTAATATAACACAAATGCCAGGTGTGACGACAGAGATGTTTGACTGGTGGTTCGCATGGCATGGACTTGATAACTTTAGATATACTATATGGAATCCCGGGGATCATCACAAAGCAGAGACTATGCAAAGTGAACATACCTTAGATAAAGATTTATCCTATAAGGAACGCTATTGGAATACAACCCACTATGTCCTTGAAGATATTGGTTTTGGTCCAGAAGGTATTTATATTAACTTTAAGTATCCAGGGGATTTGGGCTATGATACAAGTAAAATTGGTACAGAGGCTTGTAGTACCATTGTTTGTGCCAATGGCTTTGGCGACAAACAGCCACCAAACGGTTCAGCACCAGCAGTAATGACGCATTTTGTGCGAGAAGTTACAGGCGGAATCGAACTGAGATCCCGTTTTTGGATGGGGTGGACTATTCGTAACGGGAAGCCTGTGAAGATTCTTCCTGATGGCATAAGAATGCCGGATTTTGGACCCAAGCTATTATTGCTGCATAATATCAAAGAATTCAACCATTTAGCTCACATATTGCCACAAGTTTTTGCCGAAGAAAAAGATAATTTTTAATCGTATAGAAGGAGGCTATCATAATGAATATGAATAATGTTATTAAATTGGATAAAGAGAAATGTATTGGCTGTAAATTGTGTTATAAATCCTGCTTTATCGATGTCATCCGCTGGGATGATGAAGAAAAAAAGCCTGTTTTTAAATATATAGAAGACTGTGTACATTGCAATTATTGCGAGGTTGTATGCCCTAAGGGTTGTATTGAAGTAGTGCCAGATTTTACGGGCGAACGCTTTTATCAAACCTTCGATAAATATAAATAGAGTCTAGTTTATGGAAAGGAGCAGAAAGATGGAAAATATAGAATGTAATAAACAAGTATTATCTACAGACGTCCTCATTGTAGGTGGAGGTATCGCAGGACTCACCGCTGCTGTTACGATAAAAGAGACTAATCCCAACACCAATGTGCTGATCATTGAAAAGCAAACGGCAGGCTATAGCGGAAAAGCGAACAGAGGGGGTGGGGTATTACAGTATTTTGACTTTAATAAGACAAAACCAATAGACTTTGTTGCGTATCATGCCAATGCTGTTGGCTGCTTTTTAGGCGATCAAGAGCAGATGCTTAACTATGTCAGTATGAATAATAAAATGATTGACAAGCTTATTGAATGGGGAGTAAAAGTTCCTTACAATGAAGATGGAACCTTAAAAATCATACCTACTGGTCCGATGGTAGGAATCATTGGTGTTGATCTTGATATTACTCTTAAAGTTCGTCAGACGGCAGAAAAAAAAGGTGTAAAGATTATCGACAAAGTGACAATTTCCGATTTATTGACCAACGGCGGTGAAATCGCAGGGGCTGTCGGATATAGTATTTTAGATGGTACTTTTTATGTAATTAAGGCTAAGTCTGTTATCTTAGCTACGGGGAGCCAAAATTATCGAGTTATGAATATGTGGGCTAATGGACGTGGCGATGGCATAGCAGCCGCTTATCGCGCTGGTGCTGAGATGAGAAACGCTGAGTTTGGAAACTTTGCACAACTTTTTAAGATAAAGAGTCATCATGAATTGGTATTCAATGAAAATGTTTTATATAATGCTTGGGATGAAAATATCACCAAAAACTTTAGATGGTTCATCGAAGCCGATGTTAATTCCAATGCGTTAGCGGAATGGTATAATCAGACAGCAGCAGGTAAAGGGCCGATATATATGCGTCCTGAAGAGAGTCCGATGACAAAAGATAATGATATTATGTTCACGACGGATGCGATATGGTCTAGACCTTATGGTTTAAAATTCTGGAAAGTCATCCATGAAAAATGCCACAAGGTAGATACCGACAATGAGGTTGTACCAGGATTTGTAGGCGAGCAATCACCAGTTAAGGTGAATCGTGATCTGGAAACCACAATTTGCAGATTATTTGCGATTGGAGATGTCAGCTATGCTGGCTCAGCGGTAGCTGGAGCTGTTCCAGCCCCTCCGGGAAGAAATCGAGGGTCGGGGATTTTGAATGCTGTATTTGCAGGTATGATTGCTGGAGAAAAGTCTGCTCAATATGCAAATCAGTCAGAAGGAAAAACTATCCTGGAAGAACAGGTAAAAATGTGGGAGGAAAGGGCTTTTGCACCACTTCAGCGAAAAGCAGGAGTTACGGCTAAGGAAGTCATTCAAGAACTTCAAACCATTATTGCTCCTGTGGAAAATAGCATATACATGAGTGAACAAAGATTAAAGGTAGCCTTGCGAAAAATAGAAAAGATAAAGGCGAAGGCGTTACAATTGACCGCTGAAGACTTCCACTATTTGTTATCCTGTCATGAAGCGGAAGCTATGGTGCTCTGTGCTGAGATGTTCGTAAAGGCAGCACTACTTAGGAAGGAATCAAGAGGATGGTTCTTGAGAGAAGATTATCCCAACTTAGATAATGATAACTGGTTAAAATGGATTACCGTTAAAAATGTAGAAGGGAAAATGATTCTTGATACAGAGTCGGTTCCCATTGAGAAATACCCAATAAGGCCAAGAAACGCCTAGAACAGAAAAACAGAAATGACTGCCATGGTGCTTCTCTTCGTTGAGATACACTATGACAGTCATTTTTTTAGCTAATCACAAAGTCATAAAGTAGAAACTGTGCAAGCAAGGGTAAGACTTTTTGAAGTGAAGCCGTTAATAAAGCCATTACTGCATTACCTGAGGATGACAAACCGTTTCCGAACGTCAAAGAAGGCTTGAAAATCATCAGTGAGGTTGCTGATGTTGCGATTGTTTCCTCTGCCAATAGCAGCGCAGTGAGGCACGAATGGACACGTCATGGGCTTGCAACCTATATACAAGTACTGCTTGGTCAAGAAGCTGGCAGTAAGGCCGCTTGTATTCGTGGGATAAAAGAGGACAATTTCTCTGAGGACCAAGTATTGATGGTGGGGGATGCACCCGGTGATCTTGATGCAGCAGTAGTAAATGGAGTCTTATATTATCCTATCTTGGTAGGTGAAGAAGGATTTTCTTGGACCCGCTTGGCTGCAGAAGCATTAGCAAAATTTATAGATGGTAGCTATCGAGGTGAATATCAACAGATTTTGATAGACGAATTTAATGCAACATTGAAATAAACTAAACATTGCACGGTAGCATTACTTTTTTCTGACATAAGCTATACATTTCAAATAATAAACAAATAATAAACAAATTAAAGGGGGCAATGCTTATGAATGATGATGGAAGTTATACCGAAAGATCTAAAAAAATACTAAGTGCAACGCCCATGGATCGTTTTGGCGAATGTGAGGAGCTAATCGGCACACTGCTGTGGCTGGTAAATAGTCAAGCTTCAGGCTTTGTAAATGGTGTAGTTATTCCAGTTGATGGCGGATTTTCCGCGTATTCGGGAGTTTAACAGAAAAAGTATAGACTGTTGATGGGAAATTGATCAACAGTCTATACTTTTTTTAATAGGCCTTTACTGCCGTCATATGGAAAGAGAAAATGCAAACAAGACAGCAGAGAGGCTTTATCATGATTATGCACAAGAGATGCCGTTGTTTGATTCCGTTGTAAATTAAATCCAAAAGAAATTAACGATAATAAGAAATATCAAAATATCAAGGAGATATGGCTTGGTGGCGATCATTGCAAATGGCGGGCCAAGCGTAGCAATGGTGTGAAAGAAAAGTATACTTCCAAGGTGGGGGGATTCCAGGTAAGGTTCAGGCTGGTTCTGGTTGGTGGTTTATGGCTCTGCTTTTTGCAATTCTAACTCTTCTAGCAAAGTTGCATCCTTTAGAATCTAGCATAAGATCGATAATTATTCTAAGTGTCGATGGTCTGCAAAATAACAGCTTACCTCATTTAGAAAAGATTGTATTAACGGATTGGTGTTGGTCGTTTTATGGCAAACACCAACATCAATGCGAGTGTCGAGCCCTTCAATGTCAATAAAACGCAATTTAGGGGTAGAGTAAGCGTCAAGATAGTGCGGTAACAGTGTGATGCCGATGCCAGTTTCAACAAGCAACAATACGGTTTCCAACATTGGTGGTTGTTTAATAATGTTGGGAGAAAAACCTCTAGCTAAGCAAATATCTAGCAGATAATCAAAATAGCCAGGAGAATCTCTGCGCATTAGAAAGATAAATGGTTCTTGTGCTAGGTCGGATAGTGCAAGTAGATTTTTATGGGCCAAGGGGTGATCATATCGCAAGACCACGGTAATTTTATCGGAGTAGAGCTTTTGCCAACTTAGACCAGAGTGTTGCGGTAGCTCGGCTGATAAGGTAAAGCCGATGTCGATATCGGCGTGCATTAGCTGATCAGGAATTTCGCCTAGTCTTAACTGCGAGAAATTCAAGTCAATATTAGGGTAGTGAATGTGAAACTGGGAAATCAAGGCTGGGAAAAATTTTTTGACAACACCACTCAAATAACCAATCCTTAATTGACCAGTACAACCAGAGGCGGCTAGGTGAACTCTTTTAACTGCTTGCTCATAATGAGCAAGCAGTGCGGTTGCTTCCTGAGCCCAAAGCTGACCTACCACAGTTAATTGCACAGAATGCTTAGTGCGAATAAACAACTGTGCACCTAATTGCTTTTCCAACTCGGCGATGTGGCGGCTAAGTGCAGACTGCGCTACATAAAGACGTTTGGCGGCTTCGCTGAAGTTTAAATGTTCGGCAAGGCATAAAAATTCCTGTAATAGCTGTAAATCCATGAATCCTCCACCGTCAAATTCTATTTCGTATTTATAGCTATTATAATACGATCTTCTAATTAATGAAAGCCGACTGTGTGGATAATGATAATTTTGCATAACAGTTAGCCAAAACTGGCATTTCCTATAAGTGTATGCCTGTAGTAACATGGTAAAAGATTGAATATTAAAAAAATATGAAATATAGGAGGAGAAAAAGAGATGAAATATCATAGTAATTACACGGCTCATGTCATTAAAATTGACATTGAAAAGTGCATTGGTTGCAAGAAATGTTATCATACTTGCCACATGGACGTAATCCGCTTTGATGATAAATCAAAAAAGGCTTTTGCTAAATACCCGGAAGAGTGCTGTACTTGCAATTGGTGCGAAATTATCTGCCCGGTAAAGGCAATAGAGGTAATTCCCCGCAATCCTTGGAGAATGCCAGTGGCATTCCCAAAAGAGTTTTATCCAAAATCCTACATTGAAAAATAAATTACTAGACTGAGTAAAGGAGGCAAAAAAATGGCGAATGTAGAAAATATTGAGCAACAATATTCCAGTGATATCCTTATAATTGGTGGCGGTATTGCCGGCTTAGTGGCTGCTATTAAAATGAAAGAGTATGACAGCACGCTTGACGTTCTGATTGTAGACAAAGCAACAACCGGTCTTTCTGGCTCGAAAGCCAATAAGGGTGCTGGTGTATTGCAGGTCATACCTGAAAATAAAGATGTTGATGAATTTATTGAATATAATCTTAAAAATATCGGTCATTATTTAAATGACCAAGACTTAATGAGAAAATACGCTTATACCTCCCGTGAGGTAGTAAAAGATTTGGAACGATGGGGTATCCCTTGCATGCGGGAAGAAGATGGTTCCTTGTCTGGTTTGGAGGCCCTGCCACACTGGTGCCTGACCGCAATTGATCTGGACTTTATGTTCAAACTACATAAAATTGCAAATCAATTAGGTATTAAGATGGTGAACAAGACTCAAACTGTCGAAGTGCTAACCAACGATAATCGTGCTGTAGGCTGTGTTGGCTTTAACATCATATCTGGTGAATATGCAGTATTCAAAGCCAAAGCCACAGTACTGGCTACTGGTAGCTGTAATTGGGATGTTGCTCATATGTGGCGTTCAGGTCGTGGTGATGGTATTGCTGCTGCATATCGTGCTGGTGCTGAACTTAGAAACGCCGAATATGCCAACTTTCATAATGTTTTCTTACCAGCTGGTATGAGTGTACAAGTCGGTTCCCAATATTCGTTATACAACAAGAAAGGTGAACGTTTATCCGACAAATATTGTAAAGAAAATGAATGCGATTTTGATATTGGCATTTTCTTAGGCATGGAAAAAGAAGTTATGGAAGGTAATGGACCAATTGTATGGGAAGAAAGCGAATTCTTCAATAACAATCCGCTGGCTGCTGGAGGTTTACTGTTCAAGTGGAATCGTCCTTGGGCTGATAACTTCCATTGGCGGGAAATGGGTAAGGAGGAAAAATACAGTTCAGACAATCGCTGGAAACCCATTGCGGAACCGTTGTTCATTGGTGAACTTTCTGCGGTTAAGACCGATCATAACATGAAAACTACCATTGAAGGTCTATGGGCCATTGGTGATACTTCTCGGGGCGGCGCAGGCATGTCAGGTGCAGTAGCAGGTCCTCCTGCACGTATGCGAGGATCAGGCTTGATGTGGGCGGCAGTAAGTTCCTTATTATGTTATGAAGATGTTGCCAAAACCGCTAAGGTAAGTGCTGAAGCTGAGATTGACGCTGTGCAAGTAGCAAAATTTAAAGAAGAAATTTATGCGCCGATGAAGTGCGAAAAAGGCTTAGATGTACGTGATAATATTCATAATCTAAAGGAAACAGTAGCACCACCTCGGTTCTCATTGCGTAAGAATGCTGACCGGATTGACGAAGCTTTGGATATGATTCATGAGATTCAAAATCGTTTGCCGACCATTTCACCGCAGAATGACTATCATTTACTGGGACAGTGGCATGATTTGAAAAACATGGCACTGTGCGGAGAACTAGTATTCACGGCAGCAATGGACCGGACAGAAAGCCGTGGTTGGCATGTGCGTGAAGATTATCCTGAACGTGATGACAAAAACTGGCTGAAATGGATTGTACTCAAAAACGATAATGGCAAAATTGCAATTAGTTATGATGATATACCGATGGATCAATATAAATTCAAACCGGAATAAATACGATAGTAAGTATGTTTATCCGAATCACAGAAGGAGGCTATAATTGATGTTTATCGAAAGATTTAAATTGACGGTCGAGCAAAAAGCCAAACCCTATGCTAAATATTTTTATCAGGAACCGGCTCCTTGCGACCCAAAACAATTGGCAAAGATGGATAATGCGATTGATCCGTCTCAAGCATTACCAATTGACAGAATGAATGATCTGCTAAATCCAGGCTACCTAGAGTGTGAAACAGGTTGGTGCGTAATGCCTGATGGCTCGGCTTTTATTGCCAATCACAGTATGTTCAAAGGTGTAACGCTCGATATGCTCAGATGGTGGTTTGCTTGGCATTCGTTAGATGATCTACGGTACAAAATATGGTGGCCTAAAGGACATTTTCATATCACTGTCGATGAAAAATCTCGAGAAAAAATTCTTGATCCGAGTACTCCAATGAACGAAAAACTGTGGGGTATGACTCACCATGTTGTCGAGTCCTGTGATGCACCGACCGAAAACATTTATATTAATTTCAAATCTCCAGAAGATATGGGTTTTAATATGGATCGTTTTGATCACAAAACCATGGCAGCCTTTGGTGGTTGCGGTGTGTCGCAAATGATTAATCCACCTCCTGGTGCACCGAATCACAAGGGCTCGGCCGCGATGCTTCACTTTTGCCGTGAGGTCGAAGGCGGCGTGGAAATGCGCAGCCGGTTTTGGATTGGTAAAAAGATTCTTAATAAGAAACCGATCCATTGTCTGCCTGGCGGCGTAAAATTGCCGTTTTTTGTAGCCAAATGCTTAGCTAGACACAATGTTATGGAATATGCTAACCTTGCTCGCCTAATACCAGCGATTTATCCAGAGCAAGGCCCGCGCATGGAAGACTGAAGTCGCAGTAGGTAAGTTCATGACCAACGTTGGCCTTGGTACGGTGGGCGGTGCTCCTTTCATGGATGGCGGTAAATTTTCTTTTGGTAAAGATGTTAAAGTGGATTTGTATTCTAATAGATTCGGCGGTGAAGGCCTAACGTGGGCAACGGATGATTTAAAAGGCTCCCTGCAGTAGAACAATGTGTTCTACTGCAGGGAGCCTTTTATATTAGAGGTTTTTTATAAAGTGATTTATCTATGACTGGGAAGTGAGGGATCAACGATGATCACATCTTCAATCTATTGTTAGGCAATTTAGTTCAAGGCGCCTTTCTACAGTGACAGTGGTTGAAATAAGTTTTTCTTAATCTATATAAACTTTAACTAAATTTCTTTATTTTCTGATTTGTTTTATTATATTAGTGAGAGTACGTACTTTTCGTTGACTGATATCTGCATTTATAGGCAAATAGCTACTAGCCAGCAAAAAAGAGGAAAGGTGAATTACATGAAAACAGCACAACAATTACTAGGAGAGCGTATTGGCAGAATTCAAACTGCGGTGGCGCTCGGCAAACCAGACAGGGTGCCTGTCGTACTGATGGCGGATTCTTTCTGTGCCAATCATTTGGGTGTTAAAATGTCCGAATTTTGTACCAACCCACAGGTGGCTACTGAAACCATGCTCAAATCACTTAC
>Ga0209123_1002664_pt1 | contig 14592 bp, 10 predicted proteins | sample BarGraIncu00431A_FD_184500 | JGI IMG/M metagenome (GOLD analysis project Ga0209123, IMG submission 184500) | Arctic peat soil microbial communities from Barrow, Alaska, USA - Barrow Graham LP Incubations 004-31A (SPAdes) (version 2) | ecosystem: Environmental > Terrestrial > Soil > Wetlands >...
CGGTGGTTAAACACCGTACCGGTTCGATTCCGGTCTTCAGCACCAAATATCGCGGGATGGAGCAGTTGGTAGCTCGTCGGGCTCATAACCCGAAGGTCGTAGGTTCAAGTCCTACTCCCGCAACCAAATATGGCGGAATAGCTCAGCTGGCTAGAGCATTCGGTTCATACCCGAAGGGTCGTAGGTTCAAGTCCTATTTCCGCTACCATACCTCACAAGGAAACTTTGTGAGGTATTTTTTTATTTATTGGAAAAATATTAAATTTCATCTATGGAATTATTTAAAAAATAAATAAGCATATAAGTATAAATTTTTCAAATATATACTTTCATGAAGTGACAAGCTTCATTTAATATTTTAAAACCTACTATAATAATATGGTAGGTTTTTTTATATTATAGGGAAACATACAATCTATATGTAAAAAATATACATATTATTGTCTCAAAAAAAATGTACAAGCATCTCACCTTATGACAATTATTTCCAAAACATTTTGTTATAATTAAGTCCTAATTATTAAAGGTGGGTGATTTGTATTATGCAATACGGAATTGATATATTTCCATACGAAAGACTTAGAAAAGTAAAAGATGAAGCACAAAAGAAAAATGCATTAAATATTAATTTAATTATTAGAGGAATTATTTATTTTGCCATAAGCTTTTTAATAAGTAGGGTGCTACTTCTAAATAATACTGCACCATTTGGTATAGCTTTTTTAATTGCTACAGTACTTTTAAATAATGATAAGATTTCAATAATTACTACCAGTGGTACATTTTTAGGTTATATCACTTTGTATAATAGTATAAAGAATTTACCATCATATTTAATATTAATAGTAACGATTGCTCTTTTGGGCCATAGTTTTAACAATATAGAGGCTAAAACTAAAGCTTTAGTTAGCATGTTTGCCATTATTATATTTGAATTGTTTATCTATAATTTTTTTATAATAAGGGTAAGTGGATTAATGGCTTTTTTAAATTCATTTTTCCTAGTTTTATGTATCTTTCCTTTATATTTTATTCTAGATTATAGTATTTTATGCTTCAAAGAAATTAAAACAAAACATATATTTTCAAATGAAGAAATAATAAGCATGTCAATAATAAGTTCTTTAATTATAGCTGGTACTTGGGGGCTTAGTGTCTTCACAGTATCAATTACAAATATCTTAGGACTTGCTTTTGTTATAATAATAGCTTACATTAACGGAAGTGGAGCTGGTGCTGCATCAGGAGTGGCTATGGGAATTATTGTAGGGATGTCATCAGAGAATATGATTATATTTATAGGCATGTATGGTATTTGTGGGTTAATAACAGGCGTTTTTAAAGAAACGGGCAAGCTTTTAAGTGTTACATCTTATTTAGTGGCCTTTTCAATAATAAAGATATATTGTATTACGGGGTCTGAGTTTATGATATTTGAAGCTTTAGTAGCAGGGCTAATATTTTTGCTAATACCTCAAAATGTTTATGAAAAATTAGCCTTAGAGTTTAATTCAGATAAAAAAAAGCAATATATAGAGCAGGGATATATAAATAAAATTAAAGATACATTTGTAGGAAGGCTAAATAATTTTTCGGATGTACTTTCCAATATGTCAGACATATTAAATAATTTAGTAGATAATGAAAAATTAGCAATGAAAGGTAAGAGCAGTGCACTAGTTGAAAATCTTGCGGATAGAGTATGTAGTAATTGTAATATGAAGTCTATGTGTTGGAAAAGAGAATTACATTATACATATGCAGCGTTTGAAGAATTAATTCAAAATTTTGAGAGGAAGAGCGATCATGTACCAGAAGAAATTGAAAGAAAATGCATAAAGAGAACGGCTATACTTAAAAATACAGAAGACATTGTAAATAAACATATTATAAATGAAATGTGGAGAACAAGACTTAGCGAAGGTAGAGAACTTTTAGCAAACCAAATTGGTAATATGGCAAGTTCTGTGGGGGAAATTGTTGAAGATTTTAATTCTGATATTCAAATAGATACGCCTATGGAAAAACTTATATGCAAAGCCTTAGATAAAAATAGAATTAAACACAATGATCTTATGTGCTTGAATGACAAGCTTGGACGATTGAGTATTAAATTATCTCTTAATGCATGTAGTGGAAGGCAAATGTGCGTGAAGGATTTATTACCTATAATAAATGGTGTCACAAATAAGCCTATGTGCATTAGTGATGAGGGATGCTGTATTGATTCAAAGACTAATATGTGTAAGGTGACAATTGAAGAAACACCAAAGTTTCATGTGGTATCGAATGTGGCTAGGCAGTGTAAAGATGGTGAAAAATTTAATGGAGATAGCTATAGCTTTGGTAAACTCGCAGATGGAAGTTACATGTCAGTTATTAGTGATGGTATGGGATCAGGTCCTCAAGCAGGTAGAGAGAGCGAGGCGGCTGTTGAATTAATAGAGAAGTTTACATCAGCAGGCTTTAGCAAAATTACAGCTATTAATACCGTAAATTCAATAATGACATTAAGATTTTCTGAAGAAGAAAAATTTTCTACTATTGATTTAAGCAGCATAGACCTATATACTGGAGAAATTGATTTTCTGAAAGTTGGGGCTGTTGCAACATTTTTGAAATCGGGTGATGACTTAGAAATTATAAAATCAAAATCTCTTCCTATTGGGGTTTTGGATAAGGCGGATATAGATATACAACAAAAGAAACTAAAAAATGGAGATATTATAGTTATGCTTAGTGATGGAGTTTTAGATTATAATGATGAAAATGTAGGTAGGATAGATTGGGTAGTTGACTACTTGGGTAAAAATAATTGCAATAGTCCCAAAGAATTATCTGAGGGGTTGCTTTTCGAAGCAAAGAAATTAAGTGGAAATAAAGTTAAAGATGATATGACAGTTCTTGTTTCAAAGATATATAGTTTATATTAATATAGGCTTATATAAGCGGGATTTAAATATTTTTAGATCCCGGGAAATAATTAGGGCATATATAATATTTGAAAATTTAAAAATGGAGAAAGAATTAATACAGGCTAAAGCCTCTTTAATATTCTTCATTTTTGATTTTTTAGATTTATGTTTAAAAAATGGGAAATATAATTACTATATTATATAGTAATATGATATAGTAATATGAGATTTAAAAAACTTAGAAAATTATAAAACATTATAAAAAAAATTGGGAAGTGAAAGTTTTGTTACAAAAGGTCATGGATTTTATAAAAGAAAATTCAATGTTTGATAAGGGAGATAAGGTTATTGTTGCATTATCCGGTGGACCTGATTCCACATGTTTGCTCTATATTTTAAATGAAATCAAGGATGAAATTGGGATTACACTTGTTGGTGCACATCTAAATCATTGTCTTCGAGAAGGCGATGCGAATAAAGATGAGGAGTATGCAAAAAAAACTTGTGAAAGCTTGAATATAGATTTTTATAGCAAAAAAGTGGATGTACATAGAATATCAAAGGAAAAAAGTTTATCTTGTGAAATGGCAGGGAGAGAAGTCAGGTATGGATTTTTCGAGGAACTTACTGTTAGATTATGTGCTAATAAAGTAGCACTAGCACATAATGCTAATGATCAAGCTGAAACTATTTTGATGAGAATAATGAGGGGTACAGGTATTGAGGGAATGGTGGGCATAAAACCCGTTCGCGATAAAATATATGTAAGACCTATACTTCATCTTAGTAGAAAAGAAATAGAAGAGTATAACTCCATTAACAATATCAATCCAAGAATAGATAAATCAAATTTAGAAAATATATATGCTAGAAACAAAGTAAGGCTCGAGCTTATCCCATATATGGAAGAAAACTTTAATAAAGATATAATTAAAACCTTAAATAGATTATCTGATATTGTAAAAAAAGATAATGAATATTTGGAGCGTATTTCTGAGGATGAATATAAAAAACATTGTGAGATAGACCCGCAAAGGGTTATAATTAATAAAAGTGCGTTCACTCTACATGAAGCAATTCTAAGTAGAATTGTTAGGAGTGCCTTGCTTGCGGTTAACCATAATCTATATAACTTTGAAAAAATTCATATATACAGTATTATAGAACTTCAAAAACATGAGACAGGTAAAAGTATAATGCTACCTCAAAATATAATAGTTGAAAACTGTTATGGAGATATGCATATATACGTAGCCAGAGTGGATATTCTATGTAATAATATACAGTATCCTTTAAATATAAATCAGAAAAACGTTATTCATTCACTAAACAAAGTAATAGAAATTGATGTTATAGCTAAACTTGAGTATACTCAAGGTAAATCAACTGATTATATTAAGTTGTTTGATTATGATAATATAAAGCAGCCAATAATACTAAGATACAGAAAAGATGGAGATAGGTTCATGCCACTAGGTATGATAGGTAACAAAAAAATTAAGGACTTGTTTATTGATTTAAAAATACCTAAAGCTAAAAGAGACGAAATACCATTAATATGTTTTGGGCATGATATAGGTTGGGTAGTTGGGTATAGGGTTAGTGAAAAATTCAAGGTTTCAAAGGATACTAAAAATATATTGAGGATTAGAATCGGAAGAGAGGAATAAGAATGAACAATGATATTAAAGAGGTATTATACAACGAAGATCAATTAAGAGATAAAATAAGGCAAATGGGTGCAAAAATAAGTAATGATTATTCTGGCAGAGAACTTATACTTATTGGAATTTTAAAAGGATCAGTTATATTTATGTCAGATTTATTAAAGGAAATTACAATTCCATGTAAAATGGATTTTATGGCAGTCTCCAGTTATGGAAATTCCACTGAGACTTCAGGAGTTGTAAGAATTTTAAAGGATCTAGACTTTGAAATTCAAGGAAAGGATGTACTAATAGTAGAAGATATTATAGATTCAGGAGTTACACTTAAATATTTAATGAAGTGTCTATCTGCAAGAAAACCAAATACTTTAGAAATTATATGCCTGCTGAATAAACCAGAAAGAAGAAAGGTAAATATAGATGTCAAATATGTGGGGTATGATGTACCAGACCATTTCATCGTAGGCTTTGGAATGGACTATGCAGAAAAATATAGAAATCTACCATATATAGGAATACTTAAAGATGAAATTTTCAAATAAATATGTATAAAATGTATATTATATTAATTAATAATTAATATATATTTTATTGTCAAGTGCTTTTTAATGTGATAAAATTTCATAGTAAATGAAAAGAGAGGGGGGTATCTAATGAAAAAAATTTCTAGTGCATCAATTTGGGTTGTAGTATTTGTACTCGTGATTTTTGCATGCCTAACCTTACTTGATACTGGTAAAAATGTTACCACTCTGTCTGTTGATCAATTTCAACAACATTGGGATAAAAAAGATATTAAAAGTGTCCAAGTAAGTGAAGATAAAACAGTATCGGGAGAATTAAATAACGGAACACAATATCAAACCGTAGTCCCACTCGAAAGATTAATGCAAGTTATGGACAAAAATCCAAATCCTAACGTTGTAGAAAAATACGTAAAGCCAGCAAGTATGCCGATGTGGTTACAAATAGTACCAACATTGCTTATAATTTTAATGTTAGTAGCATTTTGGTTTATGTATATGCAGCAATCACAAGGTGGTGGCGGTGGTGGTAATAGAGGTGTAATGAATTTTGGAAAAAGTAGAGCCAAAATTGCTACGCCAGATAAGAAAAAAGTTACATTTGATGATGTAGCAGGTGAAGATGAAGAAAAAGAAGAACTTGCGGAAGTTGTAGATTTCTTGAAACAACCTAAAAGATATCTAGAAGCAGGTGCAAGAATTCCTAAAGGTATTCTTCTAGTAGGACCACCAGGTACAGGTAAAACACTTCTTGCAAGGGCAGTATCAGGAGAAGCAGGAGTGCCATTCTATAGTATATCGGGTTCTGAATTTGTAGAGATGTTTGTAGGTGTTGGAGCTTCAAGAGTAAGAGATTTATTTGAACAAGCGAAGAAAAGTGCTCCTTGCATAATATTTATTGATGAAATTGATGCTGTAGGTAGACAAAGAGGTGCTGGTGTTGGTGGAGGTCATGATGAGCGAGAACAAACTCTAAATCAGCTATTAGTTGAAATGGATGGGTTTGGTGTAAATGAAGGTATAATCATGATTGCTGCGACAAATAGACCAGACATACTTGATCCTGCTCTTTTAAGACCAGGCAGATTTGATAGACATATATTAGTTGGTGCGCCTGATGTTAAAGGAAGAGAAGAGATTTTAAAGGTACATTCCAAAGGTAAACATTTAGCAGAAGAAGTAAAACTTGATGTATTAGCTAAAAGGACACCTGGTTTTACTGGTGCAGATTTGGAGAATTTAATGAACGAAGCCGCATTACTTACTGTAAGAAATAATAAATCAGTTATAGAGATGAAAGAGCTTGATGAAGCAGTAACTAGAGTTATTGCTGGCCCTGAAAAGAAGAGCAAGGTTATCAGTGAAAAAGATAGAAAATTAACAGCATATCATGAAGCCGGGCATGCTGTAGTAATGAAATTTTCTCCATTATCAGATCCAATCCATCAAATAAGTATTATACCAAGAGGTATGGCAGGTGGGTACACAATGCATCTACCAGAAGAAGATACCGCTTATACTTCTAAACTAAAACTTAAAGATGAGATGGTTGGTCTGCTTGGTGGTAGAGTTGCAGAAAAATTAATATTACATGATATTAGTACTGGTGCTAAAAATGATATTGATAGGGCATCTGCTATTGCAAGGAAAATGGTTATGGAATATGGTATGAGTGATGATTTAGGACCAATATCTTTTGGTAATGATCATAATGAAGTATTCCTTGGAAGAGATTTAGGCAAAAGCAGAAACTTTAGTGAAAAGGTAGCTAACAAAATAGATTCAGAAGTTAAGGCTCTAATTGATGAGGCTTATGGAAAAGCTGAAAAAATTCTTGCAGAGAACGTTGGGAAACTTCACGCAGTAGCTCAAGAACTACTGTTGAAGGAAAAACTTGAAGGAGTAGACTTCGAAGAAATTATGGCAAGACCTGATTCAGGAGAAATTGAATTATCATAGTTTTGGAGAAATTAGGAGACATACAGTAAATTACTGTATGTTTTTTTTTATATGAGTTGTGATATAATATAAAGTATTAATTTGTGTTTAATTAATATGCAAGGGGTGAAGCAAATGAAAAGTGATATAGAGATTGCGCAAAGTGCTAAGATGATGCATGTGCGATTAGTTGCAGAAAAAATGGGATTAACTGAGGATGATATTGATTTATATGGTAAATACAAAGCAAAGATTTCTTTGGATGTACTTAAAAGAAATGAAAATAAGAAAGATGGGAAACTAATATTAGTTACAGCCATCAACCCTACTCCAGCCGGAGAAGGAAAATCTACGGTTACAATAGGGCTTGCGGATGCTTTATGTAAACAAGGTAAGAATGCAGTGATAGCTTTAAGAGAACCTTCACTTGGACCAGTATTCGGCGTTAAAGGTGGAGCTGCTGGTGGCGGCTATGCTCAAGTTGTACCAATGGAAGATATAAATCTACATTTCACTGGGGATATGTATGCAATAACTGCTGCTAATAATTTGCTTTCAGCGGCTATAGATAATCATATTCATCAAGGTAACGCGCTAAGAATTGATAGCAGAAAAATTATATTTAGAAGAGTCATGGATATGAATGATAGGGCACTTCGAAATATTGTTGTTGGACTTGGTGGTAAACCTAATGGATTTTTAAGAGAAGATGGTTTTATGATAACCGTTGCCTCAGAAATAATGGCTATTTTATGTTTGGCGAGCAACCTAATGGATTTAAAAGAAAGAATGGGAAAGATTTTAGTTGCTTATGACTTAGATGGCAAACCAATATATTGCATTGATTTATGTGTAAATGGTGCAATGGCACTTCTTATGAAAGATGCTATAAAACCTAATCTAGTTCAGACTCTTGACAACACGCCTGCTATAATACATGGGGGACCTTTTGCTAATATCGCTCATGGATGTAATAGTCTACTTGCAACCAAAATGGCTTTGAAATTAGGGGACTATGTTGTAACTGAAGCAGGATTTGGAGCAGATTTAGGTGCTGAAAAATTCTTTGATATAAAATGTAGATATGGAAATTTAAAACCAGATTGCGTGGTTCTTGTTGCTACAATAAGAGCATTAAAACATCATGGTGGAGTAAAAAAAGATAAATTAAATGAACCTAATGTAGAAGCTCTTTCAAAAGGAATTGAGAACTTAGAAAAACAAATAGAAAATATTAGGAAATATGGAGTTCAGGTAGTTGTAGCAATAAATAAATTTATATCTGATTCTAAAGAAGAGATTGATTATATAAAACAATTATGTGAAAAAAAAGGTGTTAAGGTAGCTTTGACCGAGGTTTGGGAAAAAGGAGCAGATGGAGGCACAGAGTTAGTTCAGCAAGTGTTAGAATCACTTGAAAATGAAAAGAGTGACTTTAAGGTTTTATACGATGATAAGCTTTCAATAAAAGAGAAAATACATATTATTGCTTCGGAAATATATGGAGCAGACGGAGTCGAATATAGTACCAGCGCAAATAAGCAGATTATTGAAATAGAAAAACTTAACTTAGATAAGGTTCCTATATGTGTTGCTAAAACTCAAAATTCTCTCTCAGATAATCCAAGTCTATTGGGGAGACCAACGAACTTCACAATAAATGTTAAGGAGATTAGGATTTCTAATGGAGCTGGGTTTATTGTAGCAATTACTGGAAATATAATGACAATGCCTGGACTTCCTAAAATACCAGCGGCAAATAAAATGGATATTTCTGAAGATGGGACTATAACGGGTTTATTTTAAAGGGCAATTCAGAAGTTTTTAATACTAAAGAACCAAAGGTTAAGCCTGATTTGTTAAAGAATAAGGTTATTATAGAAGATATCTATAATAACCTTATTTTTCGGTAGAAAGTATTTTTGTTATTATGTAAATTGAATATATATTTTGGGGAAGAATAGTAAAACAAATAATAGCGGTAAGCTTATTGTAAAGATTTAACTTGACAAATATGTGCTAGTTGTTAAAATTAGATTGTTAAATTAGCAAAAGTTAAAATTAACATTTTATAATATTTGATTTATAAATTTTGTTTTTTTTGCATGAAAAAACATAAAGTAGCTTGGAGCTTCTTTATATTATATAGGAGGTGGATGAAGTGATTTTAGTTTTAGATGTTGGAAATACTAATACTGTTTTAGGCGTTTTTAAGGCAAAGGAGTTACTCGTGGAGTGGAGAATATCTACTGATGGGAAAAAAACTTCTGACGAATATGGAATTCAAGTAATGCAATTATTTTATCAAAAAAACTTAAAAACAGAAGATATTAAAGGGGTCATAATTTCCTCAGTTGTTCCTAATATTATGTACTCATTAGAACATATGATAAGAAAATATCTTGATCTGGTACCAATGATCGTGGGACCGGGAGTTAAAACTGGAATTAATGTAAAATACGATAATCCTAAAGAAGTAGGTGCAGATAGAATTGTTAATGCTGTTTCAGCCCATGCAATTTACAAAAGATCATTAATTTTAATAGACTTTGGGACGGCAACGACATTCTGTGCTATAAGTAAAGATGCTAATTATTTAGGTGGAACTATATGTCCTGGTATTAAAATAGCTTCTGAAGCGCTATTTGAGAGAGCAGCGAAATTGCCTCGAGTTGAACTTGTAAAACCAGAAACAGTTATATGTAAAAATACAGTTTCAAGTATGCAGGCTGGAATAATATATGGATATATTGGGCAAGTAGACTATATTGTTAATAAGATGAAAAGCGAAATGATTAGTATGGGAGAAGAAGAACCTTTTGTAGTGGCCACAGGAGGACTCTCAAAACTAATGACAGAAGAGTCTGCGGCGATTGATGAGTATCATCCGAATCTAACATTAGAAGGGCTTAGAATGATTTATGAAAAGAATAGGGAATAGGTGATGATTTAATGAACATATCAAATATACATTTTGAAAATGATGTTTTTTTAGCACCTATGGCCGGAATCACAGATATTGCCTTTAGAGGTTTGTGCAAAGAATTTGGTTGTGATCTCGTATATACGGAGATGGTAAGTGCTAAAGGATTATATTATGGCAGTAGCAATACTGAGGCTCTTATGCAAATTTCTAATATAGAGAAACCTGTCGCTATTCAGATATTTGGGAATGATCCTAAAATTATGGCTAGTGCTTGTGAGATTTTCAATGCTAGAGATGATATATGTATGGTTGACGTAAATATGGGATGTCCTGTGCATAAAATAGTGAGAAATGGTGAGGGATCAGCTTTAATGAGAAATCCTAAACTTGCAGCGTTAATAATAAAAGAAATGAAGAAGGTTTCTACAAAGCCTGTGACAGTAAAATTTAGGAAGGGATTTGATTCAAATAGCGTTAATGCTGTAGAGTTTGCTAAATATATGGAGGATGCGGGTATAGATGCTGTTACTGTTCATGGCAGGACTCGCGAACAGATGTATGAGGGAAAAGCTGATTGGAATATTATAAAGGATGTAAAAGCTAGTGTTAAAGTCCCAGTAATAGGGAATGGAGACATATTTACTGTGGAGGATGCACTGAGGATAAAGGAAATTACTTGTTGTGATGCTATAATGATCGCAAGAGGTGCAATGGGTAACCCTTGGATTTTTAGAGAGGTTATTCAAGCGATAAACGCGGATGCGGTTATATACCCTACTGCAGTGGAAAAAATAGATATGTGTATAAGACATTTAGATTTAGCTGTGAAATATTATGAAGAAATTAAAGCGGTTAGAGAAATGAGGAAACATGTGGCTTGGTATATTAAAGGGCTTAACAACTGCACAGAAATTAAAAGCAAAATTAATATTCAAAAAAATTACGATCAGGTAAAGCAAGTGCTCTTAGTTTATAAAGAATATTTAAAGAATATAAATATATAATTTAAAATAAAAATATGAATGTATATAATGAATGCAGAATAGGATAGTAGTACATTAATATAAAAGGTGTTTTCATATGAAGCCGATTTTATGTGTAACTTCAAACATAGATAATTTATATAATGAATTCGGATTTTTAAGTAAAATAAAAGATAGACTAAAGATAAAATTAATAAAAAATGAGTACATTAAGGAATTAGATATAAAAGTGACAAATGTACGGCTACCACCTAATTTTAATAAGAAAGCATATTTAAATAATTTAGCATATGCTAAAAAAATATGTAAATCTAATGGAGTACAATTATCGCTAAAGACATTGAGGACTATGGATTATAATTATTTTAATGATTTTCAAAAGAGATTTTTGGCTTTTAGTGTTATAAAAAGTATACAGCTTTTGCTTAGGATGAGAAATAAAAGTTTGAAAAATTGCTGCATTGTAGTTTATGATGCTTGCGATATGATTAACTATAATATTGTTGTGGAGCTTGCAAAGCAAAGCAAATATATTGTATTTTTATCATCAGACTTGGTTAAAGCTAGAAAATTTGCAGAGTATATTATTGCTAATTTTGGTGTATCGCCTATTGTAACAGATGATGAACTGTATGCTACAAAAGTAGCGGATTTTATTATTTCATCTAAAGATTATGAATTTAGTTATGGGAAATTGGTATGGTATTTAGATAATAGTGTAAGCATGACAAATAATAGTTTAGCTGTAAATGATGTAAGTTATAATGTATCTTGGAACACTCTTAAAGCTGATTTTTCTACAGAACTTATAGGATCAATATTATGCCAAATGCAAGAAAATGATATTGAAAAGGCTCTCAAGTATAATGGAATATTTTTAAAAGAAATAAAATTCAACAATAATGTAATAATTTAGATTTTTTTGGACATAACATATTGACAATACTAACGCTCTGATTTATAATGGCTAAATAGTTACATGGATTGTTATTGTAATAATAAATTTTAGACTAAATAATTCATCAATTTGAACTAATAGTATTATGTTATATAAATTACATTAATTTGCTATATTTTAAGAAAAACACTATTGTGGCTGGGGAAAAATATACCGTGATATTGTTATTTTATGGTGGGGTTTATGTACTTTTATAACTTATTTAATAAAAATATAAAAGGGGAGAAATAAATGAGTGAGTTAAAACAATATGTAATGACCTACGAGGGAATTACAAAATTAGAAGAAGAATTAGAATTTCTTAAGACTGTTAAGAGAAAAGATATAACAGAAAAAATAAAAGTAGCACTTGGGTATGGAGACTTGAGCGAGAACTCAGAGTATGATGAAGCTAAAAATGAGCAAGCATTTGTAGAAGGTAGAATAATACAATTAGAAAATATGCTCAGAAATGCAAGTGTTGTAGATGAAAATGATATTGTAAAAGATGTAGTTAGCATAGGCACTATAGTTAAGGTTAAGGATTATGAATTTGATGAAGAAATTGAATTTTATATAGTAGGATCTGCAGAAGCTGATCCAATGGTAAATAAGATATCAAATGAATCGCCAGTTGGTCGAGCACTCGTGGGTAAGAAAGTTGGAGCAATTATAGAAGTTACTGTTCCGAATGGTGTTAGCAAGTATGAAATATTAGAGGTTAGACGTGGGTAGTTATTTAAATATTATTTAATTTTTATAGAGGAAAGGTTTTATAGAGCAAAGTCTTTATAAAACATAAAGGGTACTTAACAATTTATAATTGGTAGGTGCCCTAAAGAAATATATACATAGAAGAAATATGGCAGACTAAATGATTAAAAGTGATTTTCTGACATAGAGGGAAAATTGGAGGGATATTAATGTCAAACGAAAAAAATACTGAAGAAAAAAGTGAAGAAAAGAAATTACATGAACTTGAATCTAAATATAATGAACAGGTAACTATAAGACGACGAAAATTAGCTGCTTTAAAAGAAAATGGTAAAGATCCTTTTGATGTGTATAAGGTTGAGAGAACTCATACATCAAAAGAAGTTAAAGAAAATTATGAGAAATTAGAAGGTACACAGGTTATTGTTGCAGGTAGACTTATGTCTAAAAGGGTTCATGGCAAGGCTGGTTTTTCTGATGTTCATGACAGAGATGGTAAAATTCAGTTATACATAAAAATAGATGATGTAGGCGAGGAAAAATTACAAGAATATAAAAGTTTTGACATAGGAGATATTTTAAGCGTAACTGGAATGCCGTTTGTTACGAAAACCGGTGAAATATCATTACATATAGTAGATTTTCAGCTAATAGCAAAAGCTTTAAAGCCACTTCCAGAAAAATGGCACGGATTAAAAGATCCTGATTTGCGTTATAGACAAAGAGAAGTAGATATAATAATGAATCCAGAAGTTAGAGATACTTTCTTGAAGAGAATAGGGATAATTAAGGCTATCAGAGAATTCTTAGATAATAAAGGATTTTTAGAAGTTGAAACTCCAATACTATCACCAATAGCAGGAGGAGCTGCAGCAAGACCATTTATGACGCATCATAATGCATTAGACATTGATATGTATCTTAGAATTGCTACAGAACTATATTTAAAAAGACTTATTGTTGCTGGTTTTGAAAAGGTATATGATATGGGTAAAAACTTTAGAAATGAGGGAACTGATATAAGACATAATCCAGAATTTACATGTATAGAGTTATATGAAGCTTTTGCAGATTATAATGATATGATGGCAATTACTGAAAATATGATAGCTTATGTTTGTGAAAAAATTCTTGGAACTACAAAAGTAAACTATCAAGGAACTGAAATAGATTTTACACCACCATGGAGAAGAATTACTATGGTAGATGCAGTAAAAGAATATTCAGGTGTGGACTTTACGAAAATAACTACGAATGAAGAAGCTAGGGTTATAGCGAAAGAAAAGCATTTAGAATTTAAAAAAGAATTAAAGGATTGCACAAAAGCAGATGTCTTAAATGAATTATTTGAAGTATATGTTGAAGAGAAATTAATTCAACCAACATTCTTATGTGATTACCCTGTAGAAATATCACCTCTTACAAAGAAGAAAAGAGGGAATGAAGAGTTTACAGAGAGATTTGAGGGTTTTGTTTTTGGACGAGAAGTTTGTAATGCATATTCTGAGCTTAATGATCCAGTTGTTCAAAGAGATAGATTTGTTCAACAAGCAAAAGAAAGAGAATTAGGCGATGATGAAGCTTATTTAATAGATGAAGAATTTATGAGTGCATTAGAAACAGGAATGCCACCAACAGGTGGACTCGGGATAGGAATCGACAGAATGGTAATGTTCTTAACTGACTCTTATTCAATAAGGGATGTTATTTTGTTCCCTACAATGAAACCAATACAGTAATTCAAAAAATATTTAAAAAGATATTTTAGTTAATCTAAAATATCTTTTTTTCGCAATATATTTATCTGTTTATAAATTAAAAATATAGTATTTTATGTAGGTATTATAAGTATATATAATTAAAAATAAAAAACTATTGAATTTTTAATTATATATGTTATAATACCATTATGATCAAAAATGATATTATTCCGCGATAGCTCAACGGTGGAGCACTCGGCTGTTAACCGATAGGTTGAAGGTTCAAAT
>Ga0209123_1002665_pt1 | contig 14574 bp, 8 predicted proteins | sample BarGraIncu00431A_FD_184500 | JGI IMG/M metagenome (GOLD analysis project Ga0209123, IMG submission 184500) | Arctic peat soil microbial communities from Barrow, Alaska, USA - Barrow Graham LP Incubations 004-31A (SPAdes) (version 2) | ecosystem: Environmental > Terrestrial > Soil > Wetlands >...
CTTGCTGGCAGTAGCGCAAACTCTCAAGTAATATATCTTTGTATTCATTTCTTGTAAATACATCTATCCATTCAACAACAGCAAAACTTACAAAATATGCCCCTTGGGGATTATGAAATTTATAATTTCTACTCATTGTAGTTTATTTCTTTTGTTTATTTTTACTTGCTACCTACTTAGAAGCTATCTTACTTGCCACACGATACTCCCGATAGCTATCGGGACGTGCGGCAGCGAGGCACTAATAATTTTCTCATATTTTATTTATTTTTAGTTTAGCTTTTCAATTTTTGCTGCCCAACCACCGCCTGGTGCCATTTGAATTTTCACTTTATCTCCTGAAGTGATTTTGATGACTTCCTTTTTGTAATCGGTTGCATCGCGGTCGGCATTCATTCCGTCTTTAAAAACCACCGCCTGATAATTACCGGCACCCAGAAATGAAAGATCCAGTGTCAATTCACGTGGAGTCCAATTGGTCATTGCACCCACAAACCAAGTTTCGCCTTTCTTACGGGCAATAGCAGTGTATTCTCCTACTTTCCCGTCCAAAGCTATTGTTTCGTCGGTAGTAGTGGGGACTTTGGCGATAAAATCGGTACATTCCTGCTCTTTCATGTAGGTGGTCGGATTATCAGACAGCATTTGGAAAGGCGCTTCAAACATCACGTACATGGCCAACTGGTTGCACCGCGTTCCCATACTCATTGGAAAGGCGCCAATCGAACGGTAATTTGTTTTGTTGGCATTCCGCATCGCGCCAGGCGTGTAATCCATCGGGCCTGCCATCATCCGGATGAACGGAATACTGACACAATAACGAGGTTGATCTTCAACTGCCCATTTGTAATTTTCCAAACCTTTAACACCCTCGTATCCAACCACATTCGGGTAGGTTCGCTGAAGCCCGGTTGGTTTAAAAACTCCGTGATAGTCAACAATTAGTTTATACTCTGCAGCTTTTTTGGCAATTTCGTACAACGAAGCCACTGCAATCTGGTCGTCGCGGTCAACAAAATCAATCTTAAAACCTTTCACGCCCATTTTGGCATACTTCGGAAATGCCTGTTCCATCTGTTGCGTAACCGCATACCACGAAGCCCAAAGTACAACATCAACGCCTTTTTTCTTTCCATAATCAACAATTTCCTGAAGATTGATATCAGGGGCAATCACGGTTAAAATATCGGTATGGCTCGACCAGCCCCAGTCCATAACAATGTAAGGTAACTTATTGGCGGCGGCAAAATCAATGTAATATTTGTAGGTAGTTGTGTTGTATCCGGCTTTAAAATCGACATGCGAAATGTTCCAGTCGCTCCACCAATCCCATGCAACCTGACCGGTTTTGATCCATGAGATATCGGTTAACCTTGATGGTGAAGCAAGTTTCTGGACCATATCGTTGTTCAGCAACTCTTTGTCTTGCTGACTGATAACCACTGCACGCCAGGGAAAATTACTTGTCCCCTTAGCTTTCGCAATGTAATCGGCCCTTTTGGTCGGAATCAGGTTCATATTCTGATAACCGCCTAATTTGGCTTCCAAAGGATAGTTTGCATAAACGCCCATAAACCCTTTTTTTGTCGGATTTATATTCAGGTACATGCCCGGATAATCTTCCAGATCGGCTTCGAGAATCACTACTTTTTTGTTGTTACCCACATCGACCAAAAGAGGTAGAAATGCCAAAGAATCAGTGGCAAACTTCGAAATATTGGTCTCTTTGTAAAGCGCTTCGAATGAATGATTGAATTTCTGTCCGCCACGGTAATCCCACATATAAGGAATAAATGCTTTGTAATCGTTGGTGAAATTGAAGTTGGCTTCTTCGTTCTTCACGATAAAATCCAATTTCTTCTTCGTAATAAACCGGTAAGCCACACCGTCATTATAAACCCTGAAAACAAGGCCATAATCGCCTTTGCAATTGACTGTTAGCTGATTATACTGATCGGCAATTTTTGCTTTTTTGTAATTGATGGCTGTAATTACCTGATCGACTTTTTCGGTTTTTGAAGAACTGATTTTGGCATTATCGCCCAAAACTTCACCACCTTCCAATTGAAGTGAAATGCCGGATGGCGCAATAATCTGCTGCCCATCACACTGAACCGACCAAAGTGTTTTTTCGCCAACATCAAGCTTTAAAGCGATTTTGTTGTCCGGAGACTTAATTTCAAAAACTTTGCTTTTCTGTGCGCTGAGCATCAAGGAGCTCATTAGCAGCACAGCAAATAATCCAATTAATTTAGTTTTCATTTTTTATAGAATTTAGTATTCAATTTTTACAGATTATATTTATTTGTTTCCAATACAAAAGAGATGTTTGTCGCCGCGCAGATATATTTTTCCATTACTTATGGCTGGTGATGCATTCATCCTTTCGCCGATTGAATTTCTTGCAACGGCTTCGAACGTTGGACCAGACTTTATCACGGTTATAACTCCCTGATCGTTTGGCATATAAGCAAAGCCATTCGCCAAAACAGAAGATGAATACTGTTTGCCCAACTCTTCCACCCAAAGGATTTTGCCGGTGGCAATTTCAACGCTGCCGCACGTCCCGATAGCTATCGGGAGCATCGTGTGGCAATCCATTACAGCAATACCATCACCCAAGTCCTTTTTCCTTTTTTCCACGCGATACAATCGCGCGGGAGCTGGGGCAATCGTGCGGCAGCGAGGGCAAGACGTTTGAAAATAAACTCTAACTTGCTGTGGCTTTTTTTGCTTTTTGGGCGCTTAATTTCTTTACTGTTTAACCTGAAAAAGATTGTTGTTCAGTTAGAATGAGTATGAATTATGTTGACATCCCTTTAATAAAAGTATCAACAAAATCCATAATTCGTTTTGTAATTCTATCGCCAAGTTTCTTGCGCTGCAATAAGCTTGGCTTTTCTCCTTCAATTAATTCTAATACTTCATCTCGCAATGGTTCACGTTCGGCAAAAAGATAATCTTCAATCAATTTCTCAGTTCTTTCTTCGGAGAGATTTTCTTCCGTAACTATTGTTGAAAATGCTTTTTGTTGTTCAATACTCCAATACTTTTCGAAAGCAGGTATAATTTCGTCTGAATCGACAATTGCAGCTAAATTCTCATGAATGAATTTTTCAATCAATTCTCGTTTACTACGTAAAGTAGTCTCGGTATTCAGTAAATTAAAAATCTCTTGTTCGGCTTTTGAAGTGTCTTTTTGTTTCTGTGATTTGAGCTTGATTAATAGTTGAATGATGTATGCAACATTAATTTCGTCACGGTGAATTAATTCTAATTCAAAATCTACATCCTCTAAAATTGAAACTTTTTCTTTTTGATGGTCCGTTTTTACCTTGTGCCATAAATCTAGATATTTACTTTGAAAATCATTAAATAGCTGTTCTGACATTTTTAAATCTATCCAGCTAAAATCAGAAAACGAAGCAAGAATATTCTTTACCCGCATCAAATCACGGAATGCCTGAATGAATTTTAATTCATCTTCTTCGCTTACTAAGTCATTTACACTGTCGATTGTAGGAGTTATTACTAATAATTTTTCATAAGCATGGTCAAATTTGGAGATGTACTCTTCGTAAGACTTCATTATGATTACTTCAATAGCATCTTTATTGCTAAATAAAGTAATAGCTTCGTCTGTACGAGTTTTAAGGTTACGAAAAGCTATAATATTACCCTGCGACTTTTGTTCGTTGAGTATTCTATTTGTACGTGAATAAGCTTGTATCAGACCGTGATATTTGAGGTTTTTATCTACATACATAGTATTTAGTGTAGAGCTGTCAAAGCCTGTAAGAAACATATTTACCACAAGAAGAATATCAATTTTACGTTCCTTTACTTTCTTAGATATATCATTGTAGTAATTGTAAAAACTTTCGCTGTCCTTCGTGCTGAATTTTGTATCGAATAGCTTGTTATAGTCTTCAATATATTCATCTAATTTTTCACGACTATGGGCTTGCAAACCATATAATGCTTGCGGTTCTTCAACCACCGAAACTTCTTCGGGTATAAACCCATTAGCATCTGCATCGTCTTCATTAGCAGTGTAGCTAAAAATAGTGGCGATATTCAAGTTGTGTTTACCCTCTTCTTTTTTTTGTTTAAACAGGTCGTAATACTTTATAAGCGTGGGAATGCCACTAGTACAAAACATGGATGTAAATTCGCGGCTGTGTGTTTTGCGGCTATGATTGGCTATAATGTAATCTGTTATTTTATTCAATCGGGTTTCATCTTCCATCAATTCTTTGGTGTCAATGTCTTCAACTTCAATATCAATATTGGTTTCCCTACCATCTTTGTGTTTATAACGCCCAACATATTCTACAGAGAATTTCAACACATTCTCGTCTTTTATAGCATTGGTAATTACATATTTGTGCAGACAATTTTCAAACAAATCTTTGGTGGTTCGTTTCCCTAATTCATTTTTATTGGCATTGTCGGCAAAAATAGGTGTTCCGGTAAAACCAAATAGTTGGCAATTATTGAAAAACTCACGGATTCGTTTGTGTGTTTCGCCAAACTGGCTACGGTGGCATTCATCGAAAATGAAAATAACTCGTTTGTCTTTCAAATACCCCATTCTGCCCTCATACTTCAATTTGCTAATGGCAGTGTTTAATTTTTGTATGGTGGTAACAATTAGTTTTGAGTTTTTGGCTTCTCCTTTTTTGTCGACATAAGTGCCAATAAATTGTTTTACCAGATTGTTGGTGTTGTCAGTACCATCAATGCAACCATCACTAAAGCTGTTGAATTCTTTGGTAGTTTGGTAATCCAGGTCTTTTCGATCAACTACAAAAACCACTTTATGCACTTGCGGCATATTCATAAGTATCTGACTGGCTTTAAATGAAGTCAATGTTTTACCTGAGCCTGTAGTATGCCAAATGTAGCCGTTTTTGTTGCTGTTAGTTACCCTATCAATTAATGCTTCAACGGCATAAAACTGATAAGGGCGAAGTACCATTGGAATTTTGTAGGCTTCGTTTAGCACAATGTACTGACAAATCATTTTGCTGATGTGGCAAGGGTCTAAAAAAGAGTAGGTAAATCCATTCAGTAAATTGGTCTGGCGTTTGTTGTTAATGTCAGTCCAATAAAAAGTTTGTTTGAAGCTTTGGTTGCGATTGTTGGAGTAATATTTTGTATTTACGCCATTGCTGATAATAAATATCTGAACATATTGAAACAATGCCGAGTTTGATCCAAACGAATGCCGTTGATAACGATTCACCTGATTAAAGGCTTCTTTCATTTCCAATCCGCTTCGTTTGAGTTCTATTTGTACCAATGGCAAACCGTTGATAAGTAGGGTTACATCGTATCGGTTTTTGTATTTACCCTCGATAGTTACTTGATTGGTTACCTGATATTGGTTCTGACACCATTTCTCTGTATTTAGAAACTCGAAATACAGGTTATCGCCATTATCGCGGAGAATGTGTTGTTTTTGTCTGAGGGTTTTGGCCTTTTCGAATACCGAACCTTTACTTAGAATATTTAAAACTTTCTCGAACTCGTTGGTTGAGAACAGAATATTATTCTGCTTTTCCAACTGCGATTTTAGATTTAGCATTAAATCTTTTTCGCTGTTGATTAAAGCATATTTGAAACCTAACTGTTGGAGTTGAGTTACTAATTGTTCTTCTAATATGGCTTCGGATTGTCTACTCATTTTCTATGTTAGTTTCTTCTATATCTAAGTGGTTTAGAAGTTCTTGTTTATATGCTTCTATATCCTGATCAAACAAAGCTTTACTATAACTCAAATATCCAAAGTCGTTTTCGTTATCTAATTTTTCATTAAAATCCGGATTATCATCATACTCTAATTCTTTTTTAAACACAATATTAGAGAAACAACTAAGAATATAAAACAGTAAATTGTCAGTCATATTCATCACTAGATTTGAAAAATGGCTATCGCTTAAGAACTCTTTAGGTGAAAGTTTTCCATGCGAGATATCCCCCCTTTTATTCCTGACTTCGCCAATTGAAACAATAAGCTTATTAGCTTTATTTATAAAATCAATTTCAAGATCCTCGTTATATTGTGAAAGTTTCAACATTGATTGTTTTACCAATGGTTGAAAATCCGTTTTATCAATAATTAAAGCATCATAACTTACATCTATTTGTTTTAAAATAAACTTAGATAAACCTTCTAGTAAAGCTTTGCAACATTCAATAGTAATGTCAGGATTAGAATCTACATTTTCCTCAATTTTTTCTACGATGGTATAATAGTAATCAATATTACTGTATTGATTTTCTAATCGATTTAATACTTCTTTTGTCTGTTTCATATTCTAACAAAACATTTTTTGCAATAATCCCTTTTTCCAGCATTCAATTTTCTCTATCTGCTCACTACATTCCATTATTTTATTGTCAATAGATGATAGAAAATTGGCAATTTTGGTTTGCTCAGGGAGAGTAGGAAGAGAAATTTTCAATTTAATCATTTCTAACTTTGATAAATTATATCGAGTACTGCCTTGTGCTAACAAAACTACTTCTTTTCTAAACAATTCACTTCTAAATAGAAATCGAGCATAATTTGGATTTAAAACTTCTAAAGAGTAGGGTCTGTAACCAAAACAAAAACTATTTAAATACAATTCTTCAATATTATCAAGTAATACAGAGGACATACCAACTTCATTAGGTGTTTCGGATGAGGTTGTAAATAAAATATCACCATATTCAACTTTATTCTGTTTTTCATTCTTATTTATTTGAACAAACTCAAACCTTGAAATATCTATTTTAGTATCATCGAATACTTGTTTATACTGAACATATGGTTTGCCTACGCCAAAATCTTCTTTTGATTTTCCACTTAGCCCATTGTAAGTTTCGCCTATTTCCATTAATGTATTTACTTTCCATTCTGCAAAATACTCAGCATTATCATCTATAAATCTCAATTCTTGAGTAAATAGTTTTTGCATCACTCCTTTTATATATTCTTCCAGCAAGTTTTTTTTATTTTTCACTGCTTGAAGTTTTTCGTTAACAGCTGAAAGGAACTCTGCAATTTTAGACTGTTCTGGTAGAGTTGGGAATGAAATAGGCATTTTGTAAAAATCACCAATAGTAAAACTCATCCGATCTGCTCTTGCACCATAATTAGCAATATCTTCCATGTGCTTGTGCCAGATTGTAGTACTGAAAAACCATTCAATAAAATCAAGATTTCCTTTAGTAAATCTAAAAATAGAATATAGAGGTGACATTACACCTGAATCTAAATGATTTCTTGAAATCGGTCCAACTGGGGCGAAATTTGAAATTCGTGGATTATATATAAAATCATTTTTTTCGACAATATAATAAACTGCCAAATTATTTTGGTTTGCAATATCTTTATCAAAAAAATCTCTTTGATTTACAATTCCGTTTACAGCAGAGTTTGTAAATACATTATTGATTTGATTGTCTGTATTCTTTTTAATTCGCTTTTCTGCGACTTCTTCTAATCTTTTCTTTTTCCATTCTCCTTCAAATTCAGAAAAGCGTAATCTCGGTATGTTTGTTTGCTTTTCCATTCTTAAAAAGGAGTTGAAATATTAAGCTCTTTACAAAATCCGGCTATGGCATTGTCAATGTTTTTCATACTTTCGTCCAATGCTTTAATTTCTTTGGCTATAGCTTCAATATCGATTTCGGCTTTTACTTCAAAGGTATCTACATAGCGGGGAATATTCAGGTTGTAATCGTTTTGAGCAATTTCAACCAATTTAGCTTTTTTACTGTACTTTTCTAATTCTGTACGGCTTCGAAATGTATCAATAATTCTATTGATATGTTCGTCACGTAAAACGTTTTGGGTTTTTACTTTATCGTATCCGTTGCTGGCATCAATAAAAAGGATATCATCTGGATTTTCTCTACATTTCTTGAAAACCAGTATACAGGTTGGTATGCTAGTTCCGTAAAAGATATTTGCTGGTAAGCCAATAACAGCATCTAGAAAGTTTCTGTTTTCTATCAGGTAACGGCGAATATGCTGTTCGGCTCCACCGCGAAATAGCACTCCGTGTGGAAGCACAATTGCCATTGTGCCATTGTCTGCCAAATGATAAATCATGTGTTGCACAAAAGCAAAGTCAGCTTTGCTACTTGGTGCTAATTTCCCGTATTGACTGAAACGGTCGTCACTCGTAAACAATGGGTTGGCACTCCACTGAGCTGAGAATGGTGGGTTCGCAACAATGGCTTCAAATTCCTCACCTATATGTTGTGGACGTTCGAGCGTATCTTCTTGTTTAATGTCGAACTTGCGATAATGCACTCCGTGCAAAATCATATTCATACGAGCAAGGTTATAAGTGGTTCTGTTCATTTCTTGACCGTAGAAGTTGTTTACTTCTTTTACTTCTTTGGCAACACGCAAAAGCAACGAACCAGAACCGCAAGTAGGGTCGTAAACAGATTTTAGTTTGTATTTCCCTGTGGTTACTATTTTGGCAAGTACTTTCGAAACTTCTTGAGGGGTATAGAATTCTCCCGCCTTCTTTCCTGCTCCGCTGGCAAACTGTCCAATCAGATATTCATATGCATCTCCTAATATGTCCAGTTCTGTACTTCCAAGTTTAAAATCTATTTTGTCAAGGTGTGAAAGTACCTTTGCAATTATTGTATTTCTAGCTTCGGGCGTTTTTCCTAGTTTAGTACTGTTTAGATCCATGTCTTCGAAGAGATTGTCAAAATCTTCTTCGCTTTCAGTACCCATAGTACTCAATTGGATATTAATGAGTATTTTTTGTAAGTCGGCAAGTATAAAATTGGTTTTACTTTCGTCAAATATATCTTCTTCTTCATTATCGCCATTACCACGTTTTGCGACTTCGGTAAATAGTTCTTCGGGTTTAAGGAAATATCCCAATCTTTCTAACGCTTCTTCTTTAATAGCTCCCAAGAATTCGTTTGCTTCAGGCATTTTGGGTGTTATTTCCCGAAACTTAATTTTATCTTGTTTTAAAATCTCGTTGGCGAAAATTTCCATTTTCTCGCTCAGGTATTTGTAGAAAATAAAACCCAAGATGTAATCGCGAAATTCATCCGCATTCATCTTCCCTCTCAGCGTGTTAGCTATATTCCAGAGTTGTTGTTCTAACACTCTTTTTTGGTCATCACTCATTTACAATATCGTTTTTTTATTTAGTCGTCAAAGTTAGTGTTTTTGATTCTATTTTCAATAAGTGTTTATTTTAAATTGTCAACCCTCTAAAGTAGGGTTTTGAGGGAGTTCGGATTATTTTTTTTTACTTATTCTTATTCATTTATTTTCTGTCTGTTTATATTAAAGTTCTATTTCAAGGTAAGGTTGTATTCTTTTTCTTCGGCTTGCTGCTAACGACCGAGGCTATGGGTATTTAATTAATTGCGGGCATTAAAAACTCATAAACTTTCTACTTATATTCAAGCGTAAACTTCCTATTTAGTTTTGCGATATCACAAAAAAACTCATTAACTACTAACGGATCTCCCTGAGGATTTTCATTTGCATTTCTAACCATACACATGGTACAAAACTCTTTATCTGTACATTGAATACATTTAGCAAAGTCGTGTTTGCGCAAGCTTCTTAAATATTGTACTTTTTCAGAATTATCCCAAATATCATTTAGAGAAGTATCTTTTATATTACCAACAATGTAATCCTGCCAGCCAGCACATGGATATATATTTCCGTTGTCTGCAATGCAAATAGAAGAATGACAAACGCTACAAATAAAATCGTTTGACGTCATATTTTTTTTCTTCTCAGCTTCCATTTCTATTTGCTCTATATATTTTGAATCATTTGCAACTTTGTCATCAATCACTTCTTTGATTTCGTTAATTGATAGACGGCAACTTAGATTTTGTGTTGTATGATTATATCTAGCTATGATGCCATAATCATCTCCGACATGAATCTTATGCTTTTCCGCCCATTTTATAACTTCATCATAACAGTTCTTGTTTTGTTTCATTATTGGACAACTTATTTGCAAAGGGATATCGTTTTCAACCAGTTTCAAAATAGCATTTTTTGTTTTTTCAAAACTTCCTTTCATTTGGGTTATCTCATCGTGAATACTGGGATTCATTGAGTATAATGAGACTTGAACATCTAAAAGGGGGTTCATCTTCATTTCTTTGATGATTTCATTATTAAGCAAGGTTAAATTACTTAGCACATTTACTGAAAAATAATATTCTCTGCATTTTCTTAAAAAATCGCAAAAGTTTTTGTGCATCATTGGTTCACCACCACTTAATGTCAAATGCAATAACCTCATATTTTTACATTGATTTAAAACATCATAAAATAAATCAAGTTCAATATAACTTGTTTTGTTACCATGTGGAATATAACAATGTACGCATCTTTCATTACACAAGCTTGTAATTTCTATGTGTAAGCTAGTAAGCTGAGGTTTGCCATTAAAGAATTTTTCGAGAAAATCCTGTGTTGATTTTTCAGGATGTATTATAGTGAGAGAAGAATCCTTTTTTATTATTTCGGGGTCTAATTTTTTGTACGAAAACTTCGTGTCTTTTTCATTGCACTCCTGCATTGTTTCGCCAGATACAATAAATCCATCCCGTTCAAGCATACAATAAAATTCTTTTGCATCGTCCTTTATTGTTCTAATGTCAACATCTGTAAATTGTTTTCTTGTTTTTTTTGCAAGCTCATCAAGGGTTTGTGGTTTCCTACCTAAAACAGACATAAATACTGCCCCACTTTCCGATAGAATTTTGTCACCGATGTAGTTATCGTTGTTATCAGCTTGTTTATATCCGAAATTCCTATTGTCCGTTATATACCCAAAGGACTCAAAGTCCCGGAACATAACATTAGATTTTTTCTTGAAAAACATTTTATTATCTCCTTTACTTAAGTAATCAGGTGACGAGTCTTAATTGTATAACATCTTCACCTGATTAGATTGTCAATTAGCGTCCACTTGGCTTTGGTGGATTACAAGGTCTTCCACTCGGCATACTATTGGGACGACATTGTGCCATCTGTACTGTACTTTGTGCCAAAATCATTGGTTTTGAATAATTCATAAGTTTACCTCCTTTTTTTAAAATTATTACTTTTATTATTAAATAGAAATACAAAGCTAGTTCAATTTTTATTGATATAACATGTATTTATTTTTATTATTTAAATTATTCCATTTATCGATTTTTTTCCAATGTTTTCTAACTCCTCAAGCTACACTGTCATTTTTTTTTCGGCTTGCTGCTAACGACCGAGGCTATGGGCATCCTGCGTCCTCGATAGCTATCGGGATGCGGGAGCATTCGCTGTCGTGGAACGACAAAGTGAATGCGGGAGCAAAACCTCCAAATTGCACGTCAGCCAGCCAATGAACATAGGAGCGTGTGTTAGGTTCTCGTTCATTTTCTTCGTTGTATATTTTGTCGTTTCTTTTTTGTGGTTGATTCATATAGTTTTGCGGTGCCTCAAAGTATTTCTACGGTCACTGTTTCGTTTTCTACCAACTCATATTCATAATAAACTTACAGTTCATTGTTTTTTAATTTCAAAATGCATTAAGCTTTCTAAACCTTCAAAAAACAATGTACTGTGACCGCTCTGGCTATTAAGAAAAGCTATAAAAGCTACAGCAAGACACTTCAAAAATAACTCGAACTTGGTATGGCTTTTTTGCTTTTTGGGCGATTAGTCTTTCTAAACCGAATTAGTTTTACTGAAAATTCATCTGCTAAAAAAAACTTCTGTCATGTTTTTTTAGTTATTCAAATCACCAACACATGGTTGATCATATGGATAAATTTGTTCACAGGGAGTACCGGGAGCAATCGCATTTCCTGCAGCATCAAACCGTGGCCATAACTGATTCTTATCAACCGGTATAAACTGAATCATATCCCACCATGCAGGACCACTGCCACTCAATGCATCGAAACGCAAAGTGTGACGACCGTCCTGATCAACCTTTATATTTCCAACAGTGCGACTACATACCACACTATTTCTTACTTTGGCATTGTATTGTTTTGCTCCGTTTTGCAAATTAACTTCAGGTGTCGCATATGTGTTGAAATATTCTCCAAGATCAAATGTAAACGGCAATACCTGATCTTCTTTACCTTCTTGTTTGAAGGTGGTTTTAAATTTAATATTGCTACCATTCCCTCTTCGCCAACAAATCCAAACTTTGTAAACGCCTTCTTTCAGTACAGGAGTCTTAATTTCCATCCACTGTAAAACATTCGGACGCAAAGGAATTTCGAAATAATCACCATGTACATATTGAGTTTTTATATCCCAGGCAGAAGCAACAATGTATGTGATTGTCGGGTTATTTTTTCCTCCAAAGCTTAGCTCTGAAAGCTCACCGGGTTTGAAGATAACAGAAGATCCAGGTCTACGATAGATAGCCGGTGACTTAACTTCAGGCTGGTCAGTCAATTCCCAGTAAACTGCTTCTGCTTTGCTATTATCTAAAGGAGTGTTACCTTGGGGATATTCGTAAACCATATAATCATCAATTTCATGTAAAACTGCATTTGTTCCGAAGTAGTTACTTCGATTTGCTCCTCTGGTCACTGTTGCAGTCTTAGTTATGTTTGATAATTTTTTCCCGGTATTATAAACCTGTGTAGAAACTAATAGTCTGCCATTTTCATCTTTTCTTACCGAAAGATAAGTTGTATCTAAATGCGTATTATCAAAAACATCACTTTTTAAAATTGATTGATGCACTTCTTCTGTTACAACGTCATGGTTTGGTACAATGTATTTTAAACCATCGTCTACAAAAACTTTACCTTTTACAATGTGGTGCAATACAAATTTGGTTGCTTTTAAACGTGCAGCAATGTCGCCCGACATTAACGTAGTGTAATCGGGCAAATAACCATCAGTAACTGCTTTATTCATAGCCTCGTTTGTAGGCATTAAAATAGTCAAAACCATATCTGCTGAAAGACCAGCCAGTTCGTTGCTTCCATCACCTTTCAGACATGCCACTAAATAATTCTTAAAAGTAGCCACATTGGTATTTTGAGTTGTTGCCATATTGATAATATAGGTCACCAAATCTTGCAGTTTATAACCTTCTGGTGCAGTTGGATAGGTATTTCTTCTTGAGTACTGCAACATTTTGTTTATTTTAAACACCTGTCCGTTACTGAAAGTCTTATAAGGAGTAGCTGTTACCCAATCACTTTCATCATAATTTCCAAGCATTTGTATTTTTCCGTCTTTGTAGCGAATCATATCACCATATTCATTCACAGCATACGAGTAACCTCCATAAGCTGTAGCAAAAGCAGGATCTGTTGCAAAACTAGTTATTGCACAATTAACATCAGCATTTTTAATGCGTCTGAAAATATGTGACTTTATCAATCGTTGCATACGTGAAGCAACATCGAAAAATCCTAAATATGAATTTGAATTTGCAAAACTATAAGAATTCGAATAGCTTGTCCATGTCCAGCTGAATCCATCCGCCAGCAGCAATGAATCCGAAAGTAAGAGTACCGTGAAATTTTGTTTGTTGTCACCGTTCATATCATAAGTCAGTAATTCTTCTTTTAATGTAGATTTGAAATACGTATTAAATGCATTGTTCAACATACTATAATTAGTATTTGCAAGTATTTCAGTAAATGCAGTTTCCTTAAACTCAAAATTTGTTGTTTTGCTACTTGTGGGTTGTTCGGTTAATCTGGTACACATCCTGCCTGAAAATGCTTTGTACAACAATTGATCTCCGGCAGAGAAAGTCATAGTAACAAAACTCGTATTCTTGCTTTTTTGAGCTTTTGAACTTGTTATGATTTCATTGCCAACAAACGACAATAGCGGTTTACTCACCAAGGCACATTGACTGATAATCATCGAAGAATAAGAATAACCATTGCCGATAACCTTTAGTATGTAAGCACCTGTAGATAAAGACAGTTGAAACGAATTCTTACCTTTTGGTAAGTTTGTGTTCAGTTCGGTTACCGTTCTACCGTCTATTCCGGTAACAAGAATGTGTGTATTTCCAGATTGATTTACATAGAACGACACAACTGATTTTTCGGATATTGGATTCGGAACAATCCGAATAATTTCATAGTCAGCTGCAACCTGTCCCACTGCAGTTACATCCAACAATTGAAGGGAGTAATTGGCAGGTACGATTACTGAAGTACCTTTTGTAAGATTTTGAACCAGTACACTATCTACGGTGGTACTTGCCCCCGTTCCTGTAAATGAAATCGTGTAATCTGTTGCGTAAATTTTCACAGGCATAATAATTAGAAAGAATGCCGTGATTGCGAAACAAAAAATAATAGTTTTTCTTTTCATGGTTATAAATTTTAATTGTTCCTCCGCTGCCGCACGATTGTATCGTGTGGCATTACTAAATTATTTACTTATTTTCCCACGCGATACAATCGCGCGGGAGCAGGAGTCTCCCGATAGCCCCGATAGCTATCGGGGGGAACACCAGGCATATATTTCCATTCCTTTTTCTTGCTGGCAGTAGCGCAAACTCTCAAGTAATATATCTTTGTATACATTTC
>Ga0209123_1002666_pt1 | contig 14574 bp, 8 predicted proteins | sample BarGraIncu00431A_FD_184500 | JGI IMG/M metagenome (GOLD analysis project Ga0209123, IMG submission 184500) | Arctic peat soil microbial communities from Barrow, Alaska, USA - Barrow Graham LP Incubations 004-31A (SPAdes) (version 2) | ecosystem: Environmental > Terrestrial > Soil > Wetlands >...
CGATAACAATGGCGGCAACACCGAATTCTATACTTCTTCCGATCTCAAAACCTGGACATTGACAAGTACTATTACTGGTTTTGGGCATGAATGTCCAGACTTCTTCGAACTACCTGTAGATGGAAATCAAAATACGAAGAAATGGGTACTTTGGGCTGGAGACAGTGGCTATCTGACAGGAGATTTCGATGGGTCCTCTTTTACTCAGGATCCTGGTGGATGGCATCTTTTAGACAATAACAATGGAACATTTTACTATGCCTCTCAGACTTTTAATGTAGCGTCACTGCCAAGTAAGAGAGTGGTTCAGATAGCCTGGCAGGGTAATCCCGGATTGATGGGCAGTACGACTCTGGTACCTGAATATGCCAATCATACCAGGTGGAATCAAAATGCCACCTTTCCAACAGTGCTTTCATTAAAAACTAGTGTCGATGGTTTAAGGCTATGCTCCAATCCGATTCCTGAAATATCCGATATCTGGGCATCAACACAAAACTTTGAAACACAAACGTTGACTTCAGGCAGTAATTTACTTTCATCCATAAAGTCTAAATGCTTCGATATAACGGCAGAATTTAACCTTGCCAATACAACCGCTACGGAAATCAAGTTCCTATTGGCAAATAAGACTGTTATTTACAATATAACAAATCAAACGTTGAATGGGAAATCACTTAAAGCCATCAACAATATTTTAAAAATTCGTATTCTTGGCGACTGGAGTCAATACGAAATGTATGGAAACGACGGTTTGTTTTTCTGGTCTGAAAGATTTGCCTTTGATCCCTATAAGAACAGCCTTGGTTTGACCGTTAATGGGAATGTTACGCTTAACTCTATGAATTTTCATGAGGTAAGCCGAATCTGGCCGGGTGATGCAACAAAACCTTTTTTTACAAAATACGAAGCGGAATCAGGAACTGTTGGCGGAGGTGCAATCAAATCTTCTTATTCAAGTGCATCGGGCGGTTATCAGGTGGGAGTTTTGGATAATATCGGTGCAAATTTTCAGATTTCAGTCTATGCCCCTACTGCAGGTACAAAAACCATATCCCTCATTTATGCCAACGGAATGGATGACACCAGATACAAGTCGCTGTATGTTAACGGTGTAAAGCTACGTCAGCTTACTTTTTTGCAAACAGGCGGATGGAGTCAATATTCTATTCTGAATACGGATGTTACATTAAATAAGGGGAAAAATACCCTGAAAATCCAGAGGGATACAGAGGATAATACAGCAACGGATGTTGACTATCTTTTAATGCCCTGGGGGTCAGAAATTGATACCACAAATCTGATTTCACCTCAAAATCCAAACATTCAATATATGGGTAGAGTCGATTTCACGAATTTGGAAAAACCGTTGTTTGCCTATCCGAATGTAACCATCAAGACTAAATTTGAAGGTACCTCGTTGGAGATGTTTCTTAACCATTATAACGGTTCTGATTTTAGTGCGAACTATTTCATTTCAATTATTGATGGAAAAACTACTGTTAAATTCCAGGTTTCATCGGATCAAAAAGAGTATTCAATAGCCAAAGGTTTAACGGATGGAATACATACCGCCGAGATTGTAAAGGTGACAGAATCCTACTGTGGTGAGTGTGAGTTTCTGGGTTTCAAGACCGATTCTGCGAAAAAACTGCTGACGCCCGATCCGTTGCCTGAGCTGAAACTTGAATTTTATGGAAACTCCATTACTTGTGGTTACGGTATTGAGGGTGGTGCTCAGCCTGCTTCCGATAACAGCTATAAAGCTTATCCTTCTGTGACAGCCCATGAGCTAAATGCACAATATCAAACAATCAGTTATTCAGGCATTGGTGTTGTAAAAGGCTTTCCTAGTTTTCTGATGAGCCAAATGTACAACCGAACCATCGCTCTAACAAGTTATATTCCCTTTCCGGCAAACAATATTTGGGATTTCACTAAATATGTTCCTGATTTTGTTGTTGTTGCCTTGGGAACAAACGATTATAACCTGGGCTTTGGTACTGGGACAATAGCCACTTCAACATTCAATTCCGGTTATAAAAGTTTTGTATCCAAAATTCGCACAGCCTATCCAAATACACAAATTATTTGCACAAACAGCTCCATGATTTCGGATGTAAAATTGGAGAACAGCATTAAAGACGTTGTTAGCGGACTAAAAACAGCTGGAGATACTAAAGTGAATTTTTTCAAGTTTAGTTACATGCAAGGAGGAGGAGCCGGTGGGCATCCGGGAGTTGCAGACGGTCAAACAAATGGAAAAGAATTGGCAGCCTATATTTCATCCATTTTAGCCGCAAGTTCTATTGATCAGATTGATCTTAAGAATCACTTTTTTACAGTTTATCCCAATCCTGTAAAAAATTCAATAACGATTAATAGTTCTGAACTTGTTAAATCTATTGAGCTTTCAGATCTTACAGGAAAAATTCTTAATGACAAAAAGGTAGATGGCACAGTTGCATCCATAGATTTGACTGGATATTCAAGCGGCATTTATTTACTTAAGGCTACAAACACCAAAGGAGAAATTTCTATTCAGAAGGTCGTGAAGAATTAATCTCTTTATTAAATCATCGGATTTGCTATACAGAGACCATCCTAATTCAATCGAATGAAAAATACACTCCTGATTTTTGCCCTATTTTTTATATGCACATGCAGTTGGTGCTTTGCTCTAGCCGACAATCCGATAACGATTTCCACACTCATGGATGAAATGGTTTCGCCTGAATCGGATGTGTGTTTTCCAATACCCTACTATTCCGCCAAACAACTCACCAGTTATGATCGCCGTTCCCTGACACCTGGTACCCCAAACTGGCATGCCAATGACGATTGGTCTGGTTATGAAAGAATGGAAACTAACAATGGCAGACAGGAAAAAGTGCTTTTTGACGCAAAAGGCCCTGGTGTTATAACCCGAATTATTACGACCGGTGGGTCAGGGATTGCCAATTTGCGCATCTATTTTGATGATGAACCGGAGGCCAGTATTTTGATACATGGATTTGATATTTCAAAATTTCCGGTTACCATACCTGCAGGTATGATTTACAAGCATGAACATTATCCTACCTCTCAGGGATGCTCCTTCTTTTATCCCATTCCCTATTCCCAAAGATGTAAGATCACAGTGGATGATGTTAACCGCAATGCCTATGTTTATCATGTGAATTATCGTACATACGATGCCGGAACTTCCGTAAAAACCTTCAATCTGGAGGATGCAAAAGCTCTTCAGACGAAAGCTGCCGAAGTTGGTTCCAAGCTTCAGCATCCGGAAAACTTTACCAATGGTGAATTATTTTCAAGTAAACAACTTGAGTCAGGTGATTCTTTAAGCTTTGATTTACCTGTTGGTGAAAAAGCTATAAGGACCTTGACTTTCAACGTCAGTGGCTATAACAAACAAGATTACGCTCAGCTGATGCGTGGATTGATTGTTAAAATGACTTTCGATGATGCACAAACGGTGTGGGCTCCATTAAGTGATTTTTCGGGCGCAGGAATGGGTGCTCCCAAAGTTGACAGCTGGTATCTGAGTGCCGATGGTGCAGGCAATGTCATCCTGCGTTTTGTAATGCCCTATCAGCATACTGCAAAAGTGGAACTCGTGAATATTTCAAAATACCCGTTATTGGCGAGTGTCAAGGTCAATGTTTCTGACTGGGCCTGGCAAAAGAATACGCTCTATTTTCATGCAACATGGAGGCAGGAAAGGGGATTAGTGACTAACGTAGGCCTTGATTACAACATGGCAACGCTTGAAGGCCGGGGGATTTTCAAAGGCGATGTTCTTTCACTTTATAACTACTGCCCTCGTTGGTACGGGGAAGGTGATGAACATATTTGGGTGGACAACGATAGCTTCCCTTCTCATTTTGGATGCGGTACGGAAGATTATTACAATTCAACATACGCGCCGATTCATGTCTATTTTAATCCATTTGGTGGTGCTCCGCGTGAAGATGATGAAACGTCGCACGGATACAACGCCTTTGTACGCACCAGAAACCTTGACGTCATCCCTTTTAATGATAAACTTAAATTCGAGTTCGAGTTGATCAGTTGGGACGGGGGGCTGGTCGATTATGCTTCGACTGTTTATTGGTACGGCGACTTGGATAGCAAGGCGCTAAATCCTTCATCGAACGAGGAGGCTTTACAAACCTTACCCTTAAATAAGGATATTAAAATGGAAGCAGAGTCCGGAACTGTTGGGGGTGGAGCCACTAAATCAATATATTCAAGTGCCTCAGGTGGTTATCAGGTAGGAAATTTAGACAATGTTGGTGCCTATTTTCAGATTTCAACAAATTCAGTTTCTGCCGGCAAAAAAGCCATCACCATCGTTTATTCGAATGGAATGGGTGATACGAGGTATAAATCACTATACATTAACGGAATAAAGATACAACAGTTGACTTTTCCATCAACAGGTGGATGGAGTAATTATGCTGCTTTAGACCTTGATGTTACATTGAATGCAGGAATCAATTTTTTAAAAATACAAAGAGATGCCGCAGACAATACAGCCACTGATATTGACTACATCTTGATGACAAGTGAAAGAATTACAGATAACCTTAAAAATCCAGTATCAACCAAAAATGCAGGATTTGAATTTTACCCGAATCCTGTACAAAACACACTTGCAATCCTAACTAAAGATCCATGCAAGATTGAGTTATCAGATATCTCGGGTAGGGTGATTTTGAGCAAAGGAATGAAGGACAACACAGCAGAACTAAACCTGGTTAACCATCCAAATGGTGTGTATTTACTGAAAGCGACCAATACCAAAGGAGAATGCTTCGTTCAAAAAGTCATTAAAAACTAGGTAATAAAAATGAATTACGTAGTATCCTTCTGTTGGTATTGGAGAAACAGTCTGTTTTTTTGCAAAACAAGGTAAAGCAGCATTTAAAAAACATAAAAATTTGTCCCATTTTAAACGAACGATATGCTATTAGGTTTTGATATTGGAGGCACTAAATGTGCAGTAATTTTAGGCATTAAAAAGAAGGATCAGATTCTAATTATAGATAAGGTCATTATTCCAACGAATAAGCCAGCTTACGAAATGATTGAAGTTTTGTTTGTCGCTGCTGAAAATTTGTTACAAAAAAACGCTTTGGAAAAAGAGGATATAGAAGGTGTAGGTATAAGTTGTGGAGGACCTCTAAGCAGTAAGAAAGGAATAATTTTATCTCCACCCAATTTGCCCGGTTGGGATCATGTTCCTATTGTTGAAATGTGTCATAAGAGATTTGGTAAGGAAACTTTGTTGCAAAACGATGCAAATGCAGGAGCTGTAGCAGAATGGAAATACGGTGCCGGCAAAGGTTTTCAGAATATCATTTTCCTGACTTTTGGAACGGGTATGGGGGCCGGCCTCATTTTGGATGGCAGGCTTTATTCCGGTACAACAGATCTGGCAGGAGAAGTCGGCCATATGCGGTTGGCAGAGATGGGCCCGGCAGGATTTGGCAAAGCGGGATCATTTGAAGGCTTCTGCAGTGGTGGAGGTATAGCACAGTTGGCTCAATTGAAAGCAAGACAGAAAATTCAGTTGGGGGAAAAAGTTTCCTTTTGCAAATCGCTTGAAGATCTACCTTCTTTAACTGCCAAAATGGTAGCTGAGGCTGCTTTTCAGGGTGATCCTGTTGCCATTGATGTCTATAAAGTGTGTGCTCAGTATCTGGGGAAAGGTCTCTCCATCCTGATTGACGTTCTTAATCCTGAACGAATCATTTTGGGAAGTATCTATGGCCGGTCCAAAGATTTACTGGCTTCGTATATGTATGAAGTCATCAACGAGGAAACCATCCCTGAATCAAACCGGGCATGTCAGATAGTGTCTCCAGGCTTGGCCGAAAATATCGGCGATATGGCTGCGTTGTGCCTGGCTGAACTTGCATCGGCAAACCATTGATTATTTATTCATTCCCATGAAATTCAGTTAAAACATGATCCATTCGAAGGAAGATAAAGGTTATAAGATAACCGCCACATTAATCAGGGCAGCCATTGTTGCCTCTTTGGGAGGCCTGCTTTTTGGTTTCGATACAGCGGTTATTTCAGGTACAACTTCATCCGTGAAAACGTTGTTCCAGTTATCTGACTGGGAAATTGGTTTTGTTGTTTCATCGGCTTTAATCGGAACAATTTTAGGAACTGTCATTGTTTCAAAACCCAGTGAAAATTGGGGTAGGAGGGACAGCCTGAAAATATTGGGAAGCTTGTTTTTTATTTCTGCTTTGGGTTGTGCCTTTTCATGGGACTTCTGGTCGTTGTGTGTGTTTCGTTTCATTGGTGGAATAGGGATAGGCGGTTCCTCTGTTTTAGGGCCCATGTATATTGCTGAAATAGCGCCTGCAAAACTTCGGGGACGTCTGGTTATATTGTTTCAGTTTAATGTTTGTGTTGGCATTCTGATAGCCTATTTGTCTAATGCGCTTATTGGATTGATGAACACCGATGTTCTCCAATTGGAATGGCGATTGATGTTTGCTGTAGGTTGCCTTCCGGCACTTTTATTTACCATCATGCTTTTTACCATTCCAAGAAGTCCCCGTTGGCTTGTATCGGTCCAAAAAGCAAAGGAAGCAGAGAAAGTTCTTATACAAGTGGGAGAAGTGAATGTATCTCAGGAAATGAAAGCGATCAAGGATTCATTAAAAAACGTAACCAAAATAAATGAAAAACTTTTTCAGAAAAAATACTTCTATCCGATTTTTTTAGGTGTGAGTGTCGCTGCTTTTAATCAATTGTCCTTTGTGAATGGATTTCTATATTATCTGAACGATACCTTGAATGAGATTGGTGCAACTTTTGGCGGTAAATTCCAACCTGTATTGATCGGATTGGCCAATGTGATTGCAGTATCGGCTGCCCTTTTGGTCATTGATAAGATTGGAAGAAAAAAGCTATTGTTGATTGGTTCCTGGGGGTGTGCCATACCTTTGGCTTTGTGCGCCTACATTGCTTGGACACGAAATTTAACCGAATTGTTTCCCTGGAGTATTGCAGCTTTTATTCTATTTTTTTCTTTCTCACAAGGTGCTGTCATCTGGGTATATATCAGCGAAGTTTTTCCCAATAAAGTAAGAAGCAAAGGTCAATCGTTGGGTAGCTTTACCCATTGGGGTCTTTGTGCCACTGCAGCTCAGATCTATCCACCCATTGTCGCTTTTTCAAAAATAGGCCTAGCCATTCCATTTATTTTTGGTGGCATCATGATGATCCTCCAGTTTTTTGTCGTGTGGTTTTTCTATGTTGAAACAAAAGGTGTTCCATTGGAACAATTGGAGGCAAAATTGGGGGTAAGAAAGTAAGTCATTGCTTGATCTCTTCTTTGAGTGAGTAAGAAACCTATTAACTCTATTCCAACATTCTGTATTCCAAAACCCTGTTAATGGTAAAATCTTCAATGCCCAGGTAATAGTTGGCTGTATCCACTAAAACACCTAGGGGTAAAAGACCTATCACTTCGCTTCCGGCTACGGTGACTCCGTATCGAGCCGCTTCCATTTTCACCATTTCAAAAGCCTGGTAAACGGACGTTTTGGTGAAGTCGGTCAGATTCATGGATACCTGCACCATATTTCTTTCTTTGAGCGAAACACCCATTGCTTTGCAAAACCTTAAACCTCCACCAATATAACGGATCTTTTTTGCAATGGATCGGGCAATTTCCAGGTCGTTTGTGTGTAAGTTTACATTGTAAGCAACCAGAAAATTTCGTGCACCAATGATGGCGGCACCAGCTGTGGGGTGAGGTGTGTATGGTCCGAAGTCGGGTTTCCAGAATGGATCCTTTATTTTTTCAGCTAAGCCCTCAAATTGACCACGACGCACATCTGCCAGGTTTTCACGGTGTGGGGCACTCGCTGCTTTTTCATATAAATAAATGGGTAAGTTGAACCTTTTTGCTGCTTCTTCAGCCACCTCTTTTGAAAGAAGAATGACCTCCTCCATGGTTATATTGCTGATAGGGATAAATGGTACGACATCTACTGCACCCATGCGTGGATGCTGGCCTTGATGGGTGGTCAGGTCTATTTCACGAACCGCAGTTCCGATAGCTTCTATCACAACATTTTTCATTTCCTCCGGCGATCCGATAGCAGTAATAACCATTCGGTTGTGATCCATATCGTTGCTGTAATCAAGCAGTTTGACTTCTTTTTTGCCCCGGAAACAATCGATTATTTTTTCCATTTTTGCAGTATCCCGACCTTCACTGAAGTTGGGAACGCATTCGACAATCTGGTTGGTTCTCATTTGAAAAGTTTATTTACATCAAAAATTCATACAAAAATACATTATCTTTGGTAGCTTCTATAAAATTAATTCAACTCTTTTTTTTACTAAAATTACCCCAATGAGACTTTATATCATTGCCAATAGGCTACCCATCAAAGTAAATAAAAAGGACGATGGTACGTTTGAATACCTACGAAGTGAAGGCGGTCTGGCCACGGGTTTAGGCTCCCTGGAACTTTCCGTGGAAAAACATTGGATTGGTTGGCCTGGTATTCACCTGAAAGATAAATCGGAGATAAAAGAAGTTACCGAGCACCTGGAATCGTTGAATTTTCACCCGGTTTTCTTATCCGAAGATCAAATACTAAATTATTATGAGGGCTATAGCAACAATATATTGTGGCCCCTCTGCCACTATTTCTATTCCTTTATGGAATATGAGACTACCTATTGGGAAACCTACAAGGACGTCAATGAGCTTTTTGGAAAAATGGCAACTCCCCACATTCAAAAGGGCGATATTGTCTGGGTGCATGATTATCAGTTGATGTTATTGCCTAAAATCATCCGGGATTCCACCAAGGATGTGAGTATTGGTTATTTTCATCACATTCCATTTCCTTCTTATGAATTGTTTCGAGTCCTCCCTGAGCGCGCAGCAATTTTGAACGGATTGTTGGGTGCAGACCTGATAGCATTTCACACCTACGACTATATGCGACATTTTGTGAGTGCCGCAGAACGTGTGTTGGATTATCAGTTTAAGTTGGATCAGGTCATGATTGAAAATAGGACGGTCCATGTAGATGCATTTCCCATGGGGATTAATTACGATCAGTTTCACGATGCCATATTGGATCCGGTTGTTCAGGAAAAAGCGAAAACGCTTAAAGAAAATTTTGGAGAGCACAAGTTGATGCTTTCGGTTGACAGGCTTGATTACAGCAAAGGCATTTTACATCGGATTAAGGGCTTTAATCAGTTTTTGGAACGCCATCCTGAATACAGAGGTAAAATATCTCTGGTTATGGTCGTTGTTCCATCGAGAGATACAGTAGATCATTATGCTCATCTGAAGACAAAAATTGATGAGGCCATCGGTGCGATGAATGGTCTTTATTCAACAATCAACTGGACTCCGATCTATTATTTCTATCACAGCGTGTCGTTTGAAGAATTGACCGCCATGTATCACATTGCAGATATTGCTCTGGTTACACCATTAAGGGATGGGATGAATCTTGTTGCCAAAGAATTTATTGCTTCCAAAAGAGACAAGCCTGGTGTTCTGATTTTGAGTGAATTGGCTGGTGCAGCCATCGAACTTAGTGATGCCATCATCATTAATCCAAACAGTCTGGATCAAATAGAGCTGGCGATCCTTGATGCCTTGGAAATGAGTTTGGAAGAGCAACAAATGACGATGTCTAAAATGCAGAAAGTCATTTCCAGACAAACAGTAAAGCGTTGGGCTGACAGTTTTGTGAGTGAACTGGAAGAAATAAGACTCAAGAATCTTGAAAATGACAAAAAATGGATCAATAAACAGTTACGTGTAAAAATCAGAAAGGCGTATGAGAAAGCTCAAAAAAGATTGATCATTCTTGATTACGATGGAACAATTTCTCCGTTTAAAAATAAACCGGAAGATGCATTTCCAACGCAGGCTATTTTGAATATGCTGAGAGACCTTACCTCCGATTCCAAAAATAAAGTAGTGATAAGCAGCGGTAGAGATGTTCATACATTGGAATCCTGGCTTGGCAAATTGCCTCTGGATATGGCTGCTGAACATGGTGCCTTTTATAAGGAGAATGGAATGTAGTGCAAAAAGAGTAGTCCTTATTCATGGGACGATGCACTTATAAAATTGTTGCAGAATTTTATCGATAAAACACCGCGCTCCAATCTGGAAATAAAAGAAACGGCCTTGGTTTGGCATTATCGCAAAGTGGACGATTGGTTGGCATCCCTGCGTGAACAACAGCTTGTCAATGCGCTTATTGCACCTTGCTCGCGTCTTAATTTGCAGATAATGAGAGGAAATAAGATTGTTGAAATCAAATCGCCTGAATATTCGAAAGGAGCAGAAGCCAAAAGGCTGCTTCAAAAAGACAACTATGATTTTATTCTGGCCTTGGGAGACGATACGACAGATGAAGATACTTTTATGGAATTGCCGGAAACAGCCTATACCATCAAAATCGGTTCAATTTCTAATGCTGCCAGATATTATCTACTTTCACAAACAGATACCTTACCTTTTATTCTAGATCTCATCAAGCTTAAGGCTTGATGAATTTGGATAGCTCAATTTCATCTCCAAACAACAGCGCTGTATTGATCAATGCTAGGTGGGAATAGGCTTGTGGGAAATTTCCAAGCTGATCCTTTGTTTCAAAATCCAGATCTTCACTGAAAAGATGAAGGTGGTTGGAGTACGAAAGCAGTTGTTCGAATAGAGTCCGTGCTTCTTCTTTTTTGCCTGTGACAAACAACGCCCTGACCAACCAGAAGGTACAAATGGTAAAAGCAGAAGATGGTTGACCAAAGTCGTCCGCACTTTTATATCTGTAAAGCAAACCCTTGTTAATAAGTCCTTTTTGTATGGCGTTTACTGTTTTGATGTATCGTTCGTCGTCGGCAGGCAGGAAACCATAAGATTCCATCAAGAGCAAAGAGGAGTCCAGGTTTTCGTTCTCATAGGCCTGTGAAAAACTTTGAATGTTTTCTTTCCAACCATGTAAAATAGTATCCTCCCTGATTTTTTCCGATTCTTTTTTCCATTTATCGGCATATCCATCTTCGTGCAGCATGGTTGCAATTTTTGTTGCTCTGTCCAAAGCCACCCAGCACATCACTTTTGATTGGACGAAATGCATCATATTTCCTCTGATTTCCCAAATGCCGCTATCCGGTTTATCCCAGGCCTCAAAAACGTTCCTTGTGATGTTTTTGACAACTTCCCACATATCTTCAATTTCATCCAGGGTGCCAGGAAAATAGAGGTAATACTGATAAATGACATCCATCAGGTAGCCCAAAGAGTCGTTTTGTTTTTGTTGGTATGCTGCATTTCCGATACGTACCGGTTTGGTATTTTTGTAACCGCTTAAATGATCCAGCGTTTTTTCTGTTAAAATCTGTTCCCCTCTGATGCCATACATAATCTGGAATGTTTCATCTTTAAACTTCAGGATATTGTGTATGAAGTTCATAAAACGTAGGGCGGCCCCACGATGTCCTACTATTAGAAGCGTTTTAATGGACATGGATGCATCACGCAACCAGCAAAAACGATAGTCCCAATTGCGCCCTTCACCGAGAGTTTCTGGAATGCTCGTGGTAAGTGCTGCAAGTACAGCTCCTGACCGATGGGCGGACATGAGTTTCAGCACCAACATGCTACGTTCAATATACGCATTGTAAAGGGTGTATTTTTTTGATCGGTTCGTCCAGTTTAACCAATAGACACGAGTACGTTGAAATTCCAGTTCAACCCTGTTTTGGTCAATCTTTATTAATTTTTGGTTGTAGGATAATAGTAAGAAGGTGTCATTTTTCAGAGTTATTTCCTCTCTTGCCACAATTTTATTCAAATCAAGATCGGAATATAAATAAATGGAGTCCCGCTGATTGCTCTCTGTAATCGTTTTAATATAACTTGGGCCTAATTTATGAGTAACGGTTTCTCTGGCATAGTTTTGCCTGGGGTCGTAATTGATCGTGCAACTTGGAGTGCCTTTGATCACTCGGATAAGTCGGTACAATTCAGGTGAAAGATAGTGGTTGCTAAATTCTCCGATTTTATAACGAGGCATAAAATCCAGCACTTCAAAAGACCCTTTTTCGGATTCAAAGAGCGTGGAGAGAATATTGGTATGTTCGATGTATTTCTGCCTTATTTGATAAGAAGGGTCGACTATAAAACTCAGGCACCCCCCCTTTTCCTCGTCCAGTATTTTTGCAAAGATGGAAGGTGAGTCAAAATCAGGAAAACAGAACCAATCGATGCTTCCTTCTTTTGAAATCAATGCTGCTGAACGACAATTGCCAACAGCTCCGTAATCAAGATTATTCATAGGTCCATTCTAGTTGAAGCAATTTAGTTGTGTTCTGATTGATTACGAAAGTACCTATAATATTCGACGTTTTTTTTAATAGTTGATTCTTTTAAAAACCTATCTTTGTTCTGCTTAAAATTTAAGGGAATGAATCAAAGGCAGCTTTACATAACCATGTTTCTTTTGATGGTGCTTTGGCTCATTTTTCAAAGAATTGCCGGGGTGCATCCGAAAGTTATTTATGTTACGTCCATTGCCGATGAGATGATTCTTCATAAAGGCTCACCTGTTCAGGATGCCATCCGATACAAATCGGGCAAAAAGTATGCGCTTGGTCTTACGTTAAGTGGTGGTGGTATAAAATGCCTCTGCCAGGTAGGTGCATTAAAGGCTTTGGAGGAGGAAGGCATCAAGCCAAATGTGATTTCAGGTGTAAGTGCAGGTGCAGTAGTAGCCGCTCTTTACGCAGACGGATACAGTCCTGATTCCATTCTTTCAATCTTTAAAAACGTTCGTTATTCAGAGTTTTTTCGGTTGGAAGTACCCGATGGAGGCCTTTTTTCATTGACAGGCTTTAAAGAGTTTTTGGATACCGTTTTGCATGCCAAATCTTTTGAGGAACTTAAAGTGCCGCTGGTGGTTGTAGCTACCGATTTGGACAGGGGGAAAAGTGTGGTCTTTGATAAGGGTCCTTTGATTGATGCTCTGGTGGCTACCTGTTCAGTCCCCATTTTATTCTGTCCTTATACGATAGATGGAGTAGATTATGTAGATGGTGGTGTGCTTATGAATTTTCCGGCTTCTGTGATTCGACTGGATTGTAACTATCTGATAGGAGTAAATTTAGGCCCACTAAACAATGATTCCTACGAGAAGTCAATAACCAATATTGCACTTCGATCCTACAAATTTATTTACCGATCCAATTCGAACGCTGAAAAGAAGCTTTGTGATATGTTGGTGGAGCCTGCAGCCATTTCAAACTTTAATGGCGGCGATGTGGGGCGCGCGCAGGAAATCTTTACAATCGGTTACAACGAAACGAAACGACTCTTACAGAAACAGAAAGTTCAAAAAGGCAAACGCTCTAAAAAATGATAGTAACTAAAAATGGCTGTTTCGATTAGGGCAGCCATTTTTAATTAGTCTGTATAAGTAATTAGCTAAGCTTTGCCAACGCTTCTTTCACGCGGTTCATAGCCTTTACAATGTTTTCATCAGAAGTAGCATACGAGAAACGCAGACAGTTGGGGGCTCCGAAAGCGGCACCACCTACTGACGCTACATGACCTACTTCAAGCAGATACATGGCCAGGTCTCCGGAATTTTCAATTTGTCTGCCTTCAAATGATTTTCCATAAAAAGAATCACATTCCGGGAAAATATAAAATGCTCCTTCGGGTTTCGCTGTTTTCAGTCCTGGAATTTTTCTTGCCAAATTAACTATTAAATCGCGACGACGTTCAAAAGCGATACGCATATCCTGAACAGGTTGTTGTGTTCCGGTGTAAGCTGCCTCGGCGGCCTTCTGGGATACAGAACAAGGTCCTGAGGTGTATTGCCCCTGCAGGGTGCTGCAGGCAGATGCGATCCATTGAGGGGCTGCAATCCAGCCAATACGCCAGCCTGTCATGGCATAAGCTTTTGAAACACCGTTGATGATCACTACGCGATCGCGGACAGTTTCAAATTCAGCTATGCTGACATGCTTACCGATATAATTGATGTGTTCATATATTTCATCCGAAAGAATGATGATGTTGGGGTATTTAGCCAAAACATCGGCCAAGCCTTTCATTTCTTCTTTGCTATAAACGCTGCCGGTAGGATTGGAAGGTGAGCAAAGGATAATAGCTTTTGATTTAGGAGTGATGGCTGCTTCCAATTGAGCAGGAGTGATCTTAAAATCCTGTTCAATACCTGCGCTTACAATCACATTGGTTCCTTCTGCCAGTTTAACCATTTCTACATAGCTTACCCAATAAGGTGCGGGAATGATCACTTCATCACCGGGACCGATAATACTTAATAAAACATTGCATACCGATTGTTTTGCTCCATTTGAACATACAATTTGTTCAGGTTTGTAGTCAAGGCCGTTTTCATTCTTAAGCTTAGTTACGATGGCATTGCGTAAAGCAGGGTAGCCGGTAACCGGAGAATAGAATGAAAAATTAGCATCAACAGCCTGTTTGGCAGCGTCTTTGATGTGGTCAGGTGTAAAGAAGTCAGGTTC
>Ga0209123_1002667_pt1 | contig 14565 bp, 12 predicted proteins | sample BarGraIncu00431A_FD_184500 | JGI IMG/M metagenome (GOLD analysis project Ga0209123, IMG submission 184500) | Arctic peat soil microbial communities from Barrow, Alaska, USA - Barrow Graham LP Incubations 004-31A (SPAdes) (version 2) | ecosystem: Environmental > Terrestrial > Soil > Wetlands >...
TGGTTCAGTGGTTCAGTGGTTCAGTGGTTCAGTGGTTCAGTGGTTCAGTGGTTCAGTGGTTCAGTGGTTCAGTGGTTCAGTGGTTCAGTGGTTCAGTGGTTCAGTGGTTCAGTGGTCGAGTGGTCGAGTGGTTCAGTGGTCGAGTGGTTCAGTGGTCGAGTGGTTCCGGGCAGAAACGGGAAAAACGGAAAAACAAACGTGCACTCAACGACTCAACGACTCAACGACTCAACGACTCAACGACTCAACGGTTTCCCTCAGTGCATCCCCTCGCCGGTCGTGGTCATGACGAGCTGCCCGTGCTTCACTCCCTTGACCCCGATCAGCTCGTCGGCGATCCGGCGCACGTCGCGCGCCTTGCCGCGCACGACCAGCACCTCCAGGCAGTTGTGGGCGTCCAAATGGACGTGCAAGGCCGAGATGATCTGATCGTGGTGCGCATGCTGCTGCTCGGTCAACTTGTCGGAAAGATCGCGTACGTGGTGGTTGTAGACCAGCGTCACGGTGCCGACGCCCTCTTTCTCCCCTTCTTCCCACTCAAGCTCCACCTGGGCGGCCCGGATCAGGTCGCGGATCGCCTCGGAGCGGTTCGCGTACCCCTTGCGCTCGATGAGCCTGTCAAAGCTCTCCAATAGCTTGTCGTCCATGGATATGCCAAAGCGTACCGTCTCACCCATCCTGGCCCCCTCCGACTGCTGCATTTGCGCGCCACTATACCTAAAAAGCACCCGGGAGTCAAAATCTGCTTGGAAAGGGCTTTAGCCCAGATGCGCCTCGTGGACGGATACCCGGTTCTTGCCGCTGCGCTTCGCCACGTAGAGGGCGCGGTCGGCCTGGCTGATCAGATCCCGCATCGCGATCCCCTGCGGCTCCCGGCGGCAGGCCACCCCGAAGCTGCCGGTGACGGTGAAATCCTCGAAGGAGAATTTGAAGCCGAGGGAGGCGATGCGTCCCCGGATCCGTTCCGCGACTCCGGAGGCGCTCGCCTCGCAGGCGCCCGGGAGCAGGACGGCAAACTCCTCGCCGCCGTAGCGCGCCGCCAGGTCTCCGCCGCGACACTCCTCGCCGATTGCTTTCCCGACGGCGACGATGACTTCGTCTCCGGCGGGGTGTCCAAACCGGTCGTTGATGGACTTGAAGTTGTCGATATCTATCATCAACAGGGAGAGCGGCCCGCCTCCTCTGCGCTCCCCTTCCACGGTCAGCAACTCCTCGAAGGCGCGCCGGTTGAAAAGGCCGGTCATCGCGTCGCGCAGGGCGAGCTCACACACCCGGCTATGGTCGCGCGCCTTCACCAGCGCCCCCACCAGGCAGTCGGCGATCCCCACCAGAAAGGAGCGGGAGATCCGCTGCGACTCCCCCTCGACCTGGTAAAGACGCAGCTCGCCAAGCCCCTCGGGAAGGGTCAGGTTCACCTCGGACCCCATGACGCCGATCGAGTGTCCCGACACGCCGCGTTCCGCGGAGCCGGCATGCAATGCGTCCAGCACCAAACGCTGCAGTTCGCTAGCCCCACCCTCGGTGCGCGTCGGAACGAATGCCACGCTTTCCAGTTCGCTATGCCGGGCAAAGGAGAAGAGCGCCAGTCGGTAGGGGAAATAATCGTTGAGCCAGGATGCGGCCGTGCTGCAGACGCTTGCCGAGTCGAGATGCGCGTAAATGGCGCGGCAAAAGCCGACGGTGAACCGTGCCTCCTTGAGCCGCTGGGTCAAGGCGCTCGCCCTACCCTGCGCCCACTCTGCTTCGCGGCTCAATTCTGGGAGCGTCGTCGCCCTCTGGGGCTTCCCCACACCGCCCCCGGGTTTCACGATAATCATTTCCCCTCCTAGCACGAGCCTCCCCCGCGGGACGCCCGGCCGCACCTCATAAAGCACTCCCGAATCCGGAAAAAGCCCGATCGGATTGTGCAAATAGCAACAATTACAATATACTTATCGACGCGCCGGGCGGACATTCAATCAGGGATTTAGTAAATACAGTAAGGGATTTCCCTGCTAAGAGATTGATTTAGGCTAATGGTGGAAATGGGGGTGGCACTGCAGTTAATCCCCATCCCCATCCCGACCCCGACCCCGACCCCGACCCGCCTGCGCCAAGGCTACGGCGGCCTCCCCCTCCCCTTGCAGGGGAGGGGGAGTTTCTTACGACAGTGGGGGCGGAATGCCGGGGGCGCAAAGCCCTGCTGGTGCAGGGCCGGAGATAGCTACAGCCTACGGAGGGATTACCAGAGCGAGGAGAGACCTTCGCGGACGGCGTACTTGGTCAGACCCGCCACGCTGTTCAGGTTGAGCTTCTTCATGATGTTGAGGCGGTGCGTTTCCACGGTCTTAACCGAGATGCTCAGGGTAAAGGCGATGTCTTTGGTGTTCCTGCCGTCAGCCGTGTGACGCAGCACGTCCTGCTCGCGCTTGGAAAGCACGACAAAGTTGCCGAGCGCGTCCTGGGAGCTTTTCTGGGTATACATGGTGATGAGAAGCTCGGTTATCCTCGGGTCGAGGTAGGATTTTCCTGCGGCAACGGCTCGGATACCTTTTTCCAGTTCCGCCACGACGCACTCCTTGCCGAGGTACCCCTTGGCTCCCACCTTGAGCGCCGCGGTCACGTTGGCCCGGTCCTGGCTCGAGGAGAGGATGAGTACGGCCGTCGTGGGTGACCGGGAGATGATGTGCTGCGTCGCTTCGATTCCGTTCATGACCGGCATGACCAGGTCCATGACGACCACGTCGGGGGAACTATGCAGCGCCTTGTCAATGGCGTCCTTGCCGTCGGACGCCTCCGCGACGACCTCTATGTCTGAGACGCCTTCCAAAAGGGCTTTCAGCCCTTCGCGCAGTATCTTGTGATCATCGACCAACATAACCTTGATGCCCATGAAACCTCCTATCTTCTAAAATAAACCCGAGGGCATCGCCATAATTAAACCCGAATTTCCCTAGCGCAGCGCGACTGCGGCGCTTGGGGTAGTGAGTGGTTTCCCCCTCCCTAACCCTCCCCCTCCGGGAGAGGGGACTGCAATCCTGCTAGGTACTGGGTGCGCCGCAGGTGGCACCAACGGTGGGCGAATGATGATTCGCCCCTACACTCTCCCCAAACTCCGTTGGCGCGAATCATCATTCGCCCGGACTCAGGCCGGGGGGAGCACCCGGGCCAACTCGTCGGACAACTGCTTCATGTTGTAGGGCTTCGCCACCTTGCCGTTCACCTGAACTTCCTTTCCCTGGTCCAGAAAAGGATCTGCTGAGTACCCGCTCGAGATGACCAGCACGGCGTCGGGATCGATCTCCCGGATCAGATGCGCGGCCTCCTTCCCCCCCATGCCTCCGGGGACGGTCATATCCAGGATGACGGCAGCAAACGGCTCATTCCCGTCAAAGCTCGCGCGGTAGAGACGTACCGCCTCGGCGCCTTCGCTGCAGGTGGTGGCCCGGTAGCCAAGCCTGGTAAGCATCAGTGCGGCGAGGTTGCGGATCATCGCCTCGTCGTCCATCACCAAGATGGCCCGCTCACGCGCGGCGGTCGGCAGTTGCGCCACCGGGGCCTCCGGTGCGCCGCCCTCGTCACTCCCGACGTCGGAGGCCGGTAGCAGCAGTTCAAAGCTGGTGCCGGCACTCGAGGTCGAGGCGACGTTGATAGTCCCCTGGTGCCGCTTGACGATGGAAAAGACGGAGGCCAGGCCGAGACCCGAGCCGGTGGCTTTGGTGGTGAAGTAAGGGTCGAATATCTTCGACACCAGTTCCGGATCGATACCGCAGCCCTGGTCGGAAATGACGATCCTCAGATAACGCCCGGGAAAGAGGTCGCGCCCCTCGTCCTCGCTAACGTTGTGGTTGGCGGCGCTGATTCTCAGTACGCCCCCCCCCGGCATGGCCTGGATCGCATTGAGGATCAGGTTGTTAAACGCCTGGTGCATCTGCCCGGAATCTGCGTGCAGGCGCCAGAGATCCTGCGGCAGCTCCAGTTCGGCACGGCAATTTCCCCCGCTTAAAAAGAGCGTGGCCGCCTCGCGGATCAGGGCCGGCGCCGCCAGCGACTTTTTCACCGGTTCGCCGCCGCGCGCAAAGGTGAGCAGCTGACGGGTGAGGGCCGCTGCCTTGGCGACCGCCTTTTCGCTATCCTCCAAACGGGCATCGACCGTGGCATTTTCATCCAGCTGCATCCGGGCCAGCGAGATGTTCCCGGCGATGGCCATCAGGATGTTGTTAAAATCATGGGCGATCCCGCCGGCCAGCACCCCGAGCGACGCCAGGCGCTCGCTTTTCTCCCTTTCTATCTGCAGCTTTCTGCGCTCGCTCACGTCGGAGTAAAGAGTGGCGACCTGCCCCTTGGAAGGGGAGTACACCTGCACCTCATAATAGCGGTCCGACTGCGCGGCATGGTGCTCCAGACTCGCCGGCGCCCCCGTCGTCGCCACGTTCGCCAGACAACTGAGCCAGCGCTCCTCGAGGGCCGGGAACACCTCACTCAGGGTCCTGCCGATCAGAAAGTCGCGTCCCATCCCGGTGAGCAGTTCGAAAGCGGGGTTTACTTCCAGAAAGTGGTAATCCACCCCGCCCGCGCCAAGGCTCGCCTCGAGCAGTGAAAAGCCCTCCTGCAGCGAGTTGAAGAGACCGCGGTAGCGCGCTTCGCTTTCCTGCAGTTGCTCGAGGCCGCGCACCCGATCGCTGATGTCGAGGTTGGCGCCGATGAAGCGGCTCACCCCCCCTTCGTCGAAATAGACCCTGCCGTGCGAGGCAATCCAGTGCACCGAGCCGTCCGGCCAGACGACCCGGAATTCCTGATGGTATTCTCCGCCGGCGTGCCCGGTGATGGCGTCTCCCAGGGCACGGTCCACGGCCGCCCGATCCTCGGGATGAATGCGCTTTATCGAGGTGCGGTAGTCGATGCGGCTTCCCGCCTCTACGCCGTACATGTTGCGACAGCGCTCGTCCCAGAAGACCTCCCCGGTATCAAGGTGGTAGTCCCAGGTACCCAGGGCAGCCGAGTCCAGCGCCAGGCGGAGCTGTTCGCGGCTGGCGACCAGTTGCTCGTGCTGCTCCTTCAGCCGGTTTTCCATCGACACCCGGTCCAGGCACTCGTCAACCGCCTGGAAGAGGAACTCGCTGCCGATCGGTTTCAGCAGGTAGCGGCTCACTTCCATGTTGATGCAGTCGAGCAGCAGGTCGGTGTCGGAGTGGGCGGTGACGATGATGATCTGGGTCCGGGGGGCGAGACTCAAAAGCTGCTGCGCCATCTCTATGCCGCTCATTCCGGGCATCTGGATGTCGGTCATGACGATCTCGGGCTTGATTTTCCGGAACAGCTGGAGACCGCTCGGGCCGCTTTCCGCGACGTGCAGCGAGAGCTTCGGGTATTTTCTCTCCAACGTTTGTTTCAGGATGCTCCTGGCATCCGGATCATCCTCCACGATCAGCATCGTGCATGCGGCTAAAGCGTGGTTACGTGATCCCATCTCGGCTCTCCTGGAACATACAGTGGCTCAAAGATTCATCCCTGCGCTAGCGGGCTGATACTTGAGGAACTAGCATTGGTTATTTTTTATTAGCATTCCATTATACTTCGAGCATTCACTGGCAAAACATACGCCATGTAAGAATATGCTTACAAATGTATCAGACATTTACTTGCAGTATCTTGCACTATCACAGTCAAATACCTTAGCAGTCCTTAGATGAATGTTCATTGTACCAGACTTACCAGAAAAGGTAAGCAACTGTCTGTCAGGAATTCTCAACAAACGCTCGCTGGATACTTATAATTCGGCAGGTCGCTGGAAAAAATGAGGTCTAACGGGTGGGGGTGATGCCATGCTGGAGGGCGAAACTGACCAGGGACGGGATGTTGCTGACGCCGAGCTTTTGCATGAGCCTGGAGCGGTAGGTGTCGACACTCTTGGAGGAGAGCCCGAGCCGGGCCGCGATTTCCGAGCTCGATTTTCCCTCGACGACCAGTTGGAAGATCTCGCGCTCCCGCTGGCTCAGGCTCTCCAGCGGGCTTTTCTGGGGATTTTGCTGGCCGGCGCAGGAAATCTCCAGCGGGTTGACCACCCCGGCGCCGAAGTAGTGGCGTCCCCTCATGATGGTGGCGACCGCCGTGACGACCTCATCTCCGGCGCTCTCCTTCAGTAGGTATCCCCTGGCTCCCGAGCGCAGTGCCAGAAAACTGTGCTCGCTGGAGCTGTACATGGATAAAATGAGCACCTTCACCCCCGGAAGCCTCTCGCAGATGAGGCGCGTTGCCTCGATGCCATTGAGCTCAGGCATGGCGATGTCCATGACGACCACGTCGGGCAAAAGCTCCAGCGCCTTGGCCAGCGCCTCACGGCCGTTGACGGCTTCTCCGACCACGACGAAATCGCCGCGCGCCTGAAGATTCATGCGCAGCCCGTCGCGCACCAGGGCGTGGTCATCGGCGAGCAGAATCCTGACCGGCATCACGGCTCCCCCCTAAAATCGACGCTGACGGTGGTCCCTTCCCCCGGGGCGGAAGCGATCCGGAAAACCCCGCCGATCTGTTCGGCCCGCTCGCGCATGATGGTAAGTCCCCACCCGGAGCCGGTCGGCTGGGGCGTGGCGCAGCAGGGGAGAAACCCTGCGCCGTCGTCGGAGATACTGTAAGAAACCAGCCCGTCGCAGCAGGATAGGGTGAGCGTCACCTCGCCGGCGCCGGCGTACTTCACGACGTTGTTGAGCGCTTCCTGGGTGATGCGGAACAGGGCGATCTCCTGCGCCGCGGTTAGTCGCGGACAGGCGGAGTCGGTATGGACGGCGATCTGGATGCCGGTGCGCGGGGCGAACTGCTCGGCATGGGACCGGACGGCCGCCGCCAGACCGTACTCCTCCAACTGCGCCGGGTGCAGATCGACCATGAGGTTACGCACGGAGCGGCTGATCTCCTTGGTGAGCTGGCGCGAATCCAGCAGCACCTCGGCGAGGTCCTTGCCGTCGCCGCGCTTCAGACGGTTGTCGATATGAGCCAGATTGAGGCCGAGCGCGGTAAGTACCTGCCCGATGTCGTCGTGGAGTTCCATGGCGATCCTTTTCCTCAGGTTTTCCTCCAACTGGACCAGGCGCCGGGCATACCGCCTGAGCCCCTCCTCGGCGATTTTGCGCTCCGTGATATCCGAGGCGACGCCGGCCAAAAGGGTCACCGCCCCGGAAGCGTCGCAAAGCGGATAGCCGCGGTCGCAGATCCAGCGCAGCGCGCCGTCCGGGCGCTCGATACGGTACATCATTTCGACCGCGCTGCCGGAGTTCATCAGCTCGAGGTCGCGCAGCACCTGCGGGACGTCCTCCGGGACGATCCCCGCCAGCCAGGCCTTCGGGTCGGCATACAACTCGGCGCAAGAGCGCCCCCAGACCCGCTCGAAGGCAGGACTGACATAATGCACCGACCGGGAGACAGGCGAGGAGAGCCAGAACACCTCGTCGATGGTACCGGCCATCTGGCGAAACTGCAGTTCGCTTTTGCGCAGCGCTTCCTCCGCACCCTTACGCGAGCTGACGTCCTCCATGAACCCTTCCAGCAGAATGCCCTCCCCGGAGTGCACCGCCCGCATGCGCAGGATTGCCACGAAGGGCGCACCGTCCCGGCGCAGGAAGGCAACCTCCCCCTCGGCGTATTGCGCCGACGCCAGGGCCTCCCCCACGATGAGGTCGCGCTGCTCGGGGTGCTGATAAACACGGTGTATGTCGTTTCCCAGGGTTTCCAGCATCTTTTGCGGGCTTTCGAACCCGAACATCATTGCCGAGCTCGGGTTCACGGAGAGCAGACGTCCTTCGATGGTGGTTTCAAAGATGCCAAAGGGGGCATTTTCAAAGAGCCCCCGGAATTTCTCCTCCGAGTAGCGCCGCTGCTCCTCGGCCTGCCGGCGCTCCGTGTTGTCAAAGACCGTACCGCGGCTCATGATATAGTTGCCCTGCGCGTCCCGTAGGGCCACCGCGTTGAGGATGACCGGGAACCGGGAGCCGTCCCGGCGCACCATCTCGAATTCCAGGTCGCTGATCCAGCCCCGCGCCAGAAACCTCGGGAAATTGGCACGGAAGAAGTCCGCGCCCTCAGCAGTGACCAGATCGGAGAAATGCTTGACGCCGATGATTTCATGGCGCTGGTAACCCAGCCAGCCAAGCTCCGTGTCGTTCATCCGGACAAACACGCCGTTCTCATCTAGGGAATGATAGCCGCAGGGAGCGTTGTCGTAGAGGTCTTGCACCTCGTCGGCGTAGACATGCAGCATCTGCTCGGCGAGCTTGCGCTCGGTGATGTCGCGTCCGACCGCCTGGGTTTCCACCAGCCGCCCCTTTGCATCGAAGAAGCCGCGGTTTACGAACTGCATCCAGCGCTCCTCCCCGGCGCCCGAAATGACGCGGTTTTCTATCACCACGACCGGGTTTCCCGGGGAGAGAAAGCTCAGCCGCTTCTCGATCATCGGCAGGTCCTCGGCAACCGCATTGGGCTGCCAGGCCCAGCCCAGCACCTCCTGCTCCGCCTTGCCGAAGAAACGGCAGAAGGCCTGGTTGACGAAGCTGTAGCTGCCGTCGGGGAGCACGCGGGTAATCAGCTCGGTCTGGTCCTCCACGACCGCGCGAAAGCGCTGTTGGCTCTGCGAGAGCGCACCCTCGACCCGCTTGCGTTGCGAGATCTCGATTTCAAGCTGGGCATTGCGCCCCTCGAGCTCGGCGGTGCGCTCCCGGACCAGGGTATCGAGACCGTCCCGGTGGCGCCGCAGTTCCTCCTCGGTCTGTTTGAGCCGGGCAATATCGGTACAGGTGCCAAACCACTGCACGATCGTCCCCTCAGCGTCTCTCACGGGGACCGCCCGGGTCAGGAACAGGCGGTAGTTTCCGTCGCGGCCCAGCAGTGGGTACTCTATGTCAAACGGCTCTCCGGAGCTGAGCGAGGCAAGCCAGCGTTCATGCACCAGCGGCCGGGCGGCCGGTTCGAGCAGGCTCTGCCACTGCCACCCTTGCAACCGCTCCAGCGACAGCCCGGTGTACTCGTAGGTGCGCCGGTTAACCCAGAATATGCTCCCCTTAGAGTCGGTTATCCAGGCGAGCTGCGAGATGGAATCAGCCATGGTCCGGAAGCGCTGCTCGCTCTCCCGCAGCGAGCCCTCAGCCAGTTCCCGCTCGGCGATCTCTTCCTGCAGTTGACGGTTCGTCGCCTCCAGTTCGGCAGTTCTCAGCCTGACCCGGGCCTCCAGCTGTTCATTGGCTTCCAGCAGGGCGGCTTCCGCATGCTTTCGTGCGGTGACATCCTCTACGGTGGCGATGTTCAGCCGCGGGGCCTCTCCTACCTCCCAAAGGGGCGAGACCGTCAGGTTCGCCCAGATGATGGCACCGCTTTTGTGCAGGTAGCGCTTCTCCCAGGTTAAACTGTCGTGTTCTCCGCGTCTAAGCTGTGCGCAACTCGATAGATTGGCCTGCAGGTCGTCGGGATGGGTGACGTCCTGGTACCTTTTCCCGAGCATCTCGGTGACGGAGTACCCCAGGATGTCGCAGTATTTCTGGTTTATCTTAACAAACCGGCCGGTCTGCCGGTCGGTGAGCGCGACGCCGACTGCGGCCTGCTCGAATATCAGCCGGAAGCGTTCCTCGGAAGGATCTGGTGCAGGGAGGATCGGTGCTTCGAGTCCTGGTTTCATGAAAGGATCCTCGGTTTCGCGGGCTCGCGGGGCCAGCAGGGACCCGGCTCCGCGCCGCTGCAGGGAGAACGTCCCGAGGGAGTAGCCGGGACGGCGGCCTTCGCTTCAAAGAGATAGCGCAGTCCCGACCGGGCAGACACGGAGGTGAGCTTGGCAGCTCAGGCGGCTTCCCTTGGGTCGCACCGGCCGGCAGAGCCGACGCGGGGGGATTGTGCACCGGCCTAATGAAGGTTGATATCATACCACGAAACTAAATGTTGAGGAAACCCTGAATGGAGTGAATTTCGCTTGCTGTCTATCTGGGAAAGATGCTGCTATTCCCGCAAGCTACCTAAATACCTGGTGCTGGCGAGTATTAGGACTACGAAGGGCGGCAGGCGGGTGCTAACACCTACAAAATTATCAGACAAAGCACTACAATCAGATAAATGCTATCTTATTAGTGCTGACCTACAGCAGTTTCGATGCGAATGACCGTCAGGAGTATGCTAAAAAAAGCCACGCTATGTAGGGACCCGGTCAACTGCCATTAAGTTAAGGAATACCTCCGCAAGGGGCATGTTTTGTCCCCCCTATGAAATAGGGGGGAACCGAACGCAGAGAGGCAGGGGGGTGATTTGCCCGGGCTGAAGACCCCCCTGTCTCGCTGCGCGAGCCTTCCCCCCTGTTCCCCACAGGGGGGATCAGACACCACCAGACGTAACTTAACGGCAGCCGGACAGGGTGGGGATGGGGGCAAGAGGGCAACGGCTCTCGGGCTAAACGCCACATGTTCAGGCTTTCAGGTAGCTGCGAATCCCCTCCTCGAAGCCGACCGGCTCAAAACCGAAGGCCTGGCGCCAGCTCCCGTCGCAATCGCTTCCTTCAACCAGCATCTCAATCTGGTCAGTCGTGATCGGGAAGAAGGAAAAGCGCTGCAGCACCGGCACCACGAGCCGCATCAGGGCGAGCGGGTTTTTCACCTTGAGCGCGCTCTTTTTACCGATGACGCGGGCGATGGTATCAAGCAGCTCGTTGTAGCTCAGGCGGTCCGGTCCGCAAAGCTCATAGGTCTTACCGATGGTTTCCGGCTTTTCCAGGGCCTCGACAAAGCAGCGGGCCACGTCGTCGGCCGAGATCGGCTGGAGATGATATTCGCCGTCGCCTATTACCGGCATGACGGGAAGCCCGCGCAGCAGCCCGGCAAGCTTGTTGACGAAGTCATCCTTGGGACCGAAGATGATGGAGGGGCGCAATATGGTGTAGTCGAGTCCCGAGGCGCGCACCTCCTCCTCGGCCCTGAACTTGCTCGAGAAATACCCGGTGCTGGCGTCGGCCCGGGTGCCGAGCGCCGACATCTGCAGGTGGCGCCGCACTCCGCAGTTTTGGGCGGCCGCAAGGATGTTGCGGGTCGCCTCGAGGTGCAGCCGTTGGAAGGTCACTCCGCGCTGGGGGAACTCGCGGATGATCCCGATCAAATTGATGGTCGCATCAAATCCGTTGGCAGCGGCGGCGAAGCTCGGCAGCAGCGTTGCGTCCCCCTCAAACTCCTCCACCCCCCGCTCGTTGCCGCCGCTTCTCTTGTGCACCAGGAGCCTGATACTGTGCCCCCTGGCCAGGAGAGCCCTCCGCACATGCCCGCCCACGAAACCCGTCCCGCCCGCCAGAAATATCCGCATAAAGCCTCCCTTGCAGGCAACCCCGCAGACAACAGTGTACCAGTCACTGGAAAAATCACCATCAAGAGTGTACTGTATACAAACACCCTTGTGCTCCGGCGCGTACTGTGTTAAAAAAGGCTCTTATTAAAGCTAGAGGAGAACATCCATGGCAGAGGTAGAAGAGGGAGACGTTTGTTACACGTTTGAAGCCGCGATAGAGATGGCCGCCCAGATGGAAGACGAGGGTTTCAGGAGCTACCTGGCCGCTTTGCGCATCGTCAAAGACAGGGCTGCCCGTCAGATATTCAAAGATGCGGCACTGGACGAACTCGAGCACAAACATCAGTTGGAGAAGTGGCTGGTGGAAGGGCAGATGAAAGGTGGGGGCGATCTGCAGCAGACCGTTCCGACCATGAATCTCGACTATGTGCTGGCCAAGCGTGAATTGCGCCCGGACTCGGATGCGCGCGAGGCGCTCGCCTACGCCATCCATCTGGAGAAGGGATCGATAGAGTTCTACCAGAAGATGTCGCGGGGCTGCGAGGGCGCGCCGATGGGGATGCTCTTCAAGCAGATGCTGGCCGACGAGACCCGTCACCTGCAGTCGCTCGAAGACCTCTACGAGTGCCATTTCATGGCGGAGAACTAAACACAAAAAAGCCCCACCCGGCGGAAGTCTGCTTCCCGGGTGGGGCTTTTGCTGTTTGGCTACCGATACTTTTTTCCCGACGTTACTCTAAAGAATCTCCACCAGACGGATATCGAAGTTCAGCGCCTGACCCGCCAGCGGGTGATTGGCGTCGATGGTGATCGTCTGCTCGTTCATGTCGGTCACCAGTACCTGAAAAATCTGCCCGTCTTCCTGGGTCACTTCCAGCTGCTGCCCGACTTCCGGATGAATCTCTGGGGGAAGATCGGCACGCGGCACCTCCGCCACCATCTCCTCAATCCGCTCTCCGTAGGCCTCGTCGACCGGGATATGGATCGTCTTTGCCTCGCCAACTTCAAGACCTAGCACGCCCTTATCAAAGCCGGGAATGACTTCCCCGCCGCCGATAGTGAACTCCATCGGGCCAGCGGTCTCGCATCCGGGATCATCCTCCGCGCACTCCGAAGAATCGAATACCGTACCGTCATCCAGCCGCCCTGTATAATGGACCCTTACGCGATCCCCTTCTTTAGCCTGTGCCATAGCGCACCACCTTTTTTGTTTGTTGGACAAAGTCGTTAGAGGATATCAGATCATCAGCGTACTTTCCATAATTAATTCCGATAGGGCTTTTCCACACGTTTCTCCCCCGGAGGACAAACTCACCCTCGCCCTCCGGGAGAGGGCAGGGGTGAGGGGATCGCAGACTCTTTCCCGCGGGCTCCGCCCTGAGGGCCGGTAGCGGTTCAGAAGTCCTTGACGCCGTCCCGGGTAAATCGCCCTTCACTTCCCGCGGGGGAAATGGTATGTATCTGGAAGGAGGAATCCATGGAAACCAAGAACAAGTCTACGCTCTTCAACGGGCTGGTGGTAGATATCGAGCAAATGGATGTCCTGATCGGAGATCAGGGGTGGTACACCTACCAGATCGTGCGCCATCCCGGCGGCGCCGCCATCCTGCCGCTGCACGATGATGGCAGCGTTACCCTGATCCGTCAGCTGCGTCCCGCCGTCGACGGATTCCTGTTGGAACTCCCTGCCGGACGCTTATCCAAAGGAGAGGATCCGCAACTCTGCGCTGCCAGGGAACTCGTCGAGGAGACCGGGCTGGCGGCGGCCTCCCTGGTTTCGCTCGGGATCCTGCACCCTTCGCCGGGCGTGTTCGACGAGGTGATCCACCTTTTCCTCGCCACCGGCCTTTCCCAGGGCGAGGCGACCCCGGAGGCGTACGAGGATATTTCCTGCATCCGGATCCCGTTCCAGGAGGCGCTGCAGATGGCTGTCGAAGGGAGCATTTCGGACGGCAAGACCATCGCCGCCTTGCTGCGCGCCGGGAGGTACCTCAAGTGATATTGGTCGAACGAGTGGGCGCCGAGCAGGCCGGGATGCGGTTGGACGACGGCGCCAAGATCATCTTCCCGCAGTTTTCCAAGGGAGAGATCAGGCGGATCATCGATTGGGGCGGTTGTAACGTATCCCAGGCCCTGGTGCGGGTCGCCTCCCGGATCCTCAAGGAGGGTGACGAGATCGCCCTCGGAGTCATGGGGCAGGAGCGCTGCATGGACCTGGTCTACAGCAAAAACGATCTACTCTACGAGGACAAGGATTTCCTCGCCGTCTACAAAGCGGAAGGGTTCAACAGCCAGCGCACCCCGTACCAGTTGAAGGGTACCGTCGAGTACGCGGTGGACTGCTACATGAAGTCGATCGGCCTGAAGGATCCTTCCCGGGTGATTCACCGCCTGGACCGCGGCACCAGCGGGGTAATGTTCTTCCCGAAGCACAAGCAGGCGGCCACCTTCATTTCTCAGCTGCTCAAGGATGGCAAGGTGGAAAAAACTTACTGGGCACTGGTTTCCGGCTCGCCGGACCAGTCCGAGTGGAGCGTGAATGCGCCGATAGCCAAGGTGAGTAAGTTCAAGTACGGCGTAGCTCAGAGCGGGAAGCCGGCGCGCACCCTGTTCAAAGTGATCGGCGAGGGAGCCGGAGTGACGGCGATCGAGGCGAGACCGCTTACCGGCCGAACTCACCAGATACGGGTGCATCTAAGCCACGGCGGTTTTCCGATTATCGGGGACGAAAGCTACGGCGGGGCCCCCGCGGCCCGCATGATGCTGCACTGCCGCAGCATGCGTTTTACCGGAGCCAAAGGAAAAGTCATCGAGGCCGTGGCGCCGATCGACGCCGCGTTTGCGGAGAGCGCTCAGTTTTTGGTTTAAGCTCGAAAACGCCATTCCTGCCATTGTCCACCCCATCCCCACCCCTGCCCTCCCCTTGAAGGCACTGCCGTTAAGCTTACGATTCCAGCTGGCTTAAACTCTCCCTCCCCCCTGGCGGGGGAGGGTCGGGGTGAGGGGGAAGATGCCACATTTCCGGGAGTTGGCGGCTTCACCCTCCCCACGCTCCCCCGTGGGAATGCATCCGGGGACGCTCCCGCGTCCCGCCCAGCCGCGTGATTCGCCTTAGACCAAAATGGCGCCCCGACTAAAAAGCCCCACCAGAATTTCCCCAAGGGGTTCACTTAACGTGTTGAAAATGATGACAGGAGGCCTCCCCATTTACGGGGAGGCCTCCTTCTGTTTCTAGGGTTGGAAGTAGATCACCTCGTCCAAATCGATGGGTATCTGGGCAAGACC
>Ga0209123_1002668_pt1 | contig 14564 bp, 13 predicted proteins | sample BarGraIncu00431A_FD_184500 | JGI IMG/M metagenome (GOLD analysis project Ga0209123, IMG submission 184500) | Arctic peat soil microbial communities from Barrow, Alaska, USA - Barrow Graham LP Incubations 004-31A (SPAdes) (version 2) | ecosystem: Environmental > Terrestrial > Soil > Wetlands >...
GTTGCCAGGTTCCCAAAAGGCTGCAGCGCGCGCTCGACACCTCCCGCTTCGGCTCGCCGGTACTTTCGGTCACCCCGTACCAGGTGAAGGTGAAGGGTGTCAGCCAGGCCAAATTACTGGTGCGCCTGAAGGGGAACCCACCCTTCACGGTCAGGCGCGAAGGGGACCTACTGGTCTGGGACATCACCAACCCCGGTCCCTTGCCGGTGGCGCAACTTCCGGTCCCCGCACCCCGGGTCAAGGAGGCTTTCGCCCGCAAAGCGACCCCCGAGCCGAGGGTCGCCGAAGAGCTGATCCCGACGCCCCGCCCGGAAGACGACATGGTTACCGAAATTCCTTCGGTGCAGCATGTAGCGAAAAAGGTCTACAAGGGAAGGCGGGTGACGCTGGAATTCTCCGACGCTGACGTGAGGAAGATCTTCGCGTTGATCGCCGAGGTGAGCAACCTGAATTTCCTGATTGCCGACGACGTGACCGGAACCATCAGCATCAAGCTGGTAAACGTCCCCTGGGACCAGGCGCTCGACGTGATACTCGACGCCAAGGGGCTCGGCATGCAGCGTGATGGGAACATCGTGCAGATCAAGCCCAAGGCGAGAATCCAGAGCCAGGCGGACGAGGACCTTTTGGCCAAGAAGGCGGCCGAGCGCGGGATGGAGCTGAGGACCATGGTCTTCGAGGTGAACTACGCCTCTGCCACCGACGTCGCCGCCCAGTTCAGCGCCCTTAAAAGCGAGCGCGGAACCATCACCAAGGACGACAGGACCAGCCGGGTCATCGTGAAGGACATCCAGAGCGCGCTGGACGAAATGCGCGCGCTGTTAAGGACCCTGGACGCCCCGGAGAAGCAGGTCATGATCGAGGCGCGCATCGTCGAGGCCTCCTCCAACTTCACCCGCGACCTCGGGGTCCAGTGGGGGCTGCACTTCAAGGACGGCTCCGCCTCGGTGCTCGGCATCAACTCGGTCGACTCCACCTTCGGCGGCGTGGTGTCGCCGGCCGGGCCCGGTACCTCCGGTTCCGGCGGGATCGGCATGGGGATGTCCTTCGGCAAGCTGACCAGCAACATCCAGCTGGACATGAGGCTTTCGGCTGCGGCCACCATCGGCCAGGTAAAGATCATCTCCACCCCGAAGGTCGTCACCCTGAACAACAAGGCGGCGAAGATCTCCCAGGGGCAGTCCATTCCCTACCAGACCACCTCGGCCGAGGGGACCAAGACCGAGTTTGTGGAGGCGGCGCTCACCCTGGAGGTTACCCCGCACATCACCGCGGACGGCGCCGTCAGCATGAAGATCAAGGCGAGCAACAACTCCCCGGGATCCGGCACGCCTCCCCCGATCAACAAGAAGGAGGCGACCACCGAGCTGGTGGTAGCCAACGGAGAAACCACCGTCATCGGCGGCATCTATGTCGACAGCGACACGGAGTCCGACACCGGCATTCCGTTTCTCTCGGACATCCCGCTATTGGGCTGGCTCTTCAAGTCCAATTCAAAAACGAAAACGAGGTCGGAGCTGCTGATCTTCATTACGCCGAAGCTTGTGAACTAAATAGATGTGTTCGATTGTCGAGTAGTACTAACTGACAGAGTTCCACTGGAGAAATTATGGGATTTAAAAATTTTTTACTGGCAACACTTGCGCTGCTGATTGTAGCAATCTGCGGTTGTGGTACCAATGGTGGGGAGGGGCTTAATGGCAGTATAGCTGTCTCCACTCCGGTTGTAACCGGAAAAGTAGTCTCTGCGACAGCAACGTACAGTAATCCGACTGTGACGAACCTCGTCGGAGTCCAAATTACCTTCTCAGCGCAGATTGGCGACCAGACATTTCCCTTGGGCACTTTTGGCACCAATAATTCCGGAGCGGTCAGCATAGTATTCAACGCACCTGCTTTTAACGGCAGCCAGGCAATCACCGTGGTGGCCAAGACCGATAACCTGACGAATTTCGGGACAGTAAACATGGCCGGGAGGTCCTTGACTGTTGCGGCGCCTGCTGCCATTACCTTGACAACGTCACAGGCCGCCGGGACGTCTTTTCCCTTCTCGATCCTCTCTCCCAATGCCTTTGTAACCATCGCCGACCCTTTTTCCAGTGTCCTGGATGGGCATCAGATAACAGTTTCAGCGAGGATCGTTTCCAGTAACCCCGCCGATACTCTTACACTCGATTCACAGATCATTACGACAAACTCTGGCGGTACCGCCATATTCCCGGGTGCCCATGGTGCCCTGATAGTACCTGCTACTGGGACTGAAACCATGAGTATAACCTGGACCGTGACAGATCAGACGACTGGGCTCACTGGTTCTGGCACTACCTCTGTGACCCTTACTAAAACTTGATAATTGAGCGTCGATTCGGACTGAATGGTACTGTTTCTATGAAACGCTTTACAGTAACGCGGGGACAATATGGTAAAAACTAGAGTTTTAGTAAAGGCGCTGCTTGTTCTAACCCTCTCTACGCTGATATCCGCTTGCAGTGGCGGGGGTGGCGGTTCTGGTCAAGGCAACGGCGTTATTAATCTTTCCCCGACAGTAACCGCAACCGTAACCGTCCAGATCGGCACGGCTAGCCTTCCCCTTAATGCCCCGAGTACTCCAGTGACTGCAACGGTACTCGATGCGAGCGGCAATCCTATTGCCGGTCTTCAGGTGACCTTTAGCACTACGCTCGGTTCATTAAGCCCGGCAAGTGGGATAGCCATTACGGACGCCTCGGGCTTGGCTACGGTTCAACTCAGCGCCGGCGACACCGCAGGCGCCGGTCTGGTTTCTGCCACTGCGAGTGTAGCGGGCGTAAAAGTCAGCAATGTGGCCCCCTTTACCGTGGCTCTGCCTCCGATCTCCATTTCTACCCCAGTGCTGGGACTCGCCAGTCTGGCGCCTGGCGGGTCTACCAGTGTGACTGTTAGCTTGACCGATGCCTCGGGTGCTCCTTTCACTACCCCGGTCGATGTGTCATTTACCTCCAATTTCGTAACAGCTGGAAAAGCTACGCTGATTTCGCCAGTGCGATCAGTGAATGGTGTGGCCTCTTCGACCTACACTGCAAGCGGCGGCGTGGGGAACGACACCATTACCGTCTTCATTGGCGGCAATACCAGTCAGCCTATCACTGTCACCGTGGCCGGTGCTGGAGCAAATTCCATTTCATTTGTCTCCGCAACTCCAACGAATATTTCGCTTAAAGGGACAGGTGGTGTGGGTGGTTCGGTAACATCTACGGTCGTCTTCAAGGTTCTGGATACTAACAGCCAGCCTAAGGCCGGACAGACTGTGGATTTTTCGCTGAACACCTCGGTTGGGGGGTTGGTCTTGACCTCGCCTTCCGCGGCAAGCGATCAAAGCGGTTTGGTTCAAACTACTGTGACTGCTGGCACTGTTGCTACTCCCGTTCGTGTTACTGCTTCGATCCACGGCTCATCTCCTGCTATTCAGACCATGTCCGATCTACTCTCAGTGTCTACTGGCATTCCGGCCCAAGATGGCATGAGTCTCGCTGTGGTCACGCACAACGTGGAAGCCTTCGATACAGACGGCGTAAACGATGTCTTCACCGTGTTTCTGGCTGATCACTTCGGGAACCCCGTACCCGACGGCACTGCAGTCAATTTTTCGGCGCAGGTCGGTCAGATTCAACCTTCCTGTTTGACAGCAAATGGGAGGTGCTCCGCTACTTGGACCAGTTCGGGCGCGAGAACTGCCGATGGAAAGGCCGCAATCCTCGCCTACGCCATTGGCGAAGAGAGCTTTGGCGACTCGGACGGTAGTGGCCTGGCTGACGGTATTGATGTGAACGCCTGTCTTACCGCAGGTGGGTTGCAGTCCCCTGTTGTCTGTGGAGAATTCACCGACACCACCCAGGCATGGCGCGATGATGCACATGCTCGTAAATATTTGCCGGGTGACTTGTTTATAGATTTTAACAATTCCGGCAAGGTAGACCGGGATGGGATTTTCAACGGAGTACTTCGTCCAGCCGCGGTCGTTGGCCAAAGGACCAAGCATGTTTTTGCCAACAATGTCATCGTAATGTCGACGTCATCTGCGGTAATCAACAACTTGAGTAGATTGACCTTATTGCCGGCCTCGGGGAATCCCACCACTCCTATTGCCACTACGGTTTCCGGTTCCGTTCAGGATGGTAACGGTAATCCGGTTTCGGCCGGAAGCACAGTGGCGATTGCCAGTCAAAGCGCATGTCTTACAATTTCGCCAGCATCTTTTATCATTCCGAACACAGTCCTGGGACCTAATGCCTTCAACACCTCAATTACCAACAGTTGCGCCGCCGGAACCGGTAGTCCTGGATCCATCACCGTGGATGTAACCTCACCTGCAGGTTTGATCACTTCGAGGAACTTTTCTTTCACCTGGTAGTACTGTGCTATATTGATGGTTGATCATAGATGCCAGGGAAAAAATCCCTGGCATTTGTTTGAATTGGGCGCGATATCTTCTCTTTGCATCCTAGAATGTCAGGTGAACATAAGGTTGCCGTAACGCAAGGAGCATTGTATGTTCAGATACCTAACCGCAGGCGAGTCGCACGGCCCGCAGTTGACCGCCATAATAGAAGGGCTCCCTTCCGGGTTGAAGCTCGGCGAAGCGACGATAAATCTCGACCTGGCCAGACGGCAAGGCGGCTATGGGCGGGGCGGCAGGATGCAGATCGAGACCGACCGGGCGCGCCTTCTTTCCGGCGTGCGCTGGGGCGAAACCATCGGGTCCCCGGTGACGCTCGTCGTGGAGAATTCCGACTGGGTCAACTGGGAAAAGCGTATGTCCCCTTGCGAGGAGCAGCGCGACGACAGCATCGGCGTGACGCGCGCCCGGCCCGGTCATGCTGACCTCCCCGGTGCCCAGAAGTACAACCAGCACGACGTCAGGAACATCCTGGAGCGCTCCAGCGCCCGCGAGACAGCGGTGCGGGTCGCGGTCGGAGCCGTTGCCAAGGCCTACCTGGTCCGTTTCGGGGTCGCCGTCACCGGCTGCGTCGTCGAGTTGGGCGGGGTGACGGCAGTGTGTCCCGACCTTGGGGTGAAAGAGTTGCAGCAGATCATCGCGGCCTCCCCGGTCTACACCTTCGACAGCGAGGCCGAAGGTAAGATGATCGCCCTGATCGATCAGGCCAAGGCAGCCGGAGACAGCCTCGGGGGGGTAGTGGAGGTACGGGTGACCGGGGTCCCGGTGGGACTGGGAAGCCACGTGCAGTGGGATCGCAGGCTGGACGCGCGCCTGGCAGGCGCCGTGATGAGCATCCAGGCGTTTAAGGGTGTGGAGGTCGGGGCCGGTTTTGCCGCAGCGCGCACTCCCGGTTCCCGGGTCCACGACGAGATTTTTTTCGATCCCCAGCGGGTGTCGCGCGGCGAGCAAAGCGGTTTCTACCGCCAGACCAACAGAGCCGGAGGACTGGAGGGTGGCATCAGCAACGGCGAGGAGATCGTGGTGCGCGGCGCCATGAAACCGATTCCCACCCTGTACACCCCGCTTAAGTCAGTTGATATCATTACCAAGGAGCCCTTCGAGGCGACCGTGGAGCGCTCCGACGTCTGCGCGGTGCCGGCCGCCTCGGTTGTTGCCGAGGCCGTGGTAGCTATCGAAGTCGCGAACGCGTTCATGGACAAGTTTGGTGGCGACTCCATCGCCGAGACCGCCCGTAACTACGCGTCGTACCTTGAGTACCTGCGGGAGTTTTAGTGCGGCACTTTCCCGTTGGTCAAATGTGATCGGTCCGATCCGACCGATCGGTCTGATCATAAATCCGTCCGATCCGTCGGATCCGACCGATACAATGTAAAAGAGGAGCCCCGTGACAGTGGAAACAATCAAGGTAGCACTCGGCGAGCGCAGCTACGATATCACCCTGGGTGCCGGGATTCTGGACACCGTGGGCGCACTCTGCAGGGAGCTTGGGCTTTCCGGGAGCGCCGCCGTGGTTTCCAACACGACCGTGGCGCCGCTCTACTACGAGCGGGTGCGCGCCTCCCTGGAAAAGGCAGGCTACCGGGTTTTCCTGGTGGAACTTCCCGACGGCGAAGGATTCAAAAATTCCACGACCCTGAACCTGATCTACGACGCGCTGGTGGATGCCTCGCTGGACCGAGGCTCCTTCATCCTGGCATTGGGAGGCGGAGTGGTCGGTGACATGGCCGGTTTTGCCGCGGCCAGCTATCTGCGCGGCATCCCCTTTGTCCAGGTGCCGACCACGCTCCTCTCCCAGGTCGATTCCAGTGTGGGCGGCAAAACGGGCATCAATCACCCCCGGGGGAAGAATCTGATCGGCGCCTTTTATCAGCCCCGCGCTGTTCTGATCGACGTTGCCACTCTGCAATCCCTTCCCGAAAGGGAGTTCCTCTCCGGCCTTGGTGAGATCGTCAAGTACGGCGCCGTGCTGGATGCCGGTTTCTTCGATTTTCTGGAGCAAAACGCGCAGGCGCTTCTGGCGCGCGACCAGAAAGCCCTGATCCATGCCGTGGGACGCTCCTGCGGCATCAAGGCGGGCGTCGTGGTAAGCGACGAGAGGGAAGGGGGGGTGCGCGCGGTGCTCAACTTCGGGCACACCTTGGGGCATGCGGTGGAGACCCTGACCGGGTACACCCGCTACCTGCACGGCGAGGCGGTGGCGATCGGCATGGTCCAGGCAGCCCGGATCTCCCAGTCACTGGGCTTTTGCAGCCAGGCGGACCGCGAAAGGATCGAGGCGTTGCTGGAAGTTTTCGGCCTGCCTCGGGAACTCCCGGATTTCCCGGTCAGCGCCTACGCCGAGGCGCTCTCCCACGACAAGAAGGTGCGCGACAGCGGGCTTCTCTTCATAGCCAACTTCGGCATTGGCGGCTACCGGATGGAGAGGGTCAAGGACCTGGCAGCAGTGTTGCAGATCTGTGGTATAGGAGCGTGACATGGTAGAAGAAGCACTTTCGTTTTGGACCGAGATTCAGCGTTTCGAGGACATGCTGGCGGCTGACCCGCGTTCCTTGAGTTTTGCACCGCTTGCCGAACTGTACCGCAGGCTCGGTTTGCTGGACGACGCGATTTCGGTGGCCCAAAAAGGGTGCCAGGTGCACCCGGAATATCCGGGAGGTTTTTTTGCCTTGGGAAGCGCCTGCCTGGCAAAGGGGCTCAAGGACCAGGCGCGTGTTGCCCTGGAGCGGGTGGTTCAATTGAGCCCCGAGAATCTGCAGGCCCAGCGGCTTCTGGGTCAGCTGTACGTCGAGGCGGGGGAGAACCGGTTGGCGCAAAAAGCCCTGGGACAGGTACTGCGGCATGACCCCGAAGACTCTGAGACCGCACTGCTTCTGCGCTCCATCGCCACCGCAACCGAGAGTGCCGTGGCAGGGAGTGCCACAGTCGATGAAGAATACCTTGAAGAGGCTGAAGTCATCGAGGAGTTGACCGAAGTGTTGGAGGAGCCGTATGAGGCGGAAACTGAATCAACGGCCGCCAAGTCCGTTACGGCCCCCGTTACCCCAACGGCCTCTTTTGTTCCGGAAAGCTCCGAAGTAACCGACTTCCCGGAATTCTCAGAATCTTCAGAATCTTCAGAATTCTTTGGGATCCCGGAAGTGCCAAAAGTCCCAGAAGTCCCAGAGCTTCAGGAAATTCCCGAAATCTTTGAAGTCGTTGAAAGCACCGAAGTCCAGGCCGCCCCGGAGGAGCTGTCCGGGCAACCGGCACGTAACCCCCTAACGACGGCAACCCTCGCCGAACTCTATGTCTCCCAGGGGTTTCTTGACAGAGCTATAGCCATTTATCTGGAACTGCTGGTGGCAGACCCGGCGAACCACGCCTTCCGGCTGCGCTGCACCGAACTCAAGGCAGTGCAGGAGCGGCAGAAGGAGGCGGCGTTCAGCCCTGCCCCGGTGGCCGGCACCGGGTCTCCCGAGGAAGCCTCCGCTCCCCAGCGCACGGTAGACGCCGAGTTGTCCCGCTGGCTGGAAAACATAAGGAGGAGAAAAGATGGAGTTTAAGGTGATTCTGAAGGCGCTGGTCCAGCAGTGCAACGGTGCTCTGGGTGGGGTGATCATGGGGTATGATGGCATCGCGATCGAAGAATACCTGACCGATACCGCAGGGCTTGACGTGCAGACCCTCGCCATCGAGTACGCCTCCGTGCTGAAAGAGATCAAGAGGACCGTCGGGGTGCTGAGGACGGGCGAGCTCGAGGAAGTCTCCATCATCAGCCAGCAGTGCTCCGTCATCGTGCGCGGGGTAAGCGACGACTTCTTCGTGGCGCTCGTGCTGACCGCTGACGGTAACTTCGGCAAGGGGCGCTACCTTTTGAAGCGCGAGGCGCCGAAGCTCAGAGAGGCACTGCAATGAGCGCGATGAGTGCGGAAAATCGCCGGATCCTGGTGCTGCACGGCCCGAACCTGAACCTCCTTGGCGTTCGCGAGCCAGGCGTCTACGGCACCACGACCCTGGAGGGGATCAACGCCTCCCTGGCCGCACTGGCGCGCGAGCTCTGCGTCGAGCTCAGGACCGTCCAGTCCAACAGCGAGGGTGCGCTGGTGGACGCCATCCAGGGTGCGCTGGCCGACTGCAGCGCCATCCTGATAAACCCTGCAGCCTACACCCACACGAGCGTTGCCATCCGCGACGCCGTGGCAGCCACGGCGCTTCCCGCGGTAGAGGTACACCTCTCCAACATCCACGCCCGGGAGGCCTTTCGTACCCACAGCTACCTCGCGCCGGTCGCAGTCGGTCAGATCTGCGGTTTTGGGCCGGATAGCTATCTTTTGGGGCTTCGCGCCCTGGTTAGCCTGCTGGAAAAATAGATTGTCACAGGGGCAGAATCATGCTAAATAACAGAATCTCAAAGGCCAGGGGGTGTCTGGAACGAACCGGCGCCGACCTGCTGATCGTTTCAAACCTCAGTAATATCAGATATATTTCTGGTTTCACCGGAAGCGAGGCGCTGCTGGTGCTGTCGCAGACGGAGGGGTGGTTTCTCACCGATTCCCGTTACACCTCCCAGGCCGGGAGCGAAGTCTGCGGGGCGCGGGTCGTCGAGTTTTCCAACCGCATGGAGGCGCTTGCCACCATCCTGAAGGAGAGTGGAACCGGCAAGATCGCCTTCGAGGCCAACTACACCTCGGTCGCCGTCTACCAGGAGCTGGTCCGCAGGGTGCCCGGCGTGGAGTTCGTCCCGGCGGACGCCGAGCTTACCCAGCTGCGCTGCGTGAAGGATCGCGCCGAGCTGGAAACCCTGGAAAAGGTCGCGGCAATCGCTTCCCGGTCTTTCCTGGAAATAGTCGGCGAGATCAAGCCCGGCGCGCTGGAGAAGGACGTCGCCTGGGCGCTCGAGGTCGCCATGCGGCGCGCGGGGGCAGAGGGGAAATCCTTCGACTTCATCGTCGCTTCAGGGGTGCGGGGCTCGCTACCGCACGGCAAGGCCTCCGACAAGGTCATCGCGGCCGGAGAACTGGTCACCGTCGACTTCGGCGCGTTGTACCAGGGTTACTGCTCGGACGAGACGGTGACGGTCTGCCTCGGGGAGCCGGACAGCCGCCAGCACGAGGTGTACGAGACGGTGCGGGTGGCCCAGGAGCTTGCCATCGAGGCGGTCCGGCCCGGCATAAGCTTTCGGGAAGTCGACGCCAAGGCCCGCGATTACATCGCCGGGAAAGGGTTCGGCCAGTACTTCGGGCACGGCCTGGGGCACGGCATCGGGCTTGACGTGCACGAGCCCCCGACTGCTTCACCCAGGGGGACCGGAATCGTCGAGGAAGGCATGGTTTTTACCGTCGAGCCGGGGATTTACATCCCGGGCTGGGGCGGAGTCAGGATAGAGGACAGCGTGGTGGTGGAGCGCGACGGTTGCCGCAGGATCACCCAGGTACCCAAGGCATTGATAATCGTTTAAGACTGGATACTGGAATGAAAAGGAGAACTACGTGGATATAAAAGATCTGAAGACACTGATAAAGATGGTAACCGAAACAGACATCACCGAGTTTGAACTGGAGAACGCCGAGGACAAGGTTGTCATCAAGCGTGGCACAGCCGGTGGCGTACCCCAGTACCAGATGCAGCAGCCGATGGCCTACCAGTATGCACCGCAGGCTCTTCCTCAGGAAGCTCCGGCAGCCGCAGCTCCCGCCGTTGCGGTTGAGGCCGGCGAAGTCGTCACCTCCCCGATCGTGGGAACCTTTTACCGCGCCCCTGCGCCGGATGCGCCCCAGTATGTCGAAGTCGGTCAGGTTGTCGAGAAGGGCGAAATCCTCTGCATCGTCGAGGCTATGAAGCTGATGAACGAGATTGAGGCGGAATACCGCTGCAAGATCGTGCGCATCTGCAAGGAAAACGCGTCACCGGTCGAGTACGGCGATCAGCTCTTCATCGTGGAAAAACTCGGTTAGGTCATCGCCGCTACGCTTTCTCCGTGGGGGCGAACCTTGTGTTCGCCCCGCTGTCGGGCGCCATCCCGGCGCTTGTAGAGTAGCTAAAGACCGGGCGAACACAAGGTTCGCCCCTACGGCACCGAAACGGTGGTCAGCATATGCCAGTAACGTTAGAACCGTGCCGTGGGTAAGACAGGATAGGTTACAGGGAAGTGGTCAAGCGTAGTCGGCGCGAGCTGCGAGGTGAAAACCTGGCACCCCGGCCGATTCCCCTTGGCTCCTTGGCCCGGGAGATCATACATGTTTCATAAAGTGCTTATCGCCAACAGGGGTGAGATCGCCCTCAGGATCATCAGGACCTGCAAGGAAATGGGGATCAAGACGGTTGCCGTCTACTCCACGGCTGACAGCGAGTCGCTCCACGTGAAGCTTGCCGACGAGAGTGTCTGCATCGGACCTGCACCGAGCCTCTCCAGCTACCTGAATATAAATGCCATCATTTCCGCAGCCGAACTGACCGATGCCGAGGCTATTCACCCGGGCTACGGCTTTCTCTCGGAAAACCCGGTCTTCGCCGACGTCTGCGAGAAGTGCGGCATCACCTTCATCGGCCCGACGGCTGAAAGCATGCGCATCATGGGCGACAAGATTTCCGCCCGCCAGGCTGTCATCAAGGTCGGCGTGCCGATCCTTCCGGGGACCAAGGAAGGGGTACACGACGTCAACGAAGCGATCCGCGTCTCCAAGGAGATCGGCTTCCCGGTGATCATCAAGGCTACCGCCGGCGGCGGCGGGCGCGGCATGAAGATTGTACATTCTCCGGCAGCGCTCCCCAACGCCTTTGCCACCGCGCGCGCCGAGGCGCAGTCGGGCTTCGGCAACCCCGAGGTCTACATCGAGCGCTACTGCGAAAGCCCGCGCCACGTCGAGATCCAGATCCTGGCCGACAAGCACGGCAACGTGGTGCACCTGGGCGAGCGCGACTGCTCCATCCAGCGCCGCCACCAGAAGGTCATCGAGGAGGCACCCTCCACGGTCACCACTCCAGAACTGCGCAAGCGGATGGGGGACGCCGCGGTTGCCGCAGCGAAAGCGGTCAACTATAACTCCGTCGGCACCATGGAATTCCTGGTCGACAAGCACAACAACTTCTTCTTCATGGAGATGAACACCCGCGTGCAGGTGGAGCATCCGGTCACCGAAATGGTCACCGGCGTGGACGTCGTCAAGGAGCAGATCCGTTCCGCCTACGGCCTGCCGCTGCGCTACAAGCAGGAAGACATCGTGATCAAGGGCCACGCCATCGAGTGCCGCATCAACGCCGAAGACTCGGTTAAGTTCACCCCGTCGCCGGGCAAGATCACGGACCACCACACCCCCGGCGGTCTCGGAGTCAGGGTCGACTCCTTCGTCTACACCAACTACACCGTGCTGCCGCACTACGACTCCCTGATCGCCAAGCTGATCGTGCATGCCGACACCAGGGAAGAGGCGATCAAGAGGATGGCGCGGGCGCTTGACGAGTACATCGTCGAGGGGATCAAGACCACCATTCCGTTTCACAAGAGAATCATGGCCAACAAGGACTTCATTGAAGGTAACATAGACACCGGCTTCATCGAGAGGCTGGTACTGGAGTAAGCTATGGACTTTCCCGAAGAGCTCAAATACAGCAAGGAACATTTCTGGGTACGCCTCGAGGGTAACCGCGCGGTCATCGGCATCACCGACTACGCTCAGGCGGAATTGGGCAACATAACCTCCGTCGAGCTCCCTGAGCCGGGCGACGAGCTGGAGCAGGACGACTCCTTCGGATCCATCGAGGCGAGAAAGACTGTTGCCGAACTCTATGCGCCGCTTTCCGGGACGGTTTTGGAGGTCAACTCGGAACTCGGCAACGCCCCAGAATTCGTCAACGACGACCCGTACGACGGCGGCTGGCTGGTGGTCATCGAGATCGCTGATGCAGAGGAGATGAATCTCCTGATGTCGGCGGAGTTTTACGAGGACTACGTCGCAGTTGCCGACTGAATAGCAATGACAACAATGTAACGGAAAAAGGCGAGATACTCTCTCGCCTTTTTCTATTGGCATTAATCAGGTTTCGTCTTGATATTGGCTGATTCTTGGTATAGTCTGACCCCGCCAATATCGAAACAGAGACTTCCCCGGGGTTTTTCGTGACACTAAGCATTGGACACATCGAATACGCAAACTGTACTCCCATCTTCACGGCACTCTCCGCCCATTTCGACTGCACAGACTACCGGTTCGTTGACGGGGTTCCGGCCCGCCTGAACGCGCTGCTGAGAGCGGGGGAGCTCGACCTGAGCCCTTCCTCCTCCATCGAATACGCCCAGGCGCACCAGGATTACTGCCTGCTTCCGGAGCTTTCCATCAGCGCGATCGGGCCGGTGAAGAGCGTGCTGCTTTTTTCCCGCCTTCCCATTGAGGAGTTGGACGGCGCGGCCATAGGCTTGAGCGCCGAATCCGACACCTCGGTGAACCTGTTGAAAGTGCTGCTCTCCCGCAAGTACGGCTTGCGCAACAGCTTCGAACGCACGGCCCAGCCCCTTTTCGACGCGCTGCAGCAGTACCCGGCGCTGCTCCTGATCGGGGACGCCGCCCTCAAGGGTGCCCCAGCCCCCGGCGACTGCCGGGTGTACGACCTGGGCGAACTCTGGTACGAATTCACCGGACTTCCCTTCGTCTTCGCGCTCTGGATCGCCAGGCGCGAGGCCGCACTGGAGAAGGGCGCCGAGCTAGCAGCCCTGGCGCGCGACCTGATCGCCGCGAAAAAGCTCGCTTACTCCTCCTACGCCGAGATCGCCGCGGGGTGCCGCGAGCGCGCCTGGCTCGGCACCGCCGAGCTGGTGGATTACTGGCAGACCATCTCCTACGAACTTTCCCCGGCCCATATCGAAGGAGCGCGCTGCTTTTTCCGGCACGCCTATGAGATGGGGCTGATCCCGACCGAGCCCGAGATGATCTTTCTCGGCGAGCTGGTGCCTTAACCGGGCAGTTCCTCTTATATTCGCCTAGTGGTATGTTTGTATAGGCTTTTGCCTTTTACAACTCTCCACCAAACAAGCGGGAACTCTCCCTCCCCTTCAAGGGTCGGGGTGGGGATGGGGATAGCCATGCCATTTCCGGCGCCAAGGAGTAGGGGAGGGCGCCCGACCCGACATACACACAGGCCAAGGGTCCGCTGCCTCAGTGGACGGCGTGGAGCCTGCAGACAGCGAAAGCGCGTTACTCCCGCGGCAGAGCACCCCGCCTTGTAGAGACGCATTGCATGCGTCTCCCTCACCCGGTAATACTTACGACAAACTAGAGGGCGTCAGCGCTGAGACGCATGCAATGCGTCTCTACCTGATGGCCACCCCATACCGGTTGGAGTGGCAGGGACGGGAATCGATGCCGATGATGATAAGGGTTAGTCAGGCGAGGGTGCTGGCGTTGGCACGGGGATTCTGCGCAGACCAGAACTGCTTTCAAAGCAGGCAAGCTGCGCCGCACCTAGATGGAGCCGTCCTGTTTTCTTTTGAGGTAGTCGGAAAGAATCTTGCCGTGGTCGAAGCAGAGGGGTTCGGGCAGGGAATCAACCGGGAAAACGGCCAGTCCCGCAGCGTCGTCTCCCGCCTGAGGCGTGCCGGTTCCCTTGGCCACGTAGACGGTGGAGATGTTGTGGCTGCGGGTATCGCGAGCCGGGTCGGAGTAACAGCCCAGTAGCCTCAGATCGCTCACCGTCAGGGAGGTCTCTTCGAGGCTTTCCCGCGTGGCTGCGTTCTCCAGAGTCTCGCCGTAATCCACAAACCCACCAGGAATCGCCCAGCCGTACGGTTCGTTGCGCCGCTCAATAAGGACGATCCCGTCCGGCAGCTCGATGATGACATCAACTGTCGGCAAAGGGTTGCGGTATTCTTTGACCTTGGCTCCGCAGACAGGGCAGGCTAGATAGTTAAAGGGCATGGTCTGTCTCCTTCAGCTGGAAAGTCTGCAGTGGGGGAAAACAGTTCCCCCAAAAGCGCCCATAAAAAAAGGGAGGATAAATCCTCCCTTCTCAAGAATTGCCGGGGTTTGCTTATTTCTTCTTTTTTGCCCCTGCAGCTTTCTTGGATGCCTTCAGCGGGTTAACCTTGGCATCGTCCGTCTTGAGCTCTACCTTGACGTGGGTAGCAAAATTGCACAGGCCTGCCGACCATTTCTTC
>Ga0209123_1002669_pt1 | contig 14561 bp, 10 predicted proteins | sample BarGraIncu00431A_FD_184500 | JGI IMG/M metagenome (GOLD analysis project Ga0209123, IMG submission 184500) | Arctic peat soil microbial communities from Barrow, Alaska, USA - Barrow Graham LP Incubations 004-31A (SPAdes) (version 2) | ecosystem: Environmental > Terrestrial > Soil > Wetlands >...
AAATCGTCGAAGTTAATCATGGTTCAATTTTTTATCATTGTGATTTATATTTACTTCTGATAGGATTTTCAAAACAAATATAAGCAGGATTTCAGTTTCACAGGTGGATAACGGGAGAAATTTTATTATTTAATTGTGCTTAAAAAGCAGCATCTGAATTTGGCAGGCAATGCGCAAACTGTATTTTTAATTTTATGTTTTATTAAGTTTTCGGTTTTGCTCATTTAGTGTCCATTTTAACATCAAAACCGGTTTGGTCATCCTTCATGGTTCGTTCATGGTTCCTTCATGGTTCCTTTATGGCAGTAATTGTAACATCATTCTATTTTTCGTAATGCTACTTATTTTGTTTTGTCATAAAAAAACCCCTTCCAAATCTGAAAGGGGCCAAGGCTGAATTCCAAAAAACTAGTTTGAATTTGTAATACTTGCGATTTCGTCATGTTAATCCCAAATGGAAACATTTCCCGGAATATCGTATGCCTTCACCACGATTTTATCACCCGTGAGTGAATCGTTCTTCACTGTTGCGGTAAATAACCAGTCGAGGCCATTTGACTGTTTGACTGCTTCTCCTTCTTCAACAAGCGTGCCATCTTCATTCGTGATGGTGACCTCCACATTTTTTACCATAAAATCGTCGGTAACGCGCATTTTGATTGTATTGCCAGGATTTCCTGTATACGCAGTTACGTCGACCTCTTTAATTTTAGGTGCGTTCATAAAATCAGCCAGTGCAACCTTATAAACGGAACCACCTACCGGTACTGACGTTTCGTATATGGCTTTCAATTGTGGTGTTACCATAACGGTTTTCCCATAAATCGCAGCTTCTTGGAAAAGTTCGCGCTGTTTTTGCTGATTCTCAGTAGGTTCGTTTCGCGATGTGTGGGGAGGACCGGCAACGATCGTTTTTCCGTTAACCAATTTAAATACAAAAAGCTCGCCTACCTGGCCTCTCAGGCCATGAGTGACGTAGTTGTTTTCAGTTGATGCCATTGTACGTTTTTTAGTATTGTTATTAATTTGATCTTTCGGTATCAAAAAAAATAAAAGGTCATTTAAAAACATTTGATATATGTCAAAAAAATTGCCTGCCAGTTAATTAATTTCGCTTCTGATACGGCTGAGTGTCTCGAGTGAGATGCCAAGATAATCTGCAATATGTGTGAGCGATATTTGTTGCAGTAAAGCCAGCGGACAACACTGCAGATTCTGGTATCGCTCGCGGGCCGGGGAAAATATCATATGATAAAAGCGGTCAGAAAACCAGTAAGATCTACATTCAAAGGCGAGTTTTTCGATTTCGATAAGAACCGGATAAGCAAGTTTAAGTTTTTCGAGCGTTGTCCAGTTCAAAGAATAGCCTATAGCATCGGTTTCGAACTGGATGTTTACTTTCGAAGGTGTGTTAATCGCGAAACTTTTGTACGAAGCAATGAATTCTCCGGGGAAGAAAAAAGTCGCAATGGGTTCTGCTCCGTTTTTATTCATAAACTGGCGTGCAATGCCGGTTTCGAGGATCGAAACATGCCTGCAGGGGGCACCTTCGCGGAGCAAGTAATCGCCTTTGACAAACTTAACACGTTCGATAGAACTGAAGAAGTCGTTGGAAGCATAATTTTCGACGGTACGTAGCAGATCAATTATTTTGTCAAGCCGTGGCATCATATAGCTGCCAGTGGATCGCAGCAGATCCCTGTTCTTTTCTATTATTTTGGCTATCATAGGAGGTAATATGTTGGTTACGGTAAAAAGAATAACATATTAGACTGGTAATAAGTTACAGAAAAGGGAATTAATTTCTGAAGTTTGTGCTGAACAGAAAATTAGTAATAATTTTAACAGGGAAACTGAAGGGAAAACGAGATCACAATTTCCCAAAAAAATAACCGCCGGTGTGGAGGCCGGTCGGTTATCACTTTTACTAACACTTAAACTAAACTATAAAACATTTGTGAAACATCAATGGATTCACCTATTTCAAGTTACCTGGATTCGGTTGGCAGATGCAGGTATGGGAAGGGGGGTAAATGACTATAGACCTGTCAGGTTTGGATATCAACGTCATTTATGACCACCAATTGTGCAGTTGATGATAAAAAGATACTTGCCGGAGAATCAAATTTTAACGAGACACGACAATTTTCTGCAATCATAATGCCAATCTTTTCAGAATAATTTATCAGCCTCCTGATTAAAATAGGAGATACATTGTTTGATGTCGGGAACGGAATTCTTCCAATTATATTCGTATTCAATACAGAAGACTCCTTTGAACTTTTGTCTTTTTAACTCCTGGAGCATACCTTTCACATCCAGTATACCCTTGCCCCAAATTACATCGTGCTGTTCTTTAATGCCTTCTTCTTTCGGAGCGATATCTTTAAAATGCAAAGAGATAATTCTTCCTTCCAATTTCTTCAGACAATCAATCTGGTTTAATCCGTCTCTTTTCCAGTGTCCGACATCAGCTGAAGACCCAATCATTTTACTACGATTGCTAATCTCTTTCAACAGATTTTCGGGTTTCCAGTAAGTTGAAGGTTGTGGATGGTTATGAACCGAAATTTTAATAGCATATTTGTTAACCAGCTTTTCGACTAAATCCCAGTCTGCAATGGCTGGTTCACATGAAATGTACTCCATTCCCATATCTTTTGCAAAGCTGAATAAAGGTTCCCATTCGTCCGGACTCTTTGTCACAACTACACCCATCGAAACAATTTTGATTCCTTTTGAAGCCGCCAGGCTTTTTAATTCTTTGCGGGTCTGGGCATCAAGAAGCGTTCCGAATACCTGGCCTCCCCATTTCCCTCCAAGTTTATGACCGGGAAATACCTCGATATATTTTAAGCCAAGCTCCTGTGTTTTATCCAAAGCTTCCGTAAGCGTAAATAAATGGAAAGAATAGGATTGCATACCTAACCGCCATCCTTGTTTTTCAGCCTTTGTCTGGGCTTGCGTTGTCAGGGCAAGAAGGAAGCAGGCAATTATCAATAAGACTTTTGTACTATTTTTAATCATTTGAACTTGTTTTGAGAAGAAGCCTCTGTTTCTTTAGCAGCAGAAGTTTCTTCGATTGGTAATTATTTGGGCATATCGGGTAATGAAAACCCGTTTTGGTAAGTGTGTTTAATCCATTCATTGGCCATTTCCAGGGCATTGAAATCGGCGAAGCGTCTGTCAAAATGTGGATCCCCATCAACAATGGCGTATTCATCTTTCGTGACGATTTTAATTTTATCGGTTGGTGAGATATTTGTAAAGCGCATATTTTCACCATCCCACATCAACTCGCGGTGCAATCCCTGTAATCCCGCCAATCTGGTTGCAAGTACGCCCATCACGACCATTTCATTAAACGGACCAGAGAAGCTAAAATTTGAAGATGCTTCAAGCCTGTTCTCGGGTGTTTCTTTACTGGCGCGAATCCAGTCTTGTTCATGGGCATTCGTTTTCCAGATATTACCGTTACCACCTTTAATACGGGGAATTGAAGGGACTGGCTGTTTGAAATTATTCATGGCAGATTTTGGCAACAGCGTGGCGCCACTTCCATAGCAACCGGTCATGATCTTACCTTTACTGCCAATGAATATGATACCTCCATTTTCATCACCCATCATTTCTCCGTCTTTAAGTTCGGCAGGTCTTGGGGGCATCAGTCCGCCGTCATACCAATAAACTTTTACTTCGGGCATTTTTACTTTGCCCTTAGGCTTACGCGCAGGGAATGTATAGGTGACAATTTGTGCAGTAGGTGGAGAGTAAAGGTTACTCAGGGTGGAACTTCCTATAACACTGGTAGGATATTTAAGATCTAATGCCCAATATAAGGGGTCCATGATATGACATGCCATATCGCCTAAAGCGCCTGTCCCGAAATCCCAGAATCCCCGCCAGTTCCAGGGTGTGTAGGCCTCATTATACGGTCTGGTTTTAGCCGATCCGATCCATAAATTCCAATCCAATGTTTCGGGACATTTGGGAGTTCCTTTTGGTTCTGATAATCCCTGTGGCCAAATGGGACGGTCTGTCCAGCACTGAACTTCAGTTACTTCCCCGATAATTCCGGATTGTATCCATTCGGATATTTGTCTGCACCAATCAAAAGAGTTCCCCTGGTTACCCATTTGTGTTGCTACTTTGTGTTTTTTTGCCAGTTTTGTCAGCAAACGTGATTCGTAAACTGAGTGGGTTAGTGGTTTTTGGGTATAGCAATGCTTGCCTAGCGTTATTGCATGTGCCGTAACACCTGCATGTGAGTGATCAGGTGTAGCAACCATAATGGCATCGATGGATTTGCCAAATTCGTCAAACATAACCCGCCAGTCTTTGAACCGCTTTGCATCCGGATAGTCTTTGAATGTTTTATCAGCATAGTGCCAGTCTACGTCACAAAGTGCAACAATATTCTCGGTTTTCATGTTTGCCAGGTTACGCCTGCCCATACCTCCGACACCAATTCCGGCAATATTTAATTTGTCACTTGGAGCAGTATGCCCAAATGCTTTTCCCATTACCGATCCCGGAACAATTGTTATACCTGCTGCGATCGAAGCAGTTGCTCCGATAAAGTCCCTTCTCGAAATACCTTTGCTCATAACGAATAATATTTATTGATAGTTATTGATTCCGCTCCGATAACCTGATTTTCTCAAGTGAATGAGAATTCAGTATTTTCGGAATTTGATAAATGACGTGGCAATATTGCCTTTAAAAATATTTTGAATGCAAAATAGTTCAGCTTTTGATAAAAGTTTGGTAACCTGTTTCTTTGGAAGATTGAAAACCATGAAACGCCGATTATTGACGGGAACAATTGAATAACCTCCTTCTTCGGATTGCATATCAGTTTCATCTCCGCATTTTCAATGATAATTTCGGTGAGCTTAGCTCTCTTCTCTTTAGCTGAAACAAAACTGAAAAGAAGCACAAAGAGTGAAGTCAATAATAAAATGGTCGATCGGCTCATTGGTATTTACTAAAGTTTAGCGTTCAAATAATTGTGTTCGACCAGCTGTTCGTACAATTTTGCTGAGTCGGGATGCCCGGCAAAAACATCGGTTCCGGGTTTATTAATCATGCCGATGTACTGGTAAATCAATATCTTATCGACAAAAGGCGAAACGGATTCGAGTTGTTTAATAACCCTTTCAGGCGAAGCAGGCAACAAAGCACTTTTATAAACATCGCCCTCAAATGCAAAAACTTCGACATCGGCCCAAAGTTTTGCTTTGCCTGCTTTTGTGTGCATGAAGTATAACTGTTCGAAATATTTGCTGCTCTCTTCAACTTTTGTTTTTTGTACCCCAACTTCATCCTGATAAGCAATAATATCAACATCCAATTGCTCCAGTTGACGGACATATTTGTCGTCGGCTTTAACATTCCGTGTGCCATATGGGGCAATAAGTATTTTGGCTTTCGGTGTTAATTTGCGTGCTTCAGCCGATGAACCATTTACGTAATTGATGAAAATATCGTCGTAATGACCGGAAATTCCTGTTTCGTTCGGATAGTACCAGCCGTAAAAACTTCTGTGATGGCTATATTTTTCGGCAACTTCATTCATCGCTTTTATCCTCAGTGTATTGACTGCTTTGTCTTGCATGATGAATACCGAATCGCGCCAATCACCAAAGAAACCATTGCTGATAAAAAAACGAATTCCGTATTTATCGGCAGCCGAAAGAATGGTCTCCAGCGGATCATCGCAACCCAACTGGTGTTGAGGCAATAATTTCGACGGATAGAAACTTTTGTCATAAATAGCTATATCAAGCAACACCAAATAACGAATACCAGCATCGGCAATCTCTTTTATTTTTTGCTCCCATTGTTGGGCGGTAAATATTCCCAGACTGAAATTCCAGTACTTCCCTTCAATAGCCGAGTGATGCTGAAATTCGAACCAGGAACCTTCGATGGGTTTGATATTTTTATTTTTCCGGACAGTGGCTAATAACTGCGATTGAAAAGTGATAGCAAGAGTAGCAACTCCCGCTGTTTGTAAAAATTTTCTACGGAACATAGTAGTCTGAATTAATATATAGGATTTCTGTTCATCCTAATTCTGGATTTACTTGACAATTTGTACTTCGTCCGTTCATCAGCTTTATTCTAAAACAGACGATTAATTTTAACATTTAGCAATAACTTGAATCGTTATATCAACTATTTATTAAATCAGCCGACTGTTGAAACATGTTCATGTATAAAAGAGGCAAAGGCACACTATTTTCCTTAAATTCTTCAGGTGCATTCAAAATGTATGATTGTTCAAAGTAGTTTAAAAAATCCCCTTCCCATGATGATAGAATCACGCCTTTATGCTGCTTATGTTTCACATAACCAAACTGCACAAGTATTTCATCAAATGATTCATTATTATCATCACTCTCAATATTGTTCAAAACCTTATTGTAGAAATAATTGATGCCATGAGCCAGATAATCCATGTGGTAGTTAAACCCCCCTACTTTCTGGAATAATTCTTGGAATCATCACATGGACATAATATCTAGGCTTTTTATGGTGATTGGTCAAATAATCCAAATCATACAAAGCCTTCGTAATGCTTCTTTTATTATAATTTTGCGGAATCCTGCTTCCTACAAGGTCTCTTGTTATGTAAGAAGACGTATTTATGATAACGGTAGTCTCCTTATTATCATGCATTTTCACTTGTTCGAGTATAGATGTCCTCAAGGCCTGACTATCACCGGAAATCCATTTCCCATTCAATGGCTTGTCAAATCCTTTGTCCAAATACTTCTTATTGGCGGGAATGAATCTATCCCCACCCATTTTCACCAAGTTTTCTAAATATTCATTACTAATAGGTCTTCCGTCAAGTGGCGCGGTAATAACTGTTGCCGGCCTTCTTTCGAAAATATCAGTACATTGGAATGACTCCTTCCCCCCCTCAATATCTGCATAAGCCACTCCCCCTTCAACAAATCTAATACTAAGAATTAAAAAATAACACATCAGTTTCTTCATGATTTTTCCCTTTCTGTGATAAAACTGAAATATATAATATGACTACCGGTAATGATTAAAAACATTTGGCTGTAGTTTATAAACGAATAATATTTATTGATAGTTATTAAAATTTTTATAAATGCCAGTGTGTTTCGATTCCCTGCGAGCGAATCAATTTTTGGAATTCGTTCAACAATTCAGGTTTCTCGAGGACTTCGCGCAGAGCAACGTTCTTCTGTAGCGAAAAACAAACCAGCATCCCCACTGATTCACCAATGTTCCATTCAACGGGGTGAACGCGGTAACATCCATTGGTAATATGGGTTGTACCAATATTTTTACAAGCCGGAAGCAAGTTCACTGTCTGTTGAGGCACGAGTGCACCCAGCGGTATCTGAAACGGAAGCGATGACAGGTCAACACTGTTACTTCCATTGCTTCCCGGATGCAAGTCGATGCCGTAATAACCAATCCCAACACTGTCTGAAAAAGCTGCTGCGGTTTTGCCCTCTTCGAGGCCTGCGACCAACAGTCTGTTCTCTTTACCTATATGTTCCTCCAGTACAGTAAAGAGCGCTTTTGTTCGTCGCGACTCGCGGATATAGGGATATTTTGCCATTCCATCCTCCGTGCCCAGAACATCCTTACGAAGGCGTATCCCCGGCCATCCCTGTCCTCCGTCAGGACGCGGTGCTTCAGTCTGGAGCCAGTACAAGAGAGAGAGATTGAGTTGTTTTGCATGTGCAATATGTTTTCTGAACTCTTTATCACTTACTCCAATCAGATTACCGTTGATGTAATCGTTCTGGGGCCAGTTGATGATGGTAATGTCTCCGGAATAGACTCCTGGTTTGAAATTATTTTTGTTAATGATGCGGCGATAATTCCAGAGGTTGAGCAATGGATCAGTGCTAATACCTCCAGGGTGAAATCCAAGGGCTTGCGGCGCCAATGTTCTCGGATTGGAGTAAAAAAGACTGAGCAGTTTGCCCGACCACGGTGGATCCATCCGGGGTTCGAAATTATGCCAGAAATCATATTCATGCGGCTTTTCAATCGTATGATCTTCTCCCTGGAGATAATCCACTGCAAAACAGACGGTAAAGGCTTGGTTGTTTTCCGGATCTGCCTTTTCCGGAGCATGTAGTTCGTCAGTCTCTTTCCGGGATTCAGTACCTGTGACAAACGCTGTTCCTGTCAACGGAAGCAGATCGCCAAGCTCTGTGGCATCTACAAAATAGGGGGCAATAAGAAAGAGCTCACTGCCAGAATGAAGACTGATAGCTTTTAGTGTCGAAACCCGGTTTCCAGTCATCTCAGCCGACATCACTTTACACTCCGGTAGCAGGATCAACTTCCCGGAACTGATAAAGGGGGCAAGCATTTCGTACAAAACGGCAAGCGCAACGCGGGGTTCGTGGCACAATCTGGATACGGAACCACTACCCGGATTCAGATATTTACTTGCTGCAACTGCTTCGGTCAGTGGATAATGGTTGATGTAATAATTGCGGATTGCTGTCCGGAAGTTATGGTAAAGCTGTGTACCCCCGGATGTCTCAATCCAAGGATTTTCGTCGGGTGGAACTCCCTGTTGTGTAAGCTGCCCACCTATCCAGTCGGTTTCTTCTGTCATAATCACATTCAGGTTATTGCGCAAAGCTGCGAGTGCGGCAGCACAGCCACCCAGTCCGCCGCCGATAATAACAAGATCTGACCGCAATATATCTTTACCTTTCTGTATTCTTTCTTCCCTCTTTTCTGTCTGTGCAAAGGAGGTAAAACTGAGTAATGGCGCCGGCATAACAGCTCCTCCAACAATTAATTCGATGAAATTTTTCCGGTTCATGGGATTACTTCTTTGCTTATAAATGATTTATACTTTAACAACTACAATCTCCATAACGAACAGCTTACACCGTTACGTTATTCGCCTTGTATGGTAAACAAAACACGACAGAACCGGATTTAGAATCACATCCGATTCTGTCGTAATCATTGGAATGATTAATACCCCTCATTCTTAGTCAGATTCGGGTTCCGGTCTCTTTCTACCGTTGGAATGGGGAATAGATTGAACTTATCTTCCCACTTCCTATTTGCGTCTCTTACTTTCAGTTTAGATTTATAGGCATCGTAATTGGCTATATCGTTCATGTCATGACGTGCCGATTTCTTGAAATTTGGAACCATATCTGGTGTTGCATCAGCGTATCCACCTGAAATAATGTATCCTTTAGCATCTTTGGTCAGAGCTAGAGGATAGCCATAACTTGGACTGTCATTTTCAATGTCTCCGATTTTCCATCTGCGCATATCAACAAAATGTAACCCTTCCAGAGCCAATTCCACTTTGCGTTCCCGGCGAACCAACTGACGCATTTTCTCCTGATTACCCATTCTGTCTGTAGACACATTAGGCATTTTTGCACGATTACGTACCAGATTGATGGCATCATATACAGTTTGATCCAGAGAATTCAACTCAATTTTAGCCTCCGCGTAAGTCAGTAGAACTTCAGCATAACGCATCAACGGAACATTGCAGGTAGAAGCACTGATTGACTCATTTGGTTCATTACTAAACTTTCTCCACATATAACCTATTCCGGCATTGGCAAAGCTGGTCCATGCAGCACCGCTATTGATATCTGCATTGGTCCCTGAATACCATGCCCCGGTAGAAAAATTGTAAAACATAGTTGTGGGGTTGAATGCATCAAGGACTAACTTAATGCGTCCAGCATCCGTTCCTTTGGTATTTCCCTGAACAGTATCGCCATGCATCCAAAGTGTTGCTTTGAAACGGGAGTCTCTGTTTGCTCCCGGATTCTTCGGATTGTATAAAGGCGATTCATCAATACGCTTTCCATCAATACATTCATACGTGTCAGCCAATAAAGCAGACGGATGACGACCTGTTTGTCCATAATTTCTTGAAACCTGACCAAAACCAATCACATGGAATATTTTCGTTCCCTGGTCCGAATACATCAATTCGAAAAGCGTTTCATTACGAACATCCGCTTTTGTCTGTCCGGCTTTAGTAAATAACCCATCATAATTTGCAGCCAATGCTCGTTGTCCGATAACAGATTTTGCAGCATTAGCAGCTATTGTAAAATAATCAGGAGCTTTTCCCCCGTAATTAAGGCTTCCTCCTAACAAAGCAGCACGTGCTTTCAGTCCATACGCAACAGCCTTGTCCACACGGCCTCTTTCCGTAGCAATCCATGGAAGATCGGCTACAGCTTCATCCATCTGTGTCAGAATAAAGTCAAGAACTGTCACTTTAGAAGTCCGTGCATCTTTGTACTGATCTACTGTTACAGGTTCTTTAAAGAAAGGAACATCCCCATAGGTAGCTATAAGATTATAGTAGGCATACGCCCGTAATACTTTTGCTTCAGCAATATATTGCTTTGAGCTGCCACCCAGTGATTTCATATAAGGAGAAGCCCCGTAAATAACTGAATTTGCCCGTGCAATAATCACATAAAGATTGGTCCACCAGGATTGAACAGTGGCGTTATCCGCATTCAAAGAACCGCCGGCGCCGATGGTACTGTTTTCGGCTCGTTCCATAGCCATTCCTGTATAATGCTCCATGTATACGTTGAAGGGGCACAAATAACCAATATTAATATAAAGTGAATTGTAAATACCTGATACCCCCGTTTTTACTGCGGCCTCAGACTGATAGAAGCCCACAGAAGAATAGTCGGTCGGGGATTTATCTAAAAAATCCGAACAAGATGTATCAAAAACGCACATCGCCACCAGTAATGAAATATTTAATAATATCTTTTTCATATCGTCATATTTTTTAAAAACGCACATCTATACCAAAAGTAAAAGTCTGCATCAAAGGATAGAAGCTACCGCTACTTACCGAGGCTTCAGGGTCATATCCTTTGTATGCATTGGAAACTGTGAACAAATTCTGGCCGTCTACGTAGAAACGGACATGATCAATCTTCACCTTTTGCAACAAGTTCTTTGGCAAAGTATATCCAATTACCACGTTTTTTAAACGCATATAGGCTCCGCTCTTTACCCAAAAGTCAGATATAATGTTATTGGCATTGCTTCCGGAACCATCGATGAGTAGTAACGGGAATGCTGCATCTTTATTATCTGGTGTCCAGCTATCCAGTTGATTACGCATAATCGACCTGCCCACATAGAAAGGTCGGGCTCCGTAACCAGCATAGTAAATATCTTTCTTTCCTACTCCCTGAAGAAATACAGCAAAATCGAATCCCTTCCATTCAGCACTCATATTCAAACCAAATTCATACCGCGGAGTAGGATTTCCTAAGATTGTACGGTCGTAGTCATTAATTACGCCATCAGGTTTACCCTCCGGACCACTAATATCTTTATATCTGATATAACCAGGTTTCACATTCGTCTTTGTTCCGTATACGGGGGAAGCATCGATATCGGCCTGTGTTTGGAAGTAGCCGTCAGATAAATAACCATACCAGGAACCTAACGGATCCCCTTCGCGGGTAATTTGTGTCCCTATATATTGTTTCCCGTAAAGATTTGTAACCGTATTCTTTACGTCAGAGAGATTTCCAGTGAACTTGTAACTTACATCACCAATCTTATCCCGCCAAGTTAAAGTAAGATCCCAACCATTATTACGCATAGAACCTGCATTTTCCCACGGGGAAGAAAGACCTACATACAAAGGAATTGGGAATTGTTGCAACATATGAGTAATATTGCGAACATAATAATCAAGAGTTGCGCTTAATTTGGAGTTCAGAAAATCAACATCCATACCCACGTTCAACTGAGTAGATCTCTCCCACGAAATCTTTTGGTTAGCCACTTGGGTTTGCGTTGTTCCGGAACCTAATACTTCATCAAACCAATACCCGTAACCAGTAGAAATGGAGGATGCATAAGGGTAATAATCATTTATATCCTGGTTACCCAACGTTCCGTAAGATCCTCTAAATTTCAAGTTATTAACCATGTTTTTAAGCGGTTTAAAGAAAGCTTCTTCTGAAGCTCTCCATCCAACAGAAGCGGAAGGAAAGAATCCCCAACGTTGATCAGCCATAAAACGGGAAGAGGCATCCAAACGACCATTCAATTCCAGTAAATAACGGTCTTTGAAATTGTAGTTTATGCGTGAATAGTAAGAAAGCATTGTCCAATTCCAGTGAGAACCATCGTTTGAAGCCGTAGTAATATCTCCATTGTTAAGATCTTCGAATCCGGAGAAATCAAATTCTGTTCGTGTGGCAGAAAATGCCTGACCACTCTTTTCGGATGTCTGCATACCACCCAGCACTTTAAAATAGTGATTCATTAATTGCTTTTCGTAGGATGCCTGCACATTAAACTCATTAGACAGACTCTGGCTCCATCCTTCATACTTGGAAGTCCCGGATGCAGGATAGGAAGTTTTATAAACTCCGTATTCATACGTATCATAGGGTTTGATAAAGTAGTCTGATTTGGTTTCCAGTCTGGAAGAGCTATAACTTGCGGTCATATCAAATCCCTTGAACGGATTAATTGTAACAAAACCCTTCAGCGCAAGCTCCGGACTCCTCGCAGTATTCAAACCTCCGGCCTCAGCTGAAGCAATAGGGTTATCACCATTTTGTCCATATCCCCAGGTCCCGTCACTATTCAAACCCGAGAAAATAGGCACAAATGTCGTTGCTTTATTAATAATGGATTCTGGAGTATCCAGAGCCGAACTTATCGTTTTTGACTGGCGGATATTCACATTAACGCCCACTTTCATCCAATTGTTAATGCGAGCATCCGTATTCAATCGCAAGGTCATACGATCATAGTTATTATTTGCGATATTACCATCCTGGAAATAATAGGCTGCATTGGCAAAAATATTTACATCTTTAGATCCTCCTGTAAGACTTACTGAATTATTATGGGTAAGCGCCGTATTTTTAATAATCGCTTTTCTCCAGTTCGTTTCGTAGCGGTTAAGGTTATCTGAACCCAATGTTTTATACTGATTAATCAAATCATTTGAATACGTTTGATTGGCTCCCGCGTTTGCGCTGGCTAAATTTATTGCCTCCATGTACTCAATGGCATTAACGGGATCAGGAAGAGCTGTTGGAGTATTGAAACCGACATAACCATTATAGGATACCTTTAATCCATCGCCTTTAGATCGTTTTGTAGTAACCAGGATAACCCCATTTGATGCACGTGACCCATAAATTGAAGCTGAGGCAGCATCTTTTAAGACAGAAATAGATTCAATGGTATTCATATCAATGAAGTTCATATATCCTTCAACACCATCAATCAACACCAAAGGAGCTGTAGATGAGTTCAAGCTTCCTGTACCACGAATTCTTATTGATGCACCGTCATAACCCGGTCTACCGGATGACGTAACAACAGAAACACCCGGTGCCAATCCTTGCAATGCAACTGAGGTATTTGATGCACTTCTCTTTGACAAGTCTTCACTTCTGACATTTTGTACAGATCCGGTAAGATTAACTTTCTTCTGCGTATCATAACCGACCACCACCACTTCATCTAAACTCTCGAAGGAAGGATATAATGTGATGTTAAACTTGGTTTTATTTCCCACCTGTATCTCCTGGCTTTTCATCCCCACAAACGAAAACTGCAACGTAGCATTTTCAGGAATACTGGCCAGTAAGTAATTACCGTTGTTATCTGTAATTACTCCTGTGGTAGTTCCCTTTACAACTACTGCAACGCCGGGAAGAGATGCACCGGACGAGTCCGTCACTTTTCCAGATACCTTTTTGCCCTGTTGCTCAGCCACAAATGGTTCCATCTCATTTTTATCGTACAAGGCAATCTGGCGGCCAAGAACCTTGTATTTAACTGAAGTACTTGAGAGTACTTTATCCAGAATTTCGGTGATCGATTTTTGGTTTACTTCTACAGATACTTGTTTATTGACATCCACCTTTTCGTTGTAGAAGAATTTGAATTCGCTCTGTGCTTCAATTGCTTTGAGAACATTGAGAAGCGTTGAATTATTCTCGGCTATTGTCAACTTTGTGTTCTGCGAATAGGTTTCAGCGGAGAAACAGCTTAAAATTGACACTGTTACAATTAGAATAGTTAGTTTCATTTTTCTAAAAAATTGATAAAATATTGGCGTACTGCCATGTTTTCGTAGCAATTTATTCATAACTTTGTAATTGGTTTAAATAATGTTTGTTTTTTAAATTGAATCTGGTTTAAAGGTGGGAACGGCCATTCTCACCTTTACTTTTTTTAATCTGGTAGTTTGTTTTTTTCCATATCTTGGTTTTAGTTGATAATTTGGTTCATTATTTCAGCATCAGTTATTTATCTTTCGGATATCTTTAAGATCCTTGTGTTTTTGTCGAATTTATATTTTATTGAGGTTGTCGTATTGATCAGTTCAAGGACTTCGACGAATGTTTCCATTTCAATCGTTCCTGTATAGCCTAATTTTTTCAGCTTCTCACCCTGTAATTCAATTTTTACATTGTACCACCGTTCCAACGCTTTGGCAACATTTTGAAACGGTTCATTTACAAACATCAGTCTTCCCTCTC
>Ga0209123_1002670_pt1 | contig 14556 bp, 9 predicted proteins | sample BarGraIncu00431A_FD_184500 | JGI IMG/M metagenome (GOLD analysis project Ga0209123, IMG submission 184500) | Arctic peat soil microbial communities from Barrow, Alaska, USA - Barrow Graham LP Incubations 004-31A (SPAdes) (version 2) | ecosystem: Environmental > Terrestrial > Soil > Wetlands >...
GAATCCCTCGCTTTGAACATCAATCAACGCACCCTGACCTTCGGGGTCGTAAATGCGCTGGGCGATGTCACCGACCTGGAAGCCCACCTGATAGCTTGCTTCGGTTGCAGCGGAATCCTCGCGCAGGTCCGGGCGATGAACTTCCAGCCACAAGCGCTTGGGGCACTGGCGCAGGGCCAGGAGCTTGGATTTTGAAAAATTGCGCATGGTGCGCACCTCCCTGTTTTTTGTTGTTAGTCTATCGCCCAGCCCGCTTGCAGCAAGGCATCCACATCATCAAACCAGAGTTCTTCTCCGTTGGGTTTGCAGTACATAAGAAGGCGGCTGTTGCATAACTCTTCCACCTTCAGATAGGCGTAGCCCTGTGTAGGGTGCTTGAAGTGCAAACAGCCATCGGGTGTTATGGGGGTCTCTTTGATGAATTCGAGAGTTTGCTGTTGCAGGTTTTCGGACCAAGACGAGGTCGGGTTGGATGTCTTGGTAAGCGCGCCGTCGTGCGCATTGAATTCATACTGCTGCCAGATTTGCACATCCACAAATATCCGGCCAATGCGCAGGCAATCTTTGAACGAAAGCTTGGGGGACTCGGCACCGTGATTGTTGCTGTGAAGGTCATGAAAAAGCGAGCAGTGAGGCTCAACCAGTAAACCGGCAGGCAGGTGCGAATAAGCACAATCTTCGCGCTCCCAGCCGTACAAACTGGACTTGAGGGATTCGGTTCTGGTGGAGAGATAGTTGTCGTCATCCTCCGCAAAATCCGGGTCGTCTTCACGCAATTGGTAATCAATGCGTGCTTCAATTTCATAGTCATTCATCGGATCGTCTGGATCAGCGAGTTTGGCTTCCAGCCTGGGCTTGACGTCGTCCACGACGGTCCGTAAATGGCGCGTCACGCCCCGCAGATGCCGGTTTAGCGCGAGCAGTTGACTCTCTTCAGCCTTTGTCAATTCGACACGGGGGATTGCAAATTTTGCCAACTCGTCTGAATCAAAGGTGTCTTCAACGGCTTGCTGCAGGCGCTTGCTACTTTGCAGACACTCCGAAACGGCGGCGTGTAACTCGCCAAGTTCAGCAGGCAGCTCGTCAACCGAGTCTTGAAGGTGCAAGGCTGCACGACGGAGACGGAGGATGTTGTCACGGCTCCATTGCTGGATATCGACCACACTCGTGCGAACTTTGGGTGTCATGGGTTTCGCTTCTTTGATTTGATTCGCCAATTGTTCACAGGGGTGCGTCGCCTTGTGTCGCACCCCTGTGGATACTTGGCACATCGACCCAACATAGCGAGGCACCCATGAATTGCATTGACGTTTATTACTCCCCGAAACAGGTGTCCTGCCCGGACAGCTCGTCTCCCAGCCCGCTTAAACCGGCTTTGGTGGTTGCGGACTGGATAGCGCAGGGCTTGCCTATCCGCATCATGGAGCCCCTCCCGACCAGTCGCGAGCAAATTGCGCTGGCCCATTCATCCGAGTACGTGGATGGCATCCTGAACTGCGAACTGATGAACGGGTTTCGTGGTCGACAAAAGGAAGTGGCGGACTCGCTGCCCTGGACTTGCGGCTCACTGCTGTCAGCCGCCCGTGGCACCTTGAGCAATGGCCTGGTCGCCTGCTCACCGACCTCGGGGTTTCATCATGCCGGGTATGAATCCGGATATGGCTACTGCACATTCAACGGCTTGATGGTGACGGCTGTGGCTTTGAAGCTGGAGGGCAAAGTGCAACGCGTTGGCATTTTGGACTGTGACCAGCATTATGGGGATGGCACGGCTGAAATCATGGCTGCGTTGAATATTGACTGGATTCGACACGTTTCGCAAGAACACTGGAGCCTCAATGAGACGGCGCCATTCATTGACCAGTTGCCCAATGTCGTTCGTAGCTTTGCTGACTGCGACTTGCTCATCTACCAGGCTGGGGCGGACCAGCACCTCAAAGACCCGCTGGGTGGGTTTCTCACTACCGCCCAATTGGCTGAGCGTGACCACATCGTATTTTCAGTGGCCAAGTCCATCGGCATTCCGGTGGTGTGGAACCTGGCTGGGGGCTATCAGGAGCCACTATCACATGTGCTGGAGATCCACCGGAACACGATGTTGGCGTGTGTCGTTGAGTACGGTTAAGTTTCCCGGATGCCACAGACCAAAATTTGGCGATAGCCATTCACATACCGTGAACCAATCAGTCCGGCTTGCTCCATCGCGTCAAGCAAGCGTGCTGCATGGTTGTAGCCCAACTTGAGGTGGCGCTGAACCAAGCTAGTACTGGCTTTTTGGTTGATCATCACCACCGCCACTGCTTGGGCGTACAAAGGGTCTGGCGCAATTTCTTGCATGTCCAGTCCAGTGGGTTCGTTGCAGGTGCGAGGCCGTGGGGCGACAAGCGCTTGCTTCTGTGCAACAGCGAATGCTGTACCGGGAAGCAATGTGCAAACAGTAATTGATGTGAGTGCGTGAAGGCAGAGGCGGCGATCCATTGAAAGTTTTCCTATTAATTTGACAAAAATAGACTATGGATGTCGGCTGCGATGACATGTGTCGCTTGCGTGCGGAATTTGTTATCAAAAACCGAATATTTCATTCACGCTGATATGTTGTTTCGGTATGTCAAACAAACGTCATCAAAGCTGATCTTGGCTGACGGCTTCACTTTCCATTGCCGACACTCAGGCTCAGACTTGTGGCCGACCGCTTCGGGCACCTTGCGGGCAATATGAATGACCGCTGGCACGCCCCAAAAACTCGAAAATTGAACCGCCAGATAGCTGCCAATGGTGAGCGGCAGCAACGTGTCTCTTGCAGTCACCGAGCGGAAAAACACCGATTTCCCAGGCCAATGACTCCTGAAGACTGGCTGAAGTCAGTCGAAATCTAAAACTGCCCGCCTGATACCGGACAGTGGGGGCTATAGGTCGTTGGTCGGAAATGTGCCAATAGATTCCATGTCGCTTGCCCTCGCCATAGATCAAAAACAAGCAATATAAGTCAGCTGCTGTTAACAGTGGTCAATGTATGTGGGCACATCACTTGCGTTTGGCGTATCACCTTGTTGCGGATGCGAGGTGGGGAAGCTCCTCTGGTGCGGGGTACTATGGGCTAATCTCGTCGAAAAATATCACGAATACACGCATCAACATCCGATTTAATAAGCAGATCCCATGCATAACCTCAAGGATATTTCCGACTATTCCGCCATCAAAAAATTGGCGGCAGCCCTGCATAAGTTTGATGCCAACCAACACGGTGCAGCCATCATGATTGGTGCTGGTTTTAGTCGGAGTGCGGCCCGTCACGTCAGCGGCAATAAAAAGATGCCTCTATGGAATTCATTCAGCAAAAAGCTGGTGGAACAACTTAACCCACACGACAAAGATTTTAGTTTTTCAGACCCATTGCGAGTTGCAGAAGAGTACAGGGCCTACTTCGGGCAGTCAGCATTGAACGATCAAATTCGTTATCAAATCGACGACGAGGCATGGAGGAACGGTGAGCTTTACCAAACGCTATTGGAATTGCCATGGTCTGAAGTCATGACCACCAATTGGGACACGCTGTTAGAACGCGCTGCCAAAGACGTTCAGGGCCCCTACTACACCCCGGTATGCCGCCCATCGGATTTGGCGTGGGCGCCATCGCCACGCATCGTCAAGCTACACGGCACGATCGGTGTTACCGATACTTTTATCGCCGCACAGGAAGATTACCGAAATTACCCAGAAAAATTCGCACCTTTCGTCAATTTCGCACGGCAGGTTTTTATCGAAAACGAGCTTTGCCTTCTGGGGTTTTCAGGCGAAGACCCTAACTTTCTGCAATGGGCCGGCTGGGTGCGCGACCATTTGGCTGACCATGCACGAAAGATTTATTTAGTTGGGGCCTTGAATTTATCTGCACCCCAGCGCGTGTATTTGGAATCAATCAATATCGCGCCGGTTGATTTGTGGGATGCAGTAAAAGAAATTCCAGATCAAGACCTAATGCATCAGACTGCAATCACGTTTTTCTTGCAGGCCATGAGTGAAGAAGGAAAAACCAAGGCCAGACCACATGAGTGGCACCCTAGTAATTTGCTTCGCCCGCAAGTTGCTAATGAGGATTTCTCTCGAAAATTTAAGGATCATGAATACGCAGCCCAATTGCTGAAGGGGCAGTTGGAAAAGTTGAAAAAAGATCGTGAGTCCTATCCGGGGTGGCTTGTTTGTCCACCGGGCCTAGTTTGGCAAGTGCAGAGCCAACTCAACGATCCCCACCCAAACTCCAACAACATTGCGGCACTTGCCCCTGATGATCGTGCCAAGCTGCTTTACGAAATTGCGTGGCGGAACGGTATCACGTTTGACTATATTCTTCCTTGGTTGGCGGAGGCGCTCTTTCAAGTGGCCAGTCAAACGGAGCAATGTGTCTTAAGCAAACACCAGCAAATGGAAATTGCTTTGGTCTTGCTCAAGAACAGCCGTTGGCTGGATGCAAGTGAGGAGGGTGGCAAAAAAGTCAATGAGGAATATGTATTGCACTTGACTGGTTTGTTAGAAAAGTATGCCCAGTATTTACCGGACTGCACTGCCGAACTGGCTTATCACCAAGCCCTCATAGCGCGTGATAGTTTGGACTATGTGGGAATGGATGCATCGGTTGAAAAAATACTGGGTGAAGACCCTGTTTGGAAGCTGAGGCAGGCTGCGGTGCTCATGGAGTTGGGACGGTCCGGCGAGGGGGGGCGTTTGATCCGGGACGCATATCGAGAGCTAAAAGAACGGTATCGGTACGACCAAGCTTCAATTCGCATATTGTCTCGACTGATGTGGTCTCATTGGTTATTAAAGGCGTCCACACGTTTTCAAACCGAAAAAACCGTAGAGTCATTTCCTGTAATTTCTAAAGATTGGCAATGTGACCCGTGGACCTGGATTGAAGACATTCAGAAAAAAGCTGAAAAGAAGCAAGCGACGTACGCTAAACACCAAAAACCCATCGAACCGCTGTTCCAGCAAGGCCACTATCGAGATAACTCAAGCTCGCGCTCGTATAGCAATGAAACGTCGGAGTACCTCCTGCTGGAAGGCTTGACCAGAGAGGTAGGCATCCCCTTGCGCTCGGGCGATGCTGTCATACAGGTTTCTTTGCTTACAGGAACTGCCGAAAAATTAGCGCTGTCTGCTGGTGTCGGTGCTGATCTGATGGATTACACCCTGGCGATTCGCGCTGCTAGCAGCGAAAGCTCGTCCTCAATAAAAGACGTTTTTACGCGTATCGGTGTGGCCTGCGCGTCCAAGGAGGTCGTGGATACCTTGGTTGCACGCCTCTTGGTCGCCATAGGCTACTGGCGCAAACAGAGGAGTCAAGGGACAAAAGAACAGCAAAGCCATGCGCTATCAGCCTTGCGTGTGCTGATGGAGGTTTTGGCGCGCTTGGTTGTGCGGGTTTCTTCCGCCAAAGCCAAGGAAGTATTTCGGTTTGCCCTCTCGATTGGGCACCAGAGTGACGCGCAGCATTTTTGGTTGTTTGATGTCATCGACCACCTGCTAACGCATTCGTTAAGCAGTATTCCCAAATCGGAGCAAGGTGAGTTGCTAGCCGATACGCTGGCGTTTCCATTGCAATGTGAGATAGGGCACAGCAATTCCCCGCCTTGGCCGAATCCCTGTATCGATTATCCCAACGCCCGCAATACGTATATCAACCTGGAAAGTCGTATTCATCAACTGATAGTTGCTGTCGCGCACATTGGATCAAACTCAAGAGTTGCGGCCTTGGAACGGCTGTTGCCACTGGCTAAAAAGGAAGACTTTCTCACGCAGGCCGAGCGCGCCAGTTTGGCTGCCGCACTTTGGGGCAGCGCGCCTGACTACCAAAACCTACCTGAAACAGGTTTATTTCCACATGCCTTACTGCTCTTGCCTGTACCGGATGAATCGCGTGTGGAGTCGTTGGTCCGGCAATATTTGTATGGGCGTAGCGAAGATGTTCTGATGGGTACACAGAAAGAGCTACGTCGTTTTCCTTCCACTGAAATCGAGCAAGCCGTTACAGTTTATGCGGGGATGGCGAATGCAGCGGCCAACGAAACAACCCACCTATTCCCAACGCCAGAACAGGCCTTGGCGTTGTTTGATCAATTGGTGGTATGGCGGCCAAAAAAAGAAGAGGACGACTTTCTTGGCTCTGCCACTAGCAATCGAAAGCAACTCATAGACAGCATTGGCAAAGCACTTTCCTATGCGATTGCTCCCGCACTATCCGATGAGACAAAGACTCTTGAACGATTTGAAAAATTGAAGTTATTTGCTGAGGAGATTGAGGGGGCGTTCTCCGTGATTCCCGCGCTGGTCTATTTTGTAAAAATTGACGACGAGGTTGCACTAGCTATCGAAAGAATTATCCAAAAATCCTTGCAAGATCGTGATGCAAGCAAAGTGGCCTATGCAGCGATTGCCTTACAAAAATTGGTGGAGTTTGCGAATGCTGAGCGGCCCCCACAACTTTTGCGACTGATTTCAAGATTAGTCGACATCATCGAATCCGGTCGGACCGTTGGGTTGCAGCAGCTTATCTGGTTGGCAGGAGAATTGTTAAAAAAACAATGGCTAACAGAAGAACAAGAAGCAACATTGGTAGAGGCCACACCCATTGCATTCAACGCAGCAAATTACACCAACATTGATCCTACGAGCCGGGAAGCCATCAGCGCGTCCAGTATTCGAGAGGCATGCGTAAAGTTGGCAAATTTACTGCTACCGCTTCATCCCGCTGCATCCGGTCTACAAGAACTACTCAATGAATCAAAAGAAGACGCTCTGCCGGAGGTGCGGTTTGCAAACGATCCGAATGAACTTTAATAGACTTGATCTTGATTGCCGTTTTTGGAACTCCTGTGGCAAAAATTCGGTCTCTCGTCAGGGCGCTCCAGAAACTCGCGTTTGCGAGTTTTCTTCACACTGAGATTGAGGGCCAAAGCTGCTTGTTTCATGAACTGTATTTTCTCAGGTGGGGCTTACGTCAAGCACACAACCGAGGGGGTTTTGCAGAGTTTCCTTAGGTTCAGCGAGATTACTAAACTGAAGTCACGTTTACAGCGCACGGCGGCGACGTGGAGCGCTACGCCCACACCGGGCGTGAACAAATGGGTATTGCTTGCGTGTCAGGTCAAACGCCTAGGCAGTCCTTCGTGATTAGCTTCACCGTATTTTTGTACGAGGACGGAACCCCCGGACCCGTTACAGTTTTGCCTGCATGGATGTCTGCTGCAACTTCCGTATTCAGGTCCAGCAGTTGCTGCAGGATATCCTTACGTGACGAGAAGCCGTAGGCAGCCAACACGGCAGCATCGAGTGCAGCATGGGCATCCTTTAGTGGATTCTTGCCAGGCAATTCAATTGTCCGGTAAAGAGCCCTTAGCCCGCCGTCTGCACCTTTGATCGACTGTGTTCGGAGCAGCCTAAGCGCAACACCTGCAGCAGCAACGGCTTCAATCTGACCCTTTGTCGGACCCTGCGGCCACGGGAACGTTTGAAAGACCGACTCCGAGGTGTAGCGCGGGTCCGATTTCATGTTCGAGCACTTCGCGTGGAACCAAAAATAGTGCGGCTGGGATTGCAGGATGCCGAAACTATAGTCGTCCTCCATGGCAAAGCACGTTAGTGCATCGCTTGGACGAACTTTGGAAGAAACGAACATGAATAGCGGACGCTTGGTCACTCGGGAGCAAACAAGAAAACGCTCAGACTGCTCAATTTTCCTAATGAGTTCTGCGCGCGGGCGAAAGTGCTGCCACCATGTGTTCAACCACCCTTGATCCTGCCCAACGTCTTTACCGCTGGCCTCTCTTTCTTTGCGAGCCAACTCCTTAATGTATGGGAGCACCAAAGTCCGAATGCGCTCGAAGGCTTTCTTGTAGGCTTGGGCTTGGACAATAGATCGAATTTGGAAGTCAATGACGTACCGTGCGGCCTTCCCACTCCCCAGCAATTCGTCTCCACCCGTGAACAATCGAACCACTTCGCTATTCTTCGGATCGGCAGCGAGCAGTTCCTTTCCATCAGCAATGTTCAGGACGAAGCCTTCGTTATATCGCGGATATTGACCCGTGTAGCAATGATTGGCGTTTATCGAGAGCTGTGCGGCGAGCGTCACATCCGTTTGGTCAGATAAGCCTGAGTTGATGTAGCCGACCTCTCGCATGTCCAGTTCGTACCGCTTAGATGCGGGGCCTGCGCCACGACGCGGCTTCGCACCTCCTACAGCCGGGGCAGCCTTGAACCAGAGTTGCCGCAAATTAGGCAGTAGTTTGTCGTCTTGCGTCTTGACCCAATTGGCTATGGACACATGCACGTTCGCCTCGCCGGACCAAGGCTGGTTGTCGACCGCATCGACTATGGTTCCAGTGGCGGCGATGTAGTCCAGCCCGCCGACCCGCGATGCATTGCTGCGCACATTCTGCGTGCCAACCAAGCCAGCACGGCCTGCCAACGGGTCAGCCGCTGTGCAGGGTTTCAGCTCGTCATGGGCGCGGCGGAACCAATACACGCAGAAATCCGCCATGCCAGGCACCTCTGGATAGGCGGCGCGTACCTTGTTTACATAGTCGACACCGTACTCTGGTTTGAGCAGCTTTGCACCAAGAAACGGCGGGTTACCAATGATCACATCTGTCTTCAGCCACGGTGCGCGCGTACCGTCCGGGTTAATCAGTGAGTCCCCAGCGCGGAAGTTGGCGTCCAGGTTGTCCAGCGGCAACGCGTTCTCGTTGATGTGCAGTTCGTCAATGCTGAGCTTGTGCGCCAGCATCATCGTTACCTTGGCAATATCAACGGCGAACGGGTTGATATCCATTCCATAGAAGTTGCTCGAATTGACAAACCCAAATGGGCGTTGCTTGGGATCAATACTTTTGTACTCGGCGGCCATACGATCATAGATGCGCGCCTCCAGCCGCTTCATTTCACGGTAAGCGACATATAGGAAGTTGCCGCTGCCGCATGCGGGGTCAAGCACTGTGAAGTTCTCAATACGAACGAGCAGTTCGTTCAGGCGCCCGAGCGTGCCAGCAGATTCAATTTGCTCGGTCCAGGGTGCAACAATCGTCGGCCCCACCACCTTCATAATGTCAACGGGGCTGGTGTAGTGCGCGCCGGTAGCGTGGCGGGCCTCTTTTCCGAGGGAGTGCTCAAAGATTGTGCCAAAAATCTCTGGCCGCACCTTGGACCAGTCGAACTGGGCTGCTTCCTTCAGCAGCGTCCTCTGGTCGGCATCCAGTTCGACACGAGCAGGTTCAGCAAACAAACCGCCATTGAAGTAGGCCACACCCTTGAAGCGCCCACCCGTGGCGCCACCCTTAGTGTTCATTGCTTCGAATAGGCCACCAAGCAAGTCATAGGTGTCTTTCTTGCTCTTGCACTCGTTCAGCACTTCGGTGACGAAATACTTCTCCAGCAACCCGATGTCCTCTGCGAACAAAGCCATCAGCATCTGGAGAATAAACCGTTGTGCCAACGGCTGTTCGACGCCGCGTTTGACCATTAAGTTGAAGCACTGTGCCAACTTGTCGGCGGCCTTGCGCGTGACCGTTTCCTGATGGTTGCCGAACACCGGTGCCAAATCGCCCGGGAACAGGAAATTCAGTGGACCAAATTTATTCGGAAGGTCCGCAAGTTTGACCTTGTCAACGGGGGTGTCTAGCTGTGTCTCGAAATCGTAAACCCAAAACTCATCGAAGTTGCACAAGATCGCATAACGTGGTCGGCTCGGCACGAGACGGGTCCAGTAAGTGAACGCTTGGCTATAGTGCTTCGACAGGTCGGCACCGCGCTTCTTCATCTCGATGACAACGGCGGGTTTCCAAACGAGGTCGGCGAATGACGTGCCACCGGTATCGTTCTTTATGCGTTTTTCGCAGGTTGCGCCAGCCTCTTTCCAACCCACGTGCCCGAATCCCTTAAAAAGTCGATCGAGGAATATTTGCGCCTCGCCTTTCTCATCACCTGTAATATGCACACCCACCCAGGAAACAAACTCGACCAGCTTCGCGGTCTTCTCAGTAGTAGTCGCCATGTAACCTCATTTGTTAAGCCTTTTGAGGCTAAGGGCACTCAATGTGGCCCGCCCCGATGTTACTTGGTGAGTGGACTTTGAACCAAAGGAATCGGTTTGCCGTTGTAGATGAGATCATCGCCATCGACATTAGCGTACGAATATACGGAGTTAAAACTTCGATACCAAAAGTTCAAGTTTCGCAAGCCAGTCCGCAATATTTTTTGCCTCGCTTGGTAGTTTCTTATAGTTATGCGCAGCTTCATTGCGAACTGAGTAATCTTTGTCCAAAGTCCCCCGCACAGCAGCGTCTGCGTGGAAAATCACGTCTAGACGACGGCGAACAGGAATATCTTTTGCATTGTCCAGCAAGTACTTCCATGCATGACCGTCAACAGTATGCGCTCTAGCTTTCTGCTCGACGATCGCTTTCATTTCCTCACGAACAAGGTACTCAAACTGCGACCAACCAAGCAGGTAAAACGCCACCTCCAACGTTTCGCGAAACCTCTCAAGATCTTTGGTTGGACCAGTTCGGGTTCGAATTTCCTGATCAAGAAGCTGCTCAAGCTTCTCGTAGGCTTGCTTTGTTTCATCAAGGCGGCTCATTGAGCACCTACGATGGCAATTAATGAGTCCTTGTTAAAAGGTACCCTCTTTCGCCGATCTTCCGGAGACACCAACTCCCACCGCAACTCTTCCTCTTCTTTATCACGTGTAGCAACCAAAATTGTGGTCTGGCTGCGGGTAATAACATCAACTCGACCCCATGCGCCAATCATCCAAAGGCCACGCGGGACAAAACTCGCAACCACCTGATCGCCTTCGATCACATCGAGAATTGGAACATCGCGGTCTGTTACCGCGAAGTTCTGCATCATTTCCTCCGACATGGTTACCGTACGATTTCGTTCAAAACGAAAGTCGCGATGTGTGCTTAGCCAAGACTCAACATCGTTATACAAAACGTCAAGCCTGAAAATCCAATCCTCCACTTCGGCGACTACGTTGGCTCGACGAAAAATCGATTCTGGAGTTTTTTCCCAAACATCCAACGGAACGCTCTCTTCAATTATTGGCACTTCATGATCCCAATAAACTCTAAGCAGCTTTAGCCGATCAACGTTAAAAAACCAGTTTTCATACATCAAGCCTTGTTGCTTTGCCTCTTTCGACCTCTCCCACGCGATGCTCAAGTCACGCCCCTTAGGATCGCCCTGCCTAACCTTCACCTCTACCAAGACTCTATTTCCATCTTTATCACTTAAGACTAAGTCTGGTTGATTGGGCTCATCCGACAAAGGAAAGGTTTTTTCCATTCCAACCACCCTCAAGGTTTCGGCGATTCTTGTGTGTGCAACTTCGCTTTCGTCCGCAACGCGAGGCAAGATTATTGAATCAACCACAGGGTCAAAGTCAAATTTTCTTGGTAGACCGCCAGAAGGCCCAAAAATCACATACCGATTGCCGAGATTGACAAGGATTTGTCGTTGCGATCGGTCAAATTTCGTTTCCATCGTTTATATCTTTAGTTGTTGATTTAAGGAGCAGTGCATTGCCAAAACCTTGATCAAGCAAATATGCCAACCAAGCCTGACGATTAGAGCATGGGCTATTTCGACATTCAATATCTTGATGCTTCATTCGTATAAGAAAAATCACTACTGTCCGGTCAAAACCCGAACCAAATCAATTGGTTAGCGGTGGGTGTAGTTTGAATCGTGCTTATCCGGTTGTCACACCCACCCACTACCGGTAGTATGTTGAGCATCTGTGCCAACTGGGGATGGTCATGGTTATCGATGTGCTTGAGCAAGACGATCTGCCGTTCCCGCGCTCGCTGCCGGAGTTCCAGCGACTGTTCCCGGACGAAGCGGCCTGCGCAGACTACCTTGAGCGCGCCCGATGGAGCGATGGACTCGTCTGCCAGCACTGCGGGACAGCCGGCGAGCCGCGGTACGTTTCCACTCGCCCTGGTGTGCTGCGTTGCCGGAAATGTCGCTGTGACACGAGCCTCACTGCGGGAACCGTCATGGAACGCACCCATACACCGCTCTCCGTGTGGTTCTGGGCAGCCTATTTGGTCGCCAGCCAGACGCCCGGCATGTCGGCCGTCCAGTTTCAGCGGCAACTCGGACTGCCGCGTTACGAGACGGCTTTCCAGATCCTTCACAAACTGCGGGCTGGCATGGTGCGCCCCGACCAGGATCGAATTGGCGGCAACTCCGCAGAACACATCGAGGCCGATGAAACCTACGTCGGCGGCCGTACTCGCGGCAAGGGCCGAGGCGTTCACGACATGGTTCTCGTCGCCGGTGCGGTCGAGGTTAAACAGCGAAAGCACGGTCGCAGCCTAAACAAGCGCAGGACTGGGCGGTACGCCGGACGTGTTCGGCTCGCGGTGGTGCCAGACCGAAGTGCCAAATCGTTGGGTGGTTTCATTGAGCGCGTCGTTACGCCAGGCGCCACCATCATCACCGACGACTGGAGCGCTTACGCGCCGCTTGGAAAGCGAGGGTAGCCGTGAATAACCAAAAATCCCGCAGAACCTTTGACGCAAACTTCGAACTGCAAGTTGATGGCATCCGCATTGATATGGATGCCATCAACTCATTACTTTGCTTTAGTCCTCATTGGTAGAGGTATCTGGCGCATCGACGTCTGACTCCGTTTCAGGGATGCCGACAGTTCGAGGCCTACCTGGACCATCCGTTTTTTCGTTTGGCATATTGCCCTTGCCGTATGCCCTGAAATCACCATCAGCTTTAGGGCGAAAAAGCACTTCTTTCTTAGTCAGGTATTGGACTGCTTCAAGAAGGTGTTCACGCTTTTGAACTTCAGCATGGTGAATCATGCCAATGCCAAGCCGCTTGTACCGGTTCAACTTGTCCTTATTGCAATTGAAGTACACCCCTTTGCCCCCCGTAATGCGATCGTTCCAGTACTCTCCAATTTGCGACGCAATGTATTCGTCTTTATGAGCTAAAGATCCATCGTAAAAGAGGACGACGTGAAAATGAAGGCCTTTTTCTTTCCCGCACTCGCGCCTCCATATATGACCCAGCAAAGGGGCAAAGAGTTTGTTGTTGCGCATATTGTTAAAAAGGTGCTTCAGGTGCTTCTGTGCATCCCCAATGCTGAGATCCTTGACATGGTTCACCCTGTATCCAAAATCAATACGCATCACCATCAGTCGTGAATGGCGTTTGAATAAACGATCGACATAAACCTTGGTGCTGCGGAAGTTTCTGGTCGCGTTGTAAACCCGTGTGTGTGATTTGGCCTTGAACTCTTTACTCCTGCAAGCAGTTCGAATCAGCGTGATCAGGCTATTGAATAGCTCGGCCTCCACCATGTTTCGATGAGGGTAGGGAAAGAGCGGCTTACCAGTCAGCGGATATTCTTCGAAAAGACATAGCTCTTTGCAAGCTGCATAGAAAGCATTCACATTCTCACTGCAGTCGTAGTCTGGCAGGTAGTCACGGAGAAAACCCCTGATGCGTTTGAAGTGTTTGCCCAGAGGCAGTTGCTCGATCGTTGGTTTTTTACCGTCGTTGTGAATGACACTAAAACCCGGTTCATTGGTCGAAGCAACCTCAGTCACAAACTTATCAATCTGAAAAAGGAGGTTCTGATAATCAGTGCCCAGGCATGTGACGGTCTCACCCTCTTTTTCAATCTCAAAAGTGTTAGCGTCAGCGTTAATGCCTTCGTACATATCACGCAACGAAATGTCGTTGCTGTTGTCATTTTTGCTCATAGCTTTCTTTCCAAGAGACCACTGTAGATCTCTTCTTTAATAACATTAATAACCAATATTCAGCGCACTCAAATGTGTGCCGCTTTCCGTCACCTTTTTTCAAAAATCGCATTGCAGGGCTACTTCTAAAACCTATTCCAGGTGTACAAAGTTAGGTATGGCTGTACAAAGTTCGCAGTTCTGTACAAAGTCTGCAGATTTCAGATAAAAAAGCTAAAAAGCGTTGCGAGTTGACTCATAAGAGGCTCGACGTTGCGAACGCCCGTCCTTACCAATTTGGTATTGGAAGGAGGGGTCGGCAGAGCAGCCCATTGCAGCCAGTTACTTAATGGCTTGCTGTAAACCAGTCCATATCCCGCAAGACATTTTTGTATTGCTCCCTGAGTGATATGCCGCCATCAGTATCATCATCTTCGACGTACTCGTTGACTACCGATCTGAAGATTTCCTCCATTGCATCCATCGTGTCTTCATACGTGTCAAATTTCGTGCCGGATCTTTTTAAATCCTGCTGACATTCATCGATGAAGAATTTCAAAAAATCTTCCTCCAACTGGCGCTTGACTACTTGGGGGACTGGTGCAACTGAAGCAAGTGGTTCAACTGAAGCAAGTGGTGCAGGACTGTCGAATTGATTCGACATGGACATGGGTGCTTGCCAATAGTCATTCGAGACCAATGGACTGTATGAAGAAGGCCCTGCAGTATTTACCCCATTGCCGACAGGAAAATGGGGATGAGGTGCTGCTGGCAGAGACCAAAAATGCGG
>Ga0209123_1002671_pt1 | contig 14543 bp, 10 predicted proteins | sample BarGraIncu00431A_FD_184500 | JGI IMG/M metagenome (GOLD analysis project Ga0209123, IMG submission 184500) | Arctic peat soil microbial communities from Barrow, Alaska, USA - Barrow Graham LP Incubations 004-31A (SPAdes) (version 2) | ecosystem: Environmental > Terrestrial > Soil > Wetlands >...
AGGGTTATAAGGTTCTGACTGCGGATTCCGGTAAATCAGCTATAGATATATTAAAAGAAGAAAAGCAAAGTATTGATATAATATTTTTAGATATAAGAATGCCAGAGATGAATGGAACAGAAGTTTTAAAGATAATTCGTGAGATGGGTTTTAAATGCCCTGTTATTATTATGACAGCGTATGCCACCGTAAAAAATGCTGTTGATTGTACTAAACTTGGAGCTGCAGCTTACCTTCAGAAACCATTTTCGCCTGATAGAGTTACATCTGTTTTAGAGGAAATATTTGCTTCTAAGGAAAGCTATGATGAAAAGCCAGAGTATTTAGAGGAAGAAAAGATTTTAATAGCAAAATCAAAGAAGTTGTTTCAAGATGGAGAATTTGAGGAGGCTCATAATACTTTAAAAATAGTACTCGGAATAAACCCTTATAATAAAGAAATTTATCATCTAATAAGTAATGTAAATAAGAACTTGAATAAATTTGATGAAGCAGAATTATTTAATAACATTTATGAACTATTTAATGATTCAAATATTTAAACATAATATAATGATTATATAGAAAAAATATTGATAATGAAAATACATTTAGGATGTGATAGTAGATGGAGGTTTATGAAAAAGGAACCAGAGGAAAATTAAAAATATATATTGGTGGAGCTCCAGGGGTGGGTAAGAGTTATCAAATGCTCCATGATGCCAATGATATGAAAAAAAGCAATATAGATATTATCATAGGTATAATAGAAACTTATGGAAGAGTGGGAACTGAAGAACAAATAGGACATTTAGAGATTCTTCCTTTAAAAGAAATAAAATATAAAGGAATTAATTTAAAAGAACTTGATATCGATGGAGTTATAGCACGAAAACCAGAGTTTGTTATAATAGATGAGTTAGCACATACCAATGTACCTACATCTAGAAATAAAAAGCGGTTTGAAGATGTTTTAGAAATATTAGATAATGGCATAAATGTAATGACAGCAGTTAATATTCAGCATTTAGAAAGCCTAAATGATCATGTTAGTAGAATGACTGGAATTAAGGTTAAAGAAACTATTCCAGATAAAATTATTGACATAGCAGATGAAATTGAAGTTATAGATGTATCCCCTGATTCACTCCGTACGCGAATAAAGGACGGAAAAGTTTATTCAGAGGATAAAATTGAAGACGCCTTACATAATTTTTTTAGAATAGGTAATTTAACTGCATTAAGAGAGCTTACCTTAAGAGAAGTTGCAAATGAAGTGGATGAAAAACTTGTAATATACAAGAATAAAAAGAAGGTAGCAGGATTAATAGGAGCACAAGAAAAAATATTAGTATGTGTTAATCTTAATTTTAATGCAGAATACTTAATAAGGCGTGGTTATAGAATGGCAAAGATGTTAAAAGCAGAATTCTATGTTCTAACTGTAAGTAAATCTTATGATCGCGGAAAAGATGAGTCAAAGAAATTAGAAGAATTAAAAAAATTATGCGAGAAGCTTGGTGTGGAACTTAAGGTGGAAACATCAAAACATCGTGAAAGACCTATTATTGAGTTCGCAACTGATAATAATATAACCCAGATAATTATAGGCCCATCAGCTAGAACTAGATTTCATGAGATTTTAAGGGGTTCAATTGTTAGAACGATAATGAGAGATACCAAATATATTGATGTGCTTGTGGTAGCAGATCCTGTTCACTAAAATACAATTAAAGGATATATTGAATTTAAGGGGGTGGTTTCTATTAAAACATTAAAAGGAAAAATAGTAACTATTAATGTGTTTTTAGTTTTAGTTATAGTAATGATTGGACTACTCTCAAGCTTTAACATATACAGAGTAGGTGGAAAGATAGATGGATTAATAACAAATAATTACAAAAGTATTGATTCTTCAACTAAAATGACTGAGGTTATTGAAAATCAGGATAAGACTATTCTTAGATATATTGCTTTTGAAAATAAAAGTGCAATAGATATTATTTATAATAATAATGAAGAATTTTATAAGTGGCTTAATGTTGCAAAAACTAATATTACTGAAGTTGGTGAAGCTAATAATACTAATAAAATAAGTCAGGACTATCTTCTGTTTGTTAAGTCTTTCTCAAAATTCCACGAATATCAAACTTCTCACACAAGTGAGGAAAACATAAAATTTTACAATTCTAAAATTTATCCTTCCGTAGTTAATGTTAAATCTGATTTAGGAATTTTAGCAAAACTTAATGAGAAAGCTATGTTTAAAGGTAGAGATAATGCAAAAAGTAATGCATTAAATGCAATGTATTTCATATTATTAATTTCCTCCATAGCTGCGATTATAGGATTAATAATATCACTTATATATACAAATAAGTCTTTAAAACCTATATATTTACTGACTGAAACTATAAGATCAGTGAAACAAGGAGAAATTAATAAACAAGCACCTGTTATAAATGAGGATGAAATTGGAATGCTTGCAATGGAATTTAACAATATGACAAATAGGCTTTACGAATTTGAGCAGAGTACCACCGGGAAGTTACTCTCTGAGAGAAATAAATCTATTGCAATTGTAAAAAGTATAACAGATCCATTAATAGTGTTAGATGCTAGTTATAAAATTCAATTGCTTAATGACTCTGGTGAAAATATTTTCGGAGTATTAGAGCAAAATGTGATTAATAGTCATTTTTTAGAGACCATTAGAAATATGGAATTATATGATTATATTTTTTGCGTTGTGGATAATAAGGTTCCGATTACTGAAAAGATAATTAGTCTTGAGGTAAATAACAGAACTTATTTTTTTAATATTATAGTAACAGTAGTCTATGACAAAGAAAGTAACATTAATGCTATAGTTGTACTTCTAAAAAACATAACAGAATATAAGGAGCTAGAAAAAGTGCGTACAGATTTTATAGCAACTATTTCTCATGAATTTAAAACTCCACTTACATCAATTATGATGGGTGTAGGGTTGATACTTGAGAAAAATGTAGGAGTCATAAATAAAAAACAGGAAGAACTTTTAGATACTATAAAAGAAGAGACTGAAAAGCTTACAGATTTAGTTAGTGATCTTCTAAAACTTTCCAAAATACAATCAGATCAGGCAGTATATAATATAAAAGCATATTCTATAGCTGAGATTGCAAGTGATTGTATTAAAAATTATGAAGCCCAGGCAAAAAACATAGGAATTTCTCTATACAATAGTATAGAAATTGATTTACCTAATGTAATTGTAGATAAAGAAAAAATAACTTGGGTATTAAATAATCTGGTTTCAAATGCTATTAAATATACGAATTCAGGTGGAAAAATAACTATAGGAGCATTTATAGCTGGAGAAAAAATGCAAGTTTTTGTTAAAGATAATGGCAAAGGGATTCCTAGAGAATATCATGAGAAAATATTTGAAAAGTTTGTTAAAATAAGTGCCTATGATACAGAGTTTTTGAGCTCGGGTATAGGGCTTTCTATAGCAAAAGGAATTGTAGAGGCGCATGATGGGACAATATATTGTGAAAGTGAAGTTAATAAAGGTAGTACATTTACATTTACCTTACCTTTGGAGAAACGAAATAAATAATTAAATGAGAAGTAGAATAACTTATAATTATAAGCTGTTCTATTTCTTTATTAATTATAATGTCTAAGTAAAATTAAAGAAACAGATTAATATGTAACAATAGCAAATAAAATGTAGAAAAATCATAGAAATAATTAATTAGTCGTAGATATTTTAGGTGAAGAATGGTATTATTTTTATGATAGGAAAAATAGACAATTAGTTGTGAATATTCCAACTTTAGGATAAAATTAACAAAATAGGGGTTAAAACAGTAAGCAAAAAGGGGAATGAAAATTTAAATGAATAATTTGGTTTTAGATGATCTAATTAAAGAAAGTAGAGACAATACCAATATAAGTTATATGCTAGAACAAGAAAATCTTTTTTTTGAAACTGGATACAAGGTGTTACAGAATCAAGAGAAAAATGGCTTTATAAAATGCGTTAAAGTTTCACATAATGGAAAAATAAAGTTAGTTTATGATATTTCGAAATATAAAAGCTTTCAGTCATTATTACATCAAATTAAAATGGAGAATTTTTTAGAAATAGTATCTAGATTGCTTGAGATTGTATCTGAAGTTAAAAATAATGGATTTATGCAATGTGAGAATATTGATGTGAACTTAGATAAAATTTTTATAGATAATAATAATCTGAATGTTTTTCTGATTTATCTTCCAGTTAATGTTCAATCGAACTTAAGCAGCATTGGCACATTTGAGAGAGAACTTAAGAAAAACCTATCAGAAGCGATTTCTGAAAATAAAAATTTAAATAAGGAAATGGCTTATGGACTTTTTGATGACCTTCAAAACGATAATTATAGACTAGATGAAATTAAAGAAAATATGAATAAAAATAATGTAACTAGAGTTTCAATGAGCAATGAATTTAATGGTAGTAGCGTTGAGGCCACATCAGTTGGTAGTAACAAACCTTCTGTAGATTCAGTGGTGGGAGGGCACAAAAGTGGACCACTAACACTTGAGGATTCTCCTTTTGATGGAGCAAAAATTGAAAAGGCAAAGTCTATGGATATAGCTAAACATAAATCTGAATCTAAACTTAGGCATAAAATTAAACCAAAGACGATAAAATCAAAAACCATCAAATCGAAAACAAATTTTAGTAAGATGGATTTAATAAAGTCACATATATTACTATTGATTCAAGTTCTTACAGTGTTAATTTGTGTTGTAATATTACTAAGTGTTGGTTATAATTCTATTCCTGCAATGATAATAAGTGGGTTAACAGTAGCTATTGATATAATAGCCACAGTGCTTATTTATATTTTTATTTTGAAAAAAAAGAAAGATGTAAGTTCAGTAAGTCATATGGATTTCAAGCCAATCTACGAAGGCGGAGCTACTGAAATATTAGATGGCATATTTGTACCATCCATTGCTTTAGAGGGGATTGGAACTCCAGAAAACATACAAATTGATATTAGTAAGAGTGAATTTATAATAGGTAAAAAGCCTGAAGCTGTTGATGGGGTTATTGAATTTAATAAAACAATAAGTAGGGTTCATTGCAAGATATCATACGTTAATAATTCTTATGTCATCCAAGATTTAGAAAGTGCTAACGGAACTTATGTTAATTCAGTTAGAATACAAAAGGGTGAGCAAATTTCAATAAAGATTGGAGATAAAATTAGATTGTCAAACTGTAATTTCATGGTTAAAACCATAAAATAGCATCTGTAGATTAAACTTGACAAAAAAATTAAATGTACTAGGGATAAGACCACTCCATGAGAGGGATGAGAGATATCATATGGGAATTTTAAAGATTAGTTCTTTCGGTATATCTGATATAGGAAGAGTGAAAAAAGTTAATCAAGATAGTTTTGTATATAAAATAGTGGAAGCTAGTAACTCTTATGCTGGATTATTTGCTGTAGCGGATGGAGTTGGAGGGTTAAAAGACGGAGAAGTTTCTAGTGCTATTGCAATTTCAAATTTAAATAAATGGTGGGCTGGTGATTTCAAAGATTTTTATAATGATACGGATAAGCTAATTACATCTTTAGTTGAATGTTTTACAAAATCTAATGTAGAAATTATGGATTATTCAAAATCTAAAAAGATTAGAACAGCCACAACTTTATCCGTCTTATTTATTCATAAGAATATGTATTATATAGTACATATAGGGGATAGCCGGGTTTATAAAATAACAAAAAAAATAGCAAGATTGACTATAGATCATTCTTGCTATGTTGATAAAATAATAAATGGAAAGACTTATAAACAAAGTGCGCTTACAGAATGTCTAGGAAATAGAGCCCAGATTAATTGTTACTGTGATTCAGGCGAAATTTCGAAAAATGATATTTTTATGCTGTGTAGTGATGGTGTTTGTAAGACCATTGAAGATAATGAAATTTTTAATATAATAAGAAAAGAAAAATCAGATTTAGGTAAAGCCTGTCAGATTGTTATAAATGAAGCTGAAGAACGTGGAGAAACGGACAATATTACATTAATTCTTGCTAAGGTCAGCAAGTGACTCTTGCAAAGGCCTGCAGTTACTCTTGCGAAGTAAGCAAGAGGGTGTTAGTTATAAATAGTTCAGTATATTATGAAAGGAAAGTGTTTTTTCATGAGTAAGTTGGTTGTAGTGTTAGCAGATACAGACGAAAAATATTTAATGCCACTAGAATTAAAATTTATAGAGGAATTTGGGGATAAAGCTGATATAGAAGTTATATCAGACAAAGATTATTTTAATTCTTATTTTAGTACACATAAGAAGATAGACATATTAGTAATACATGAGACGCTGTATACTAGCGACCTAGAGAAACATTCTATTGAAAACTTATTCATATTAACTGAAACAAATGACGTTAATAGTACGCAGGACATGAGTATTAATAAGATATATAAGTATACAAGTATTAAAGAAATTTTTAATGAGCTTATGAGTAATCCATCAACAAAATCCTTAAGATCATTTAATCAAAAGGAAGATACTAAAGTAGTAATGGTGTATTCACCTTCAGGAGGTTCTGGTAAAACTGTTGTGGCACTAGGCATAAGTGCAGCAATTGCAAAATGCCATAAACACGTACTATATATAAATACAGAAACATTGCAGCGGTATAATTTTATGCTAAAAAATAAAGAATTTTGTCCACATAGCTTTGAACAGCGAATGATACAACGAAATGAAGAAATTATCCAACATTTACCGGGTGCTGTTGGAGTGGAACTATTTGATTATCTATTACCATTTAAGCAATCAATTTCATCTTTAAATATTAATATGGATCATTATAAGCGGTTAATAGATGCAATTAAGGTAGAGGGGCAATACGATTATATAGTAGTGGATTGTTCATCAGATTTTACTATTGAGAAAACAATGATGATGAGTTATTCTAATAAAGTTATGATAATAACAGGGCAGGATGCAGTATCTGTTTCTAAGTTAGATAGTTTACTTGAAAATATTGACTGCTCTGATAATAATAAATATATGTTTATTTGTAATAGGTATTCTGGGGAATCAGTCAATAACCTTATAAGTAATAACCTAAATAACAAGTGTACAATAAGCGAATACATAGAATATTTTGATTTGGATTATGCAGATTTTAACCTTGAACTTTTGGCTATGAATAAGCATTTTCAAAAGTTAGCATATACACTCATTTAAGTAGGGGAGATTTGATATGGATAAAATTGTAGCTGTTATATATGTTCATAAAAGTGGTAAAAAATTTGATGTAGAAATACCTTTGGATATAACTGCAAAGGACCTTGTGTTTGCTTTGAATCAGGCTTTTAATCTAGGCATAGATGTAAGCAGTATCACTGAGTGTTACCTAAAGACGGAAAACCCAATAGCTTTGCTTAAGGGTAATACTAAATTAAGAGATTATAAACTTAGAAATGGTACAGTTATTAATATCACAGGGTAGGGGGAGAGTTGTATTGAAGGATACTAAATATAAGATAATAATTTTTGGGAAAAATATTTATCGTGAGCATGAACTATCAAATTCAGAAGATGATTTAATTAATATAGGCACTACAAAAAATTGTCAGCTTAGATTCAATAAAGACAACTTCTTTGGTGAATTCGAGTTTAATCTGGTTAAGATTAAGGAGGGCTGGCAGTTAAGCGGAGGCGATAGTGTTTATTTTACCGTAGATGGTGTAATGAAAATATATTCAAAGGACTTATCTCATGGTGATGAAATTATTGTCAAGTATCAGAATTCCAATGATGAAATATTCAGGATTAATTTTTTTATTGATTTCGATTTGATAGATAAGAATTATGAACGTATTATAGATATTGGTGAATTACAATCTATAACAATTGGCGGGACTGATAGGTGTAATATTTATATTTGTGACACACTTCTTGGAAGTGACACCATTACCCTTAGTATAAAAGACAATAAATATAATATTACAGATAATAATACAAAGTATGGTGTGTATATTAACGGTAAAAAGATAGATGAATACTCACAAATTTTGGATTATGATTTTTTCGAGATTGTAGGATACAGCTTCTATTTAAAGGATAAGCATCTTTATACAGCTAGAAATGAGAATTTAATAGTTGATAAATTGAACTATATAGATGCTGTAGAACAAAAAAGTGCATTTAAGTATCCAAAGTTTAATAGAAGTACAAGGGTGAAGTTTGTAATACCCTCAGAAGAAATTGAAGTATTGCAGCCCATAACAAAACCTCAAAAACCAAAGAAAAACATAATAGTAACATTGCTACCTGCCCTCGGTATGCTAGCACTTGTTGTTATGCTTAGAGGAACCATGGGTGGTGGAGGGTCTTTTATTATATATAGTGCTGCAACAATGAGTATTGGAGTTTTAGTGTCTATTATTACATTTATGACTGATGGTAAAAGTTATAAAAAGTCTATTATTGAACGTAAGGAAAAATACTTGGAATATATAAAAGATAAAGAAAAGGAAATTCGAGGCAAACGTAGTAATGAGCAAAGAATTTTAGAGAAAGTATATAGATCTAATGAAGATAATATTACCACAATAAAAGGTTTTGGTAAGGACCTTTTTGAGAGAGATTTAAATGATGAGGACTTTATGTTTGTAAGACTTGGGACAGGTATAAATGATGCAAATTGCAAGATCAAATATACTAAGCAAGAATTTAAAAATACTGATGATGATCTAGTATCAATTCCCGAGGAAATAGAGAAGAAATATCGATCAATTGTGAATTCACCAATAATATCAAAGTTCTCAAAATCCAATACAATTGGTATTGTAGGAAAGAGTGAGCAATTATATGATATTTTAAAAAATATTACATTAGATATAACAACTAGGCAATTTTATAAAGACGTAAAGCTATTTTATATGTTTAAGGAAGAGGATCATGAAAAGTTTGCATGGTTAAGATGGCTTAAAAATGTTAATAACGAAGATGAGGACAATAGCATTAGAAATTTAATGTATGACGAAGAAAGTAGAAATTACATATTAGAGAATCTATTTATAGAACTCTCCAAAAGAGAAGCCGGATTATCAAGGAGAAACGATGACCAGGTGGAAACTAGTTATGTCATTTTTGTTTTTGATAAGAAGGGTATTGAAAAACATCCAGTATCTAAGTATATAGAAACATGTAATAAGTACAACTTTACTTTTGTGTTCTTTGAAGAATATGAGGAATTGCTTCCTAAGGGATGTAGCGAAATAATAAGGCTTGATAATAGCAACACTGGTTGTTTGCTACAAAGTGATAATGGAGATTATGTATCAAAGTTTGAATACCCTAAAATATCAGATAAAGTAATGGAAAATTCTATTTTGAAATTAAGCGCGGTATCAGTTGATGCTGTTAGTTTAGAAAGTGAATTAACTAAGAATATTTCACTATTTGAATTACTTAACATCATGTCAGTGGATGATCTTGATTTAGCAGCTAGATGGTCGGAATCAAGGGTTTATAATAGCATGGCTGCACCACTGGGCGTTAAAACTAAAAATCAGATAGTTTATTTAGATCTTAATGAAAAACACCATGGACCACATGGACTTGTTGCAGGTACTACAGGTTCAGGTAAGAGTGAAATACTACAAACTTATATATTATCAATGGCAACACTTTTTCATCCTTATGAAGTTGGATTTATGATTATTGATTTTAAGGGTGGTGGTATGGTAAATCAATTTAGAGACTTACCACATTTGATAGGCTCAATTACCAATATTGATGGTAGAGAAATAGATAGATCACTTCTATCAATAAAGGCAGAATTACGCCGTAGACAGGAGATGTTTTCAAGGTATGATGTAAATCATATTGATGCATATATAAAACTTTATAGAGCTGGAAAGGCAACAGATCCAATACCACATTTAATAATAATCGTAGATGAGTTTGCAGAACTCAAAAGTGAATATCCAGAATTTATGAAAGAACTAATAAGTACAGCAAGAATAGGTAGAAGTTTAGGTGTTCATTTAATACTAGCAACGCAAAAGCCATCTGGAGTAGTAGATAACCAGATTTGGAGTAACTCTAAGTTTAAATTATGTCTTAAAGTTCAAACTAAAGAAGATAGTAATGAAGTAATTAAAACACCACTGGCCGCTGAAATTGTTGAACCAGGTAGAGCATATCTTCAAGTTGGTAACAATGAAATATTTGAACTTTTCCAATCTGCTTACAGTGGAGCAAAAGCAGTAGTAGCAGATGGTGGTAATAATAATGTTTTTGAACTAAATATGCTTAATTTATGGGGTAAAAAGAAATTAATATACTCTAATAAAAAGACTGACGATGACAAAAATGTAAAGACTCAATTGCAAGCTGTTATTGAATATGTAAATGACCATTGCAAAGCTGATAAGATTAAGAAATTAGCAGGTATTTGCCAACCTCCTTTAGAAGATGTAATTTACCTCAATATACTAAAATATGAAATAATAGACATTATATTTGGTATAATGGCAACTGTTGGGTTGTATGATGATCCAGAACAACAATTACAAACTGAATTAAACATTAATCTATCAGATAGTAATACTTTTATTATTGGTTCATCTCAATCAGGAAAAACTACGATGCTTCAGACAATGATATATTCTATTATGGACAATTATACACCGCTTGAAGTAAATATTTATGTAATAGATTGTGGAAACATGGCAATGAAGGTGTTTGAAAATTCAAATCACATAGGTGGTATTGTATTACCAGCTGAGGAAGAACGTATAAGTAATTTGTTCCGAATGCTTCATAATGAGATTGATATTAGAAAAACCTTTTTCTCAAATAATAGTGTAGGGACATTTGAGGCATACAAAGAAGCAGGATTTAAAAACTTACCGCAAATACTCTTTATAATTGACAATATATCAGCTTTTAGGGAATATTACCCTATATATGATGATGAGTTATTAAATCTTTCACGTGAAGGACAAAGTGTGGGAATTAATATTATTACAACAGCAACACAAACTAATGCAATGGGATATAAGACACTAGCAAATTTTGGTACTAGAATAGCATATACCTGTAATGACAAAGGTGAGTATTCTAATATCTTTGATAGATGTAGGACTCAACCAAAGGATACTCCTGGACGAGCTCTATACATGATAGATAAACATATTGTAGAATTCCAAACTGCATTATGCGTAAAAGGTGATAAGGAAATAATTAGAGCAGAAAAATTAAAGGCCTTTGTAGATGATAACAAAGCTAAGTATTCTACCTCTATAGCAAGACAAATTCCTGAGGTACCAGAAATACTTAAGGGTAGTGAGGTATTTGCGAATAATAGAGTTGAGTTTGCTAGCCCATACGAGATTCCTATTGGTATTGACTATTCAACAGTAGCATATAATCATATAAACCTATTAACAATAGGGATGCTCGCTATTATGGGAAGAGAAAAGAGTGGGAAAACAAACTTTATTAAACACATTATGACAACTATAAATAAAACTATTTTCAATAATTTGACAGAAGCGTACGTTTTTGATAGCATGAAGCGTCAACTTGAAAGTGTTAAGGACTTTGGTTATGTTAAACAATATACAATTGACACAGCTGACATAGCAGGGATGATTGATAACATTATAGAAAAACTTGAAAATAGACAAAGTGATTTAATAGAGCGAAGGGGTACAAAATCTGAGAGTGAACTTCTTAAAGAATATCCATTAATTTTACTAGTTATAGAGAATTCTAGCTTTATTGAGGAAACAGCGAAAGATAAAGAGCTTTATGACAAGTTATCAAAAATCACGAAACAGTTAAAGAACTTAAAAATTGCTGTTATATTTACAAATCTGGATAACGCAGCAGTAGCATATGGTGCTCCGGAAATCGTTAAACAAATAAAAGAAAATAAAAAGATAATCTTATTTGATGACGTATCTAATCTAAAGTTTATGGATATATCATTAAAACAAGAGAGAGAATTTAGCAAGCCAATAAAACCTGGAGATGGATATATATGTTTCGGAGGCGAAGTTGAAAAAATTAAAACAATACTTAATGAGTAGGGGGTTAATAAATGGCAGGAGATGCAGGTAGTGTAAAAAAAATAGATACAAAAAACTTTCAAGCGGCTATTAGTGGATTTGAAAATGCTGTAAAAACTTACAGAACTGCTAGAGAAAGAATATTTGATTCTACTGAAAAATTATTATTTGATTGGGAAGGAAAAGGCAAGAATTCTTTTGATAAGGAGTATGGTAGACTTAAAACTCAGCTAAAAGATGAAGAGGATAATTTAAATGTAATAAAAGAAGATTTACAAGATTCTATGCAGGCTTATATGGATTGGGATACTCAGTTAGCAGGTCAACTAAAGGCACTTGTGGCTAAACCAGCAGTTGCTGAAAAGCCACAAACGTCTCCTATTTTAGGAGGTAACAATAATCCGTTTACAGGGAGTTATAATAACCAGTTTAATGGTGGTAATAATAATCCTTTTACAGGAAGTAGCAATAATCCGTTTAATAGTGGTAGTAATAATCAGCCTAAGGGTGGTGGCGGTGCATTTTAAAGCTAGGAGCATAAATGTAGGGAAATAGGAGGGGAGAATTATAGATAAGAAGGAAATTCACAGGGAATTAATAAGATATAAAAGTTCTTTGGTTCAAGATAGTTTTTTGATTGACAATATTAATGGTGAAACGTTCCGATTACATGAAAGTATTCAAAATAGTGTTAAAAGTGATAACTTAGGAAATACGATTGAAAAAATAACTAACTTAAAAGAAGGGTCACTTGAGAGTGATGCTAATGTCTTAAGTGCTCAGGCTAATATTCAATACGAGATTGAGGCTGTTCAAAGGGAAATTGAACAAGAGGAAGCAGAAAGGAAAGCGGCTAGAGATGCTCAAATAGCGTCCATAAAAGCTAGTATCTCAAAAGCTGAAGCTAATGTTCAAAAAGAAATTGCTCAGGTTGAAAAGAATATAGGAGATGCTGGTGGACAAGTAGTAGATGCTTTAAGGGCAGCTACTGATGCCAAAATAGATAGCTTAAAATCTAGTATCATTACAATTATGTAATAAGTTAATGTATAGGTGTAATATTTGTAAATATAGGAGGAAAATCATGAGTGTAATGGTTATTGATTATGGCGCAATTAGTGATGTGACTTCAGTTGCTACTAGATTGGCAGATATATTTGAAAGTAAAAAAGAAAATTTTGAACATATAGTTAGTGGACTTAAATCGATACCTACATCACGTAACAACCTTGAAAATGCTAATTCTTGTATTAATAATAAGAATATACAGTATCAATCTAAAATAGATAAACTTAATTTATTTGGTACAAAAATGAGCCAATTTTCTCAAAAAGCTCAAGAAACAGATCAGCGTGTTGCTAGCCGTATAACTACAGATTCAAAAGTGTTTGAAAAGAAGCATAAGATTAATGTTAGTAGACTTGCTGTCATTATTGATGCAGTAAAGACTGATAGTAGCTCTATATTATCAACGATTGTGTCAAACAGTGTTATAGGAAGGCTCACAGGTTTTAAGGGGTGGACTGCAAAAGATGTAAGAGGATTTAAAGATGGAATTAAAGATTGGTATAGGAATGGTGGTAAATACAAGATTGAAATTGCTAAATCAGCATTTTTCACTGTAGTTGCTATAACCGCACTTATTGCAGGAGGTTCAGTTTTTGCAGTCTTAGCTGCCGCTGTCATAGCGTTCAATGCCGCAAGTAAATTATATTCTTCAGTAAAGGCAGGAAACGTCTATAATTCTAATGGAAATAGAGCAGTAGCTGATAGAATTGGAAAAGAGGGTGGTAAGGAAGTAGCTCAAAAAATGGGGGAAGAATTAGGAGAAAGAGTTGATGGTGAAAGAGGAAAGAAATTTTTGGGGAAAACTTTTAGTTATGTGCACGGAGGATTAACTTTGTATGCATCAGCTTATAGTGTATATAAAATTGGTTCTGGCCTTAAAGAATTTTCTGTTGGTAAAGATTTTAGTGCGAAAACTTTCTATAATGATTTAAAGACAAATGGAAGTAGTGGAAATCTTACAGCTGGTCAGGTGTTTATGAATAATGTTAAGAGTAAGTCTGTATTTAAAGATATTAAAAATTACGGAACGGTGAGCACGTTGTTGGGGAGAGGTGGGAAAGCTAGTATAGTGAAGGAGGTAATTAAACAAGACTACTTTGCAGGCTTTGCTAACAGTAGTACTGTAAGCAGAGTTAATGCAGTGGTAGATTTTCATAAGTTAGTAAAGAACAATACATTTAGCCTTGCGAATAAATTCAATAAAAACTTCGACGGAATTATATCTAGTTTCAAAGAAATTATAGGGAGTGGCATGGAGCCTAAAAATAGCATGCCATAAATCAACATTCTAAATCGTTCACATAGAATAGTGAATGCATGCCAATAAAATAAATAGTGGAGGTGAAAAATGTATTATCAAAGTAGATTTTCTTTTTCTAAGTTTGTTAAAAATTATA
>Ga0209123_1002672_pt1 | contig 14543 bp, 12 predicted proteins | sample BarGraIncu00431A_FD_184500 | JGI IMG/M metagenome (GOLD analysis project Ga0209123, IMG submission 184500) | Arctic peat soil microbial communities from Barrow, Alaska, USA - Barrow Graham LP Incubations 004-31A (SPAdes) (version 2) | ecosystem: Environmental > Terrestrial > Soil > Wetlands >...
GGTTAATATAAAGTGTAAATTCAAGTCGAATTATTGTGCAAATGGGATAAATCAATCTGGAAATTCATCATTCAACTAGATAAATTAACTTGCACAAGTTAGGATAAGATAAAGTGTAAATCAACAATTAATGAGGACAATATGCTCATTAAAAGTAATGATAATGCCAGAATTACGAAATCATTGCTGGGTAGAAAAATCGGAATGTTGGGTATGGTTGAAAAAAACTTAGATAAGCTACCAAAGACACAAGAATATTTGAGTGAAATAATTGAAAGTGTTGAGGATTTTCAAATTAGGAGGGTAAATAATATATGTCTTAAAACATATGAAAATGGACAGATATTAGCAAAATGGAAAATAGTTAGGCAAGCTGGGTTGAGGCCAAATTATTCAATAAAAGTAGATGAGCAAATAGATATTAACATACTTAAATATAATAAACTAAAAGAGTGAAGGCATTCTTCCATTAAAAGAGTAAATGGAAAAATAGTGCCTTTTTTTAGTTGGAGATTTATTTGCTAAATATAAAATACTGATGAGTTAAGAAATTAGCATAGCAATATATAGGTAACTTTTACTGTTTTCTACAAAAAATATAAAGGATAATTATCAATGTTTGTTGAATTATGTAAAGATAGCGGGTTATTTCAGAGAGCGACTAACTTTACATAATGCCTATAATGGAAAGTTGATAAAATATGTTAGCATTGGTAAAAACATATCTGAATAGAAAATTGTCTTATTGACCGGCTGGAGTAATCTATTTCAGATATTTATCATTGCAATTATTGAAAGGGTGATGGATATGATAGCAAGATCATACATTAAGTGCGATGTCTGTGGAAGTGTGATTGTGGTACGTACTCAAATTGGGTGGCTTCCGGGATATCCAATAAGAATTCATTGTGCTAAATGTGGAATTCTGATTTCAGGAAATTGCATTCAGGACCAAGAGAATGTTAACTTTAATATGCATTTTGAAAATGCACAGGAACTTAACTATAAAGACGTAAAAACTATAGATTTTTATATTGAAGTTTCAGGGGAACTGCTAACATCTCAAATAAGATCTTTTGAAGAAGAACAAGATGAATATCAACTACCACCATTTTTTAATGCTTTGTGGTCAATGGACGATAAGGGTCACGAAACATTTTTAAAATTCAAAGGTGATATATTAAAGTTTCTATATTTTATAGAACATGATTGGCCTTTCGTTCGTCGAGTACATGAACTTTGGATTGCTGGTAGAACAGAATATTTAGCTGAACAGATGCGGGAATATCTACCCAAAGAAATGTTCCCTTTAAATAATGATCTAGAATATTTGCGTGGTATCCATCAGCTGTTTTTAATAGGATTTCAGCCAGTCCTTCATAAAAGATTTTATGATTCAATTACAAAAACCATTTGGGAGAATATTTTGTCTGTATCAAAACAGAACTCGAATGAATTTGTTAAACTCACAGAGTTTTTTAATGATAAAGGTTTATTCCGTGAATATGAAAAAAGGGTTTATGGAATACTTAATTTTTTTGTTGATAAATATCAGTTTTTTATTCCAGTAATAGGTCTGACTAATTACAAGAAACAACCGGACTTAACAAAAAACGGCACTACTACCGTTTCATTTAATGATGTTAAGCATTTTTACTTGGATTGTTTTGAGGCTATTGGAGAGATTATAACTCTTTTAATTGCTTACAATAATCTAAAATATCGAAACTCACACATGAAAATGGGAGAATCATCATTTACAAAAATTAAAGATTTGAATGATTACTTAGAAATGAAAAACAAAGGAAATAAAATCAAATTTTGCGAAAGCAATGAAATATTTAATAGTATCTTGGTACTTGAAATTGACAATGGACTACGAAATGCTATTGGACATGGGAGCTACACGTATGACGGAGTTAATCAAATAATTTCCTACTATTCGTCAGGTAAGAATGAAAAAGGTGAACTAGAGAAAATTTTTCTTGTAGACTTTATTAAAAAAGAGTGGGACATGTTCCAAACGATTATTAATCTTAATGAGTTGCTCTATCAAACAAGAAAATTCTATTATGTAACACACGGTATTGCTCCAATTAGTGCTAAAGTATTTGAACAAAGCAAGAAACAAAAAATTGGTCGTAATGAGTTGTGTCCTTGTAGAAGTGGGAAAAAGTATAAAAAATGTTGTGGTAGTAAAACATAGGCAGTTTTATGCATTTGTAAAATACTTTTTTGATGAAAATTCTATAATTCATATACCAATTAGGCTAATAATGACAAGTTTAGATAGCTAGTTAAATAATAAAGATAAGAAAAATGCATAGGGAATTGCATCACTTGAAAATCTTTAAGAAATAAGATAAATAGTAATTTATCTAATAAGTTGATAAAAAAGGGAGAATTATTGTGGAAAAAGAAGATCAAATTCATGAGATATTATTGATCCCAATTTATTGTGATAAGAAACTCGATAAAATTTCACGTGAAGATAATAAAATAAAGACAAGTCAAAAATATTATTCAACGCCTGATGAGGATATGTCTGATTTCGCGATAGGCTTTTATGAGATTGTATACAAAGATATTTTAAATTCCAAGCCACTCTTAGAACATAATGGTTATTTGTGCAATAATAAATATGCTGGCGATACAATGAACAGCTTTAATACCATTGCGAATATCACTCCTGGAGCAGGAAAATCTCGTATACAAAGAACGGCTAAGGAAGAATGGCCTGAATATTTACGGAATTATCATAGTAAATATCATTGCTTGGCGAATTTCTGGCTTATTCCAATGGAAATTGGGCGAACGACAAAAGGAACGTTAAATAAAGCGATTAATCCAATTGGTGATTATATGGATCGCTTTTTAGAAATGGTGCATTCAGAAGTTAGGTTTGATGGATCTGACATGAAGTACAGTAAGTATTTCAGTTGCTTTAAAAATTGGAATGATTTCAGTGATAAACATTTCCTTGAAAATAGTTATCTAGACCAGAAGTTAAAAGTTGATTTGTATAGCAATTACAACGAAGAGATAAGTGCGTATTTTATAGAAAAAGCGCTAGATAAAATTGAACAAAGAGCGAAATGCATTGCAAAATCAAACTATGTTGAAGAATTGTGGAATTACTTTAATGAGTGGAAGCTTTTTTAAATAAGCAAGATTCCTGTAAATTTCAATTTGTATTAGCGAACAAAATGGGCATAATGATTTTATTGTAAAGATTTAAATTTCTAATTGGACTAATAATCGGAAGTTGTTTACATAAACAATATCGTATGGAGGTGTAATATGGATAATAATAAGTCGGCAGATCACATTTTAAATAATGAAGTACAATATTATTATGATAGAATCCTGCAAAAAATTTCCTCAAATATAAGTGAAAAATATAATTCTGGTGATTATATTAATTTAGGACAAGAGGAAATGTACATCTCATTAATAATGTTTAATAAATACAAAATTCAGTTTTATAGTGCTATTTCTTTGACTTATAGATGTACTCAAAATCCGTTAAATCAGTTTGAATATATTGATATAGCATCAATACAAACAATAATAAGGTCATGCTATGAAACATTTTTGACTTTTCAATATATTTATATGCAACCTGAATTTATTGGTGAGTTTGAAGTAAACGAATTTAAAAATGATAGAGAGACATATCTCAGAAGTTTACAATTGAAAATTTTACTATACAAGTATGAGGGGTATAGACAATCCTATCTAGGTTTTTCATCGATACCAGAAGAAAAAGAAAAAAATAAAAAAATTTACGAAAAGTATAAAGCTGAAATACTAAAAAATGTAATTATTAAAGACTTTAGCAATAAAGAAAAAAATAATATCTTAAATAAGTGGAGGCCTTCTTGGAACAAAATAGCCTCAAAGACAGAGCTAAGCATATGGAATTCCAATAATATGTATAATATAGTTTCTCAATATAGTCATAATTCTTATACAATATTAATGTCATTAAACTATAACTATACTAATTTAGATAAATTTGATAGAGATGCAATGATTGTACAATTATTTGAATTTACAGCAATTTTAATAAATAATTATATAAAGTTACTTCATATCGATCATAGTATATTTGATAAAGATGAAATTAATTTGTTAAATGAGTTTTATATGCTTGCTGATAAAAATCCGATAGACACTGTTTAGAATATAGTCTATAATTTATTCAACATTCGCATTATCCACATAATGGTCAGTTGATAGGGACAAGTAGTATTAAAAGTAATAACAAGAAGTGAATATGAGGTGTCCCTCATAAAAGACCTATTTAATTGGGTAGGTTTGCCGCCACTTCTCTTATAATAAAATTATTCAGTAAAAGTTGATGAGCAAATAGATATTAACATACTTAAATATAATAAATTAATGAAGACATTGTTCAACTAAAAGAGTGGTTGGAAAAGTAGTGCCTTTTTTTAGTTAGTTGATGACTTATTTGTTATTTATAGAAGGTGCAATTAATATTGTGGACCATAAAAAATACTGATGAGTTAAGAAATTAGTATATCTATATTTTAATAATATATAAGTAATTTTTACTTTTTTATATAAAATATAAAATATAAAGGATAATTATCAATGTTTGTTGAATTATGTAAATATAAACGATAATATAATGTAGTAGGTTAAGTTTATATAATGTCTATAATTATAAGTTTAATATGAGGAAAGAAGACATTGCAAGTATTCAAATAATATAAATTGTGGCTAATACTTGAAGTTGAAAACTATGGATTTTTATATAATTAATATATCCAGGTTTTAAGTATTATTTTTTCAATAGAAGGAGCTATGGAAATGAGTGATCACCAAGCGGTTGAGCAAATGTTAGGTTATCTATATCAAGTTAGATATGCGTTGTTTTTGTTATTAGATAATGATGATGAACAAAGCCAGATTAGTATAGAGAAATTTGATGATATTGCATTTAGTAATGATGACACCCCAGAAATTATGCTTCAGCTCAAACATCATACTAAGTCTAATGGTAAGTTAACTGATTCCAGTACAGATATTTGGAGAACTATAAAGGTATGGGCGGATCTTGTTAAAAGTGATACATCCTTTTTAACAAGTACAAAATTTTTGATTTTAACGACAGCAAAAGCTCCAGATGGAACAGCTGCTGCTTATTTAAAACCAAAATTGAAAGAAGATGGTAGGGATGAAAAAAGTGCTTATGCTAGTTTGAAAAATGTTGCTAAAACATCTAAGAACCTTGCACATAAGGCTTATTATGAATCTTTTACAAGTTTAGGAGATCAATTAGCTGAGAAACTAGTGAACAATATATATGTGATAGATGGTAGCAGCAATATTGTAGATGTAAAGGATGATATTCGTAAAATTATTCGATATGGTAGTTTGCCTAAATATGAACAAAGAATCTTTGAGCAACTAGAGGGCTGGTGGTATGATAAATCTATAGATTATTTATTATCAGACCAATTAGTTTTTATAAACCAGAAACAAATCAGATCTCTAATTGCGTCAATTAGAGATGAATACATAGAGGATAATCTTCCTATTAATATACCATTTTTAGAAAAATTAGATATTGAGAATTTACCAGAAAAAGATAGAATATTTTATGAACAATTGAAGATTATTTGTTTAAGCAATAATAGAATTAGTGTTGCAATTAGCGATTATTATCGTGCTTTTGCACAGAGAGCAAACTGGGTTCGCGATAATTTGCTTTATATAAATGAATTGGATAAATATGAGGAACGATTAGTAGATGAATGGTAAAGAATGTTTTTTGAAATGCAAGAGAATTTAGATGAATATGGGAATGGTATTGAGGAAGAACAAAAAAGAAAATCAGGAAAGTTGCTTTATAACAGAATACAAGATAAAGATATCCGTATTAGACCAAGATGCAGTGAGCCGTTTGTAATGCGAGGAAGTTATCATTTGTTAGCAAACCGATTATTAGTTGGATGGCATTCTGACTTTGATATTAGATTAAGAAAATTACTTACTTAAGGGGGGAGGAAAGATGAAGGACTGGGAACATAGGGCTACTGAAGTTGCATATTTGCTAAATCCACCATTTTGCGGAAGAATTATTTATAATACAATTAAAACATACTTTGAAGAAACAAAAAGACCTTTGCCGTTTCCCTTAGTTTATCTTATACTTCCTTTAGTTTTGCATAAAAAGACACGAGAGATTATAAATAGTGCAACTCAAATGCAAGTATGGATTCAAAGAAATCCGGAAGTTCTTATTGGTTTTGCAGAGCGAACAAATAGCTTGGTAAAGGTTACAAATGAAGCAGTAGAATTTTTATTACAAAGTGGAGTTGTAAACCTCACAAATAGTGCAGAATTGGAGCAATGCAAATTAAAGAAATCATTGAGTACTACTAAATATACTAATGATGAAATAAAGAAATGCATTTCCAAAAGTTCAAGCGTAGCTAAGTGGTTTGGCAAAGCAGGGACAATAGAGACAATTTATACTAGTTGGGGGGTAAGACCATAATGCAAATCAAAGAATTAGTTATATATGGGATTAATGGACTAGTAAGGCATATACCATTTAATATAGGAAAAGTAAATATTATATCTGGAAAATCAAAATCTGGAAAGTCAGCTATAGGAGATATTATAGATTACTGTATGGGGGGGACATCATGTAATATTGCTGATGGTGTAGTTAGAGAAACTGTGTCATGGTATGGATTATTGCTCCAATTGGATGATGAAAGAATATTTGTAGCCCGTCAGAGTCCTCCGAGTGGACAACAATCAACAAGTAAATTTTATTATGAAATTGGTAAAAACATTGTTGTTCCAAAAGTTTGTAAATTCTTGCCTAATACAAATGTTGAAGGCATAGAAGAAATGCTTTCAAGACGATTAGGAATAACCGAAAATTTAAATATTCCTCCAGAATGGCAAACTAGACTACCTTTAGCTGCGAATATTAGGCATGCTTTATATTATTGCTTCCAGAATCAGGATGAAATAGCAGCAAGAAACTTTCTTTTCCATAAGCAATCAGAAGATTTTATAACACAGGCTATAAAAGATACAATACCTTATTTTTTAGGAATTATAAATGAAGAATCGTTATTATTAGAAAGTGAAAGAACAACATTAAAGAGAAAATTGTCATTAGAAAAACGTACGCTAGAAGAGGAAAGAATGCTCCAAGGTGGAGGAATGCAGAGAGCGATATCTTTGATTTCCGAGGCAAAGTATGCAGGGTTGTTGAATTTAGATGTAAATATTGATTATGATAGATATCAATCACTTTATGAGAATCTTAAAATGATTAATGAATGGAGACCTGTTGAGATAAAAACGGAAGGAATGAATAAGCTCAGTTTTTTACAATCACAACTTTTATCCAATCAAGGACAATTGGATGATATTGCAGAAGAAATCAGAAATGGGAAGAAATTTATTGGAGAGACCTTTGGGTTTGTTGATGAGGCAGAGCACCAAAAAATGAGACTACAGTCAATTGGATTATTTGAAGAATTAGACTTTATTCCAAATCACTGCCCATTATGTTCAGGTACATTGAGTGAACCGTTAGCAAGTGTTGAGTCTATAAAGGCGGCAATAAAGAATCTTAGTGCTAATATAGAATCTGTAACTCGTGAGAAGCCTAAACTCAGAGAGTTTATTGACAGTTTAGAAAATGAGCAACAAATGCTTAGAGAAGATAATAACAAATTAAAAGCAGAAATAGATGGAATTTATACTCAAAATCAAGAGGCTTTAGGGATAAAGGATATTAATTCAAGGCGTGCTAAAATAGTGGGCCGTATTAGCTTGTGGCTGGAAAGTGTTGAAATTTGCAATAATACTTCTAATAAAGAAACTTCAATTAAAGATATTGAACAAAGATTATCAGCAATTGATAAGTTGTTAGATAAAGATATGGTAGTAGAACGCAAACAATCTATTTTAACAAGAATGACAGTTGATATGAGCGTATGGGCAAAGGAACTTGGCTTAGAGAATTGCGAGCATCCGTTTAGATTAGATATGGATAAGGTTACCGTTTTTGTGGACAAACCTGAAAGGCCAGTACCATTACAACAATTGGGAAGCGGATCTAATTGGGTTGGTATACATTTAATAGCTTATTTTGCATTGCATAAATATTTCGTTTCATTAAAAAGACCAGTTCCAAGATTTATATTTATAGATCAACCTTCGCAGGTTTATTTTCCTTCTGATATTGATGCACAAAATACAGACAAAGAGGAAGTAAATAATCTGTATTCGTTTATCTTTAATAGGGTTAATGAATTAAAGGGAAATATTCAAGTGATTATTGTGGATCATGCTAATTTAAACAATGAAGACTTTCAATCAGCTGTTATTGAAAAGTGGTGGGACGGAGAAAAATTGATACCTAAAAGTTGGTATGAACATAAGGTTGATATTAAGTAAATAAAGGGTAATATGTAATATAAAAATAATAATCAAAAGTGAGTTATTTAAGTGATTTGAGGGCAATTCGATTTTTAAGCTAGGATTCGGTATGAAAGTAAAAATGTATGAATTATAGCAAGGTTCTGAATAGTTTTTCTAGTTAAAAAGGGAATGCTTTTTAAATGTTTGATTTTTTAACATGAATGCTAGATATGTGGAGTCTCACAGTTACAATTAGAATTAATTAGTAATAAGATACAATTAAAAAAATTATTATGAAGGAGATGTGTGTATGTTTATATATGATGCAATTGCTGGTGGGATTATATTTGACATGGTAAAAAAGGGGGTGGATATTACTACTAGATTTTTAAAAAATGAAATTAAGGCTTCAGTTCTTGAAAACTTGACTGATGAAGACCTTGCAATTATTGTGAAGCAAGTAAATGAATTGAGTGATGAAATAAAAACTGATAGTATCAAATTGGAGGAAGCTATTAATAATGATGATCAGTTTAAAAAGTTTTTTCCCGAAACTAAGTATGATCCCAAGGCAGTAGATAGTAGAATTATAGTAGAGGATTCTTTTATTGACAAAAGTCCAATAATTAATACTGCATATGGAAATGTATCAATTAACTATGGGAAAGATTTATAAGTTGGGGGAGTTTATTATGGAAGGAAAAATTGATATTAAAGATACTACATTGTGGTACAGCCCAGTTATTAGTGGGGTTAAAGGCTCAGTTAATATCTATTATGGTGATATTTTAAAAGCGAAAACGTTACAAAATTTTACGAAGAATCCATCCCGAAGCAGATTATTTGTAGAGAGAGAATCAGAAACTCAGATTATTGAAGAACTTCTTGCTGGTAATAATGTTCCGATAATCGTAAATGGCATGGGGGGGATTGGAAAAACGGAGTTAGCTAAAAGCTATTACTGGAAAGAAAATAATCTTCAGAATTATGACCATTTTGGTTGGATTAATTATAATGAAAATTTGAAAAAATCATTTTTAAATGATTTTGATTTAGATTTACGGTTTAATGAGAATGATTCAATTGATAAAAAATTCTCAAGATTAGTCAATGAATTAAATAAAGTTGAAGGTAAGGTGCTATTATTTATTGATAACTTTGTATCCAACAGTGATTTAGATGTTTTTAATGAAGAATGTGAGATACTTAATAGCTTTAACAATAATATCAAGATTTTAATTACTTCAAGAGACGTGGGTACGGCATTCAAAGAATTAAAACTTGGTTTTCTAAGTGAAGAAAAATGTAGAGACTTATTTTATGCTTATTATAAGGGGGTTATTGATAACCAAAACTTAAATATAATTCTTAAATTGTTAGGATATCATACGTTAACAGTTGAACTTTTAGCAAAGACTGCTGACGAATGCGAATATACAATTGAAAAGCTCTTAAGTATTGTTAAAGAAATAGGATTTAATCTAAATGATGTAATAAATGAGGAGGTTGAATATAAGCAATTTTCTGGTTTGTTATTCAATCACTTACTGAGATTATTTACATTTGTAGATTTAAATGAAGATGAAAAGTATATAATGACTAATTTATCAATATTACCATTACGACCGATTAAGAAAGATGATTTTAAAAAATGGATTGGATTAGAGAACAACAAATTTTTAAGTAAATTAATAAAAAAAGGATGGATTAATGTAGATCAGATTGAAGGTAGTTATCATATAGGATGCCATCAGTTAATTAAAGAGGTAGTGAGAAAAAAATTACAACCATCAATAACTAAGTGTGAATACCTGATTAATACAATTACAACATTATTGGTTAATAAACCTGGCGATAATAGACTTGATAAGGTATGTTATTTAGACATTGGAATTGCTATTAGTAAAAACATTAAAGATAGAACGTCACCAATTAACATAATGCTAAATAATTTAGCATTATTGTGTTCAGAGGTGGGAGATTTTAAAAGCTCATTAATTTATCAATTGGAAGCTTGTAAAATAACTAAGTGTGAAAATAAGGGGGATGATCCTTCTTTGGGCATTGTATATTGTACCTTAGCGCAAGTATATAATGAAAATAGTGATTTTCAAAATGCATTAAAATATAGTCTAATGTCAAAAGAAATATTTGAATTATATGATGATAAATCAAATAGTGCATTAGTTTATAATACATTATCAGTTTGCTATAACAATGTTGGAGATAACGATAAAGCAATAGAATTTGGGGAGAAGGCTAAATCTATTAGACAAGATTTATCTCAGATACACCAGTTAGCAGCTTCATACAATAACTTATCTTTGTTTTATGGCGAGAAAGGCGACTACCCAAAAGCTTTAGATTATGCATTAAAGTCAAAAGATATTAGAGAAAAATATTTGGATAAGAATCATCCATCTTTAGCAGTAGTTTATAATAATTTGTTTTTATTATATAGAACCGTTGAAAAGTTCCAATTGGCACTAGAATATATTTTAAAAGCTAACGAAATAATTGAAAATGTATATGGAGTAAATCATCCTACACTAGTTGGAAATTATTCTAATTTAGCAGTTATCTATTTACAGTTTGGAAATGATGAAAAAGCGTTAGAATATGGTTTAAAAGCTGAGAGTATTGGTGAACAAATACTTTCCGAATCACATGAAACTATGTCATTAGTTTATACAAGTTTGACAGCTATCTACAAGAGTATGGGTCGCCTGGAAAAAGCATTACATTACTGCAAAAGAGATGTGGTCGTTTGTGAAAAACTATATACTGCTACAAATGTAAAGCTTAGTATAGCATATAATAATTTATCCATGGTATATTTAGATTTGGAAAATTATCAAGAAGCACTTAAATTTGGATTGTTAGCGAAAGACATTAGAGAAGTGAATTTTAAAGGAGTGCATGAGAAATTAGCAACCATATATAATAATTTAATGCTAATTTACTTACAACAAGGAAATAGTACAGAAGCGTTGTCATATGGTTTGAAAAGTGAAGCAATGTTTAAAAAAATATTCAGCGAAAATAATTTATCAGTTGTAACAGCTCGATTAAATTTAGCGGGGATATATTTTCAAAAAAAAGCATATGAAAAATCTAAAAAGTATTTCCTTGATTCGGAAAAAAGTATTAAGATTGTTAATATTAATACTGGCTTTTATTTGAAACAGGTATATTATGGTTTATTTGCAATTTATACAATTCAAGGTGTTAAGAAGAATATAAAAAAGTACTCAGAACTTTATCAGTCATATTAAAAGTGAAAGTAAGTTAAGTCTTGGAAGTATATTGATATATGGGTTAGTAAAATGGACGACCCCAATGTTTTCTGAATTAAAATCATAGTTATAGATATTCATAAGATGAGGATTTGAACCTTTAGAATAAGGAGTGAGTATAATATCCTTTATCCTCAAATTTAAACATTATTAAAAATTTAATAATAGGAGTGATATTTTTGTATGAATTTATTAATGATATTAAAGAATTTTCGGAAGATACTCAGATAAAACTAGAGAAATTGTATTATTTATCTATATTTAAATACTCTGAAGACATTTACTCTGATAAAATTTCAGGTATTATTAATGAAATTGGTTTTTACGGCGATTTTCACACAAAATCAGAGAAGGAAAGATTTTTCAATACTATTTTAGATAAGTTATATTATAAACTTGATAAGGTGATAAATGGAAACAATATAGAGTATGTAATGATGCTGTTAAGATTACTAGAATATAATAGGTATTTAGCTAACAATTTAATGATTTGGTCAAGAAATAAAGATGATGATTTTATAATTACTATTAAAAAAGTGAATGATTTATTTTCTAAAACTATGCTCCAATTTCTTGAAAAAAATAAAAACCAAAATGACAATCCTTATATTTTTAAAAGCTTGGAGAATACAATTGCTTTATGCCAAGGAGGTATTGAGACAATCATTGAGAGGGTATATTATCAATATACCAAAGGACGATTAGAAGAAAATTATAGATTAACTAATATAGAAGAAAAGAAGTTTAATGAAATATTTGATTTTTGCTTTTTATTTCAAATTGTCAATAGTCTAAAGATACAATTTACAATAGGTGAATTAGCTAAAAGTGATTTAATTGTAAATCAAGAAGAAGGCATTAATTATATAATGGGTGAATCATATAGAAAAGATCCATGCTCGGAATATTTTGATTACATCATAAATAAAGAAGAGTTTACAAGGAATGATATTAATTCAAATAATTATATAAATAATCTAATCAAGAAATATTATGGTTTAAGACTAGATGAAATGCTTAAAGTATTATCGTGCTGTAAACGAGAAGAGTTAACTGAAACCTTTGTAGCTGACAAACAAGGTTTAATTAATTTTATATATTCTAAAACTGGTATATGTATAGAAGATATAGAGTTATTTATTAATAATATGATATTTAATTTGGATGAAAATAATTTTATAATCGATTCATCAAACAGATGTAACAAAGTTTCAAGAAAATGTTTGTTAGATATATGTAATTTGTTTATATTTCCCTATAATTTATTTCACATTGCTGTTTCTAATATTTATATGGATCTGGTAGCTGGAGATTCATGTTATTCGGATTTGGAAAAAAAGTTGAGGATTTTTTCACAAAAAAGGAATAATGAATTTGAATTAGCAGTGTATAAAAAATTAATTGCAATACCAAATGCTTTAGTAAAACATAATGTGCATAATATTTGTGATGAAAATGGTAAGCGGATTATACCTAATCAAATTGATATAATACTTTTGTTTAATAATATAATCTATATAATTGAATGTAAAGATATGCCATTGAAAATTACGCCGAGAAAAATTTCAAATACTGAAAACAAGTTCAAGAAAGAATATAATGGTAAATTAAAAGGCAAAATCAAAGAAATTGATATAAATAAAAGGGCAATTCTTCATTATATGGGTGATAACCATGAAGGTTATATAAACTCTGAGGTAAAAGGTATAATAGTTACGAGTGAATTTTTTGATCCATCCAAAGACATTGTTAAATATCCTACAATAGTATGGACTCATTTGGTAGAATATTTAAATGAAATTTCAAAACAGGAATCTATGTCATCCTTAAAATTGTAAGTTAAAAAGAGTAAATTTGTAATTAGAAAATCAAATATAGGCGTAAGCTTAAGTAGTTAGTTTAAATGAGTAAATAAATGGAGAATGAAAATGATTGAAATAAGCATAATCGAAAAAGAAGGTTTAGTAACTGTATTACTTAACCTGAAGTAGGAGAAAATAATACAATTGTAAGTTTTAAGTGCATAACCTATGGCGACTATCTGTATGTAAGAACAGAAGGTATTATGAAAGTACCAATTGAAATGGATTTAGAATTCGTGAATATACTAGAGTCCTTACATAGACTTTTTCGTTACCTATATTGAGTCACCAAGACTATAAATACTTAGTTAATCAGTTCTTATCAGATTTATTCAGGGTAATTGACTATGCAGGTGTTGTCTAGATAGCCCACAAGGTGATGTTATAGTGTCACGGCATTTGAACCGAGTATGTTTAAGTTAAACAAATGCAGTGTAAAATTGCGAAAGGCAGTAAAATTCAATACTCAGTTTTCGATGTAGAAGAGGAAAAGAGCAAATGCAAAGACCTAGATTTATATAGGGAAATGTTAATAAGCAGCATCTAGAATAACTCCTCTATTATACATAAAAAGACTTATTAATAAAATAAAATTTTTTAAATATAATTTAAAAGAACAGGATATAAAAATATCCTGTTCTTTTAATTCTAGTTTTTTTAGTATAAACCATTAAGTTACTGTTTTTAAGTATTCCATGATTTATCATTTCGCTATTGGAGGGGGGCGAAGTAAGTCTAACAAATATTTTTCAAATTTAATATATAACCAAGTAGTATTACTTGTTGATTCGATTTAGTAATATGGTAATGAAATTTAAAATATTAACTTATAAGACAAATAAGTGTGAATGATATTATATAAGTGTACCACTTGAAGCTATTTTGATATTGAATTAGTTTACCATCTAACATTAAATTCCTGTAAAATGGTAGTAACTATCTTACAGGGGGGATGAAAGGTGTG
>Ga0209123_1002673_pt1 | contig 14539 bp, 18 predicted proteins | sample BarGraIncu00431A_FD_184500 | JGI IMG/M metagenome (GOLD analysis project Ga0209123, IMG submission 184500) | Arctic peat soil microbial communities from Barrow, Alaska, USA - Barrow Graham LP Incubations 004-31A (SPAdes) (version 2) | ecosystem: Environmental > Terrestrial > Soil > Wetlands >...
GATGTAATATGAATATAGTTTCATACTTTCTCATTAATTTCACCTCCTCCCCTCGGACTAACGGCCATGCATTGCACGGCAGGGATTACCCAATAGATTATATCACTTAGTTTTACAAAAATCAAGGATTAATCTTTTGTAGGTGCTTTTTCTTTTGTAGGTGTTTTTTCATTTATAACTTTTTTCACTCCCGAATCAAATTTAATCCGTGGAAGCATTACTAATCTACCACAACCTAAACATTTTATTTTTATGTCAGCGCCTAACCTAATAATCTCCCAATTTTTACTTCCACAAGGGTGTACTTTTTTCATTTCAACAATATCCCCTAAATTAAATACTTTCACAGTGCATCCCACCTTTAATTCATTATTATATAATCACAAAGGCTATATGGTCATAACCTTTATACTCTCTCCATCGTTTACAAAGATTTCTTTTACTTTTATATTTTCTGAATTTATAAGTTTAATAATACTTTGTATATTTTCCTGGGTTACCTTTAAACTAATCCCACAGCTTTTAGTTATATATGTAGGCGTAGGAACCACCACTACCTTAATTGTATTTTGAATGGCTTCTCTTTCTGCTTTCATAGCTTCATGTGTATTTTGAAATGTAACAATATAGTATGTTTCATAATATTTTTCATTATCTTTAGTCAATTTTTTTCACCCTATTTCTATTCTTTATATTTTAATAGTATTACCCGCATCATTCATTAATTGCACAATAGCATACATATTTGTTATTTCCCCTATGGAAAGTTTATCTTTTATATTATAAAAATCAAGACAGGTACCACAAACTAATATATTTGTTCCTCTTTGAATTAGCTTATTTAAGCTATCCAGTACTTGTGAATTATCAATGGTAAGTTTTACTCCTCCATTAATAAAGAGTAGATCATTAGGTATTGAATCTGCTTCTGATAATGCAAATATATAGCTTTTCATAAGAATATCTCCTAATTTGTCATCCCCTATTCCCAACTTATCAGTAGATACTACTATTGTAAATTTTTTCTTGTCTTTTATTTCTACATCTACTATTTTAGATTTTTCACTTTTTTCTTTAGTTATTTTTATGAAAAACAACTTTTGTTTTTCTTCTACAACGCTCTTATATCCACTACCTTGAGCTAGTTTTACTATATTGTTTTTAGCAACTAGATTATCCACAATAATTGTACTTTCTCCACTTTCAATTGAATCAAAATATTTTTTTGTCTTAACCACAGGTAATGGACATATTAACCCCTTACAATCTAGTATATTATTCATATTATTTTAGTCTTAAGTTAATTTTCTCAGAAAAAATAACCTAAAACAGTCACACCCCTTTCCGTCTTTTACCAACTTCACGCATGTACATTTACATCACTTTATATTATAATATTGAATTATATGTTAATTTTATTATAGACTATTTTCAATCTTTATTATAGGAAAACAAAATTTAACTTGTTATTAATAATATTTATAAATCTTGAATTTTCTATAGAAAACAATAATATTATAATATTATTGTTAAAATAGGAGGAACTTATGAAAATATATTTAGATAACGCAGCCACTACATTTCCTAAACCGCCAGAAGTTTACAATTCAATGATGAACTATATGATGAATATAGGTACAAACCCTGGACGTGGAGTATCGAAAGCCTCCCTCGCTGGAAATAGAGTTATTTTAGATTGTAGATATGCATTAATGGATTTTTTTCACTTCGATAAAGTTGAAAATGTAATTTTCACACCAAATATTACTACTTCATTAAATACTCTTATAAAATCCAGCGTAAAAAATGGCTGGCATGTAATAACTTCTTCGATGGACCATAACGCTGCACTAAGACCATTAAATTCTCTTCTTGAAAAGGGTATTATAGAATTAGATATTATTCCTTGTTCAAAACAAGGCTTAATCGATGTAGATGATTTTATAAATACTATTAAACCTAATACAAAATTAGTGGTTTTATCACATGCATCAAACATTATTGGAAGCATTCAGCCTTTAGAATTAATAGGTGAGATATGTAAAAATAAAGGCATTTATTTTATTGTAGACGCTGCGCAAACTGCAGGAGTATTACCATTAGACTTCTATAAATTAAATTGTAATGCCCTAGCTTTTACAGGTCATAAAAGCCTACTCGGACCTCAAGGTACCGGTGGTTTTTTAATTGACGATGATTTTAACAAAGAATGTGATACGTTTATAGAAGGTGGAACTGGTAGCCTTTCTTCTAGTATTATTCAACCAGATTTTTTACCTGATAAATTTGAGAGTGGAACTTTAAATGCTCCAGGTATAGCCGGACTTTTAGAGGGAATTAATTTTATCAACACGCGTGGGATAGAATCAATTCAGGGTGATGAAGAATTTTTGTGTAAAAATTTTATAGAAGGGATCTTGAATATATCTTCCATTAATGTTTATGGCATTACTGAAAGTTCTAAAAGAACAGCAACCCTCTCTATAAATTCGACAAAAATCGACAATTCAGAATTAGGGTTTATTCTAGATAGTGAATATGGAATTATAACAAGAACTGGCCTTCACTGTGCGCCGCTTGCGCATAAAACCATTGGCACATACCCATCTGGTACCTTAAGGTTTGGTATTGGCCCTTTTAACGATATTAAAGATATTAATTATACCCTAAATTCTCTTAATACTATCCTCAGAAAGGTGTGATTTTATACTAATGGAAAACATTCTAAAAAAACTTGATAGGTTAACTATTTTCTTTGTTGTATATACTTTTGTTTTTGTTGTTTTTTTCGGAACTATATCTTACACTCTCCCTTTTGTCTTGGCTCTTATTTTAGCTTCATTCCTTAGGATACCAACAAAATATTTGATTAAGAAATTCAAAATTAAAAATACTTTAGCATCATTGTTTACTACTACCATATTTTTCACTTTAATTGTTGCTGCGTTTTCTTTAATCATCACAACTATAACTTCAGAATCAATTCAACTAGGTAAGAATATTCGATTATATATCACTTTAAATAAAGACATAGCACTTAATCTTTTTAACAATTTACAAAATTATTACAAAAATTTAGATCCAAGCATAATTAATAATATTGAATCAAATATAACTAATTATATAACCAAAACTATAAATTTCAGTATGAATGCATCTTCAAAAATATTTTCTCAAACTCTGGGTTTTATGTCCACTATACCTTACGTCTTAATGGTTTTATTATTTACTTTACTTGCTACATATTTTTTTACAAAAGATTTGTCTTCTTCAAACATAAAACCATTTGTTCTAATTCCTCCTAGAAGGCAAGATAGAGTCCATTTTATATTTGAAGAATCTAAAAAAATGCTTAAAAATTATTTACTTTCATATTTGATTATAATCTCTATAACATTTGTAGAAACGTTAATTGTTTTTTTAGTTTTTAAAGTTAAATATGCTGTAACATTAAGTGTGTTATGTGGAGTGTTTGATTTACTTCCTATTTTGGGTATAGGGGCCATATATCTTCCTCTTATAATATTATTTTTTATTTCTAAAAATTATGTGGCTGGTTTAGGACTTCTTATATCTTATGTAATTATCACTATAGTAAGACAGATTATCGAGCCTAAAATTGTTTCCTCCTCACTAGGTATTCATCCTGTAGCAGTACTTGCTTCTATATTCATAGGGTTAAAGGCAAATGGCATTATAGGAATGCTATTTTGTATGTTTTTACTAGTATTTTACAATATACTTAGAAAAGTTAAAGTTTTATAGAATAAAAAACCTCCTAAGTGGCTAAAATCCAAATAGGAGGTTTTATATGGTAGATAAAGTTGTTTTAGATTCAATGTCAATAGATTGTACTTTTAAATTAAGAGATATTATAAGTGAATATATTTCCCCTATAGCTAAATGCTCACGTCCTATTGTTGTTTTATGTATTGGTACAGACAGATCCACTGGCGACAGTTTAGGACCACTGGTTGGAAACAAGCTGAAATTTTTAATTAGAAATAAAATTCATATTTATGGGAGTCTTGAGTGCCCCGTACATGCAAAAAATTTATGTGAAACTATTGATGAAATTAACTATTCTTATATCAATCCTTATATTATAGCAATTGATGCATGCCTTGGCAGTTTACAGAATGTAGGAAAAATTATTGTTGAAGAAAAGCCATTGAGCCCTGGTGCTGCAATGAATAAAGATTTACCTAAAGTAGGTAACTTAAGCATAACTGGCGTTGTAAATATAGCTGGTGCTTTTGAATTTATGGTTCTTCAAAATACCAGATTATATACTGTAATGATGCTTGCTGATGCTATTTCCAATGGTTTATATCATTCAATACTCAAGACTGTAGGTGGAAGGAATTTAAATCCCACTTATGATGATTACAATATAGAAGATGTTAAGGTTAATTTGTAATTACTTAAATAAATTTAAAGTTAAAATAGACAAATATAAAATAAAAGTATGTTTTAAGAACATATTATAATTTTATATTTGTTTATTTTTTAAACAATAACATTCGTATCTGTATACTAATGTTTCTAAGTGTAGAGATTTTTTATATAATTCAACTTTAGTAGATAAGTTTTTTAAAATATCGAACTGTAAGCTCTAGTTGTTAATATATATTCAATTTCATCAACAGTTTTACTTCCACTATCAATAATTAAGGTTGCATCTCTTTTTATATTATTTTGCATATTTAAATTCACAAAGTCACCATCTTTTAGATTACATATTATAGCATCACAACAGATATTATTATTTTTATTAGTTATAACTACATATCCTCTTTTAATTAATTCATCCTGTAAATATTCAAGCCCTTCTGAAACACATATTACCATAAAAAACCTCTTTTGTTTTAGTGTGCCACAAAAGAGGTTTTTTATTACTATAATTTAAAATTAAATTTTGAATTGATTTGATCTATTCTTTTGTACTTATAGCTTGTTCTAATACTTTCTTTTCTTCTTCAGATAATTCGTACCTTGATATCCCTTTTTCAATAGGTTTAGCATAAGTAGTACTCTCGTTTCTACCATAAATACTAGTTAATAAAACACCATTATTTCCCCAATCTAACAAGGCTATAGAGAAACTTAAGTCACTCCCCATATCATCAAAAGCCTTATATCTTATTATTGAAGTCTTTTGCACACAAGTTTCCAGTTTACTATTTATTTGATCATACATTTGTTTCATAACTTCATTTTGATCTTTAACTCCATCAATTTTGTCTAAATAAGATATAATCATATCTTCTAAATTTTTATTGTTAACCCCTCTCATTAATTTTCTATATCTCTTCTCCACCCTATTTAAGGCTGCATAGTTTATTATAATTATTATTATTAATATAAATACAAGAATTATAAGCCCTATTACTATATATATCTGTGTTTTATTTATGAAATCAATTATGCTCTGCATTGTAAATTACATCCTTTCCATTATGTTTCACGTGAAACATTATATATTAAAAACTTCTAAAATTCTTTCGAAATCTTCCTCTGAATAATATTCAATTTCAATTTTACCCTTATTTTTGTTTTTAGAATTTATAAAAACTTTGGTTCCAAAACGATTTTCTAATTTATTCATTATATCAGTATAATATATGTTGTTTTGATTGTTAATTATCTTTTCTTTTTTCACATTTCCAAAGTTTTTTACTACTTTCTCTGTTTCTCTCACATTAAGGTTTTCGTCTATAACCATTTGAGCAATTTGATATTGGAGTTCTTTATCACTCATCCCGAGTATTGCCCTTCCATGTCCTTCTGAAATCACTTGATCTATGATATAATCTTGAACTCTTTCATCCAAGTTTAATAATCGCATGCAATTTGTTATAGCCGTTCTTGATTTAGAAACTTTTTTACTTATTTCCTCTTGAGTAAGCTTAAAATCCATTATTAATTTTTTATAGGCTATAGCTTCTTCAATAGGATTCAAATCTTCTCTTTGAATATTTTCTATTAATGATATTTCTAATATTTCTCTATCGTCTATCTCCATTATAATTGCAGGTATTTCCTTGAGTCCAATGACTTTAGCCGCTCTAAATCTTCGCTCACCAGCAACAACTATATATACATCATCCTCTTTACTTAAAATAATGGGTTGAATTACCCCATGTTCTTTAATTGATTGTGCTAATTCGGATATTTTTTCGGGATCAAAGTTTTTTCTTGGCTGCTCTTTATTAGCTTTAATCAAATTCATAGGTATTTTAAAAACTGTGGAACTATCTTCCGTAATTTCCCCTTCTGGTATTAAAGCACCAAGTCCTTTACCTAGTCCAAATTTTTTAATCATTATCTATCATCTCCTTTGTCTTTCCAAAAATTCATTTGCTAATTGCTCGTAAGCATCTGCTCCCTTGCACTTATCATCGTACAACATAATAGGCAATCCGAAACTTGGAGCTTCAGCTAGGCGAATATTTCTAGGTATTGTAGTGTCATAAACTTTATCATTGAAATATTTTTTCACTTCCAAAACAACTTCATTACATAATTTTGTTCTATTATCATACATACTAAGAATTACGCCCTCAATTTCTAATTCTTTATTTAAAGATTTTTTAACCAATTGAATTGTATTTACTAGTTGTCCAACACCTTCTAACGCATAAAATTCACATTGAATAGGTGTAAGAACACTACTTGCAGCAGTAAGTGCATTTATAGCTAAAATTCCAAGCGATGGTGGACAATCTATGAAGATATAGTCAAATTCACCTTCAACTTCTTTAAGCTTTTCTTTTAATATATTTTCACGATTACTTCTATTAATTAATTCTACTTCTGCACCTGCAAGTTCCATGGTAGAAGGTATTAAATATAAATTATTTACAAGTTCACATTCCTTTATGGTATCTTTGATTGAGATATCTGATGTTAGTAAATCGTATGTAGATAACTTTATTTTCTTTTTATCAAATCCTAAGCCACTTGTAGTATTTCCCTGAGGATCAATATCTATTGTTAGAATTTTTTTTCCTTGCATAGCTAAATAGGAACATAGGTTTATATTTGTAGTAGTTTTACCTACTCCTCCCTTTTGATTAAAAACGCATATAGTTTTCATGTCTACACCTACCCCTCATACTATTATTCATAATTATATAGGCTATTTTAAAATATAGTTTGCAATAAAAATTACTATACGTTCATTATATATTTTTGTTAAATAATTTAATAGTGTTTTTTTGAATCTTTCAAAAAAATATAAAAAAAACAGAATGTTTCACGTGAAACATTCTGCTTTTAACATTTATCTTTTAGGTATTCGGATTATTACTTCTATACTGTCTTCTAACTCTTTAGACTTATATTCAGCATTTATACCATATTTATCGAAAACTTGTTTAATAGTATTTATATAAACTCTAGGTGCAAAAATCCCCTTGATTTTTTTCTTTCCATCAACAGCTACTTCATCTCTACATAATTTTAATAATTCTTTCTCTATAAGATCTTCTGTGTTTTTAACATTAAGAGATTTATCGACAATTACTTTAAGCACTTTCTTTTGGATATTTATATTGGGTAACCTAAGCAATGCTCTGGCATGCCTCTCCGTAAGTTTATTTTCTACCAAAATACTTGTTATTTCCTTATCCAATTTTAATAATCGTAATTTATTTGCAATGGTTGATTGTTTTTTCCCTATCATCTGTGCTAAATGTTCTTGAGTATATGAATGATCTTGAATAAGATTATAATAAGCCATAGCTTCTTCTAAAAAATTCAAATCTTCTCTTTGCAAATTTTCTAGTAGAGCAATAGCTGCAGATTCTTTATCTGTAATATCTATAATAATTACTGGCACTTTTTCAAGACCTATTTTTTTAGCTGCTCTAAGTCTTCTTTCTCCTGCTACTAATTCATATCTATTTTCCCCACTCTTCCTAACTGTTAGTGGTTGAATTATTCCATATGCATTTATTGACTGAGATAGTTCTTCAATAGTTTCTTCATTAAAATGTTTTCTAGGTTGATAAACATTTGGAGAAATTAATTCTATAGATACGTAGTTTACATCATTTTGCATAATATACCATCCCTCAATTTTCCCTTTTCCCTTTTGAAATTTCCCTTTTGTTAACAATTCTCTATTTTTACCTTATTTCCTTTTTTTTTTATAATTTTTCGTACGACAAATTATAACACTACTCATCACCATAGGTGCCTACTCAGCACTTACGTGCTGCCATCACTTTTGTGCTACTTCATCACCATAGGTGTCGCTCATCATTAAGATAAAGGACTTCTAGTAACCATACCTGCTTTTCTAGGGTATTTTTTCTGGGTTCCAGCTATTTTTTTGATAATTACCAAATTATGGTTTAAATCACTATCTTCAATATACACCTTTTCTATATGTTCAATTTTTCCTCCAAGCATCCTTATTGCATTTTTGGATAACTTAATTTCATCTTCAACTGCAGGGCCCTTCATTGCAACAAAATATCCTCCAACCTTTACATACGGTATACAGAATTCACTCAAAACTGTTAAATTAGCAACTGCCCTTGAAACTGCAATATCAAATTTTTCTCTATACTGAAATTCTAAAGCAAAATCTTCTGCTCTTCCATGGATTGCTTTAATATTTTCAAGTTGGAGATCCTTAATCACTTCATCTAAAAACTTAATTCTTTTATTCAATGAATCTAATAAAACTATATTTATTTCAGGTTTTATTATTTTCATAGGAATACCTGGAAATCCACCTCCAGTACCTATATCTATTACACTCTTTGCGTTCTTTAGCTGATCAAACTTAAAAACCTTCATAGAATCTATAAAATGCTTTTTTATAATTTCTTCATCTTCTTTAATAGCTGTCAAATTTATTTTTTCATTCCATTCCTTTATAAGATCTTTATATCTCATAAACTCAGCATATTTTTTTTCATTAAATTCAAGTCCTACATTATTACTAGCTTCATTTAATATATCAAAGTATTTCATAACTCACCTCCATATTTCTCTTATACCAAGTTGTTAAGCCTCTTCTGTTGCTCAAGATATATCATTAGGACAGACATATCCGCAGGTGACACCCCTGATATTCTAGAAGCTTGGCCAATACTCTCTGGTTTAATTTTACCAAGTTTTTGCATTGCCTCTATTCTTAATCCTTTAATTTTATCGTAATTTATATCTTTTGATATAATTTTATTTTCAAACTTTTTAAATTGTTTGATTTGATCTAATTGTTTTTGTATATAACCTTCATATTTCGACACAATATTAACTTGTTGTTGTATATATTTGTCTAATTTAGGTCTATCTGGATCGAGCTTTTCAACAATATAATAATCAAGCTCTGGCCTTTTTATAAGTTCGTATAAACTAATAGGCTTTTTAAGTGGAGTAGAATTACAAGAAATTAAGAATTCCTCTATTTCTTTTTTATTTGTAACTTGCAAATGTTTTATTCTTTCAATTTCCTCTTCTATTCCAATTTTCTTTGCCTTAAATATTTCGTATCTATTTTCTTTAACAAGGCCTACACCGTATCCTATTTCAGTTAATCTTAAATCAGCGTTATCTTGCCTTAAGAGCAACCTATACTCTGCTCTAGACGTCATCATCCTATATGGTTCATTAGTACCTTTAGTAACTAAATCGTCTATTAAAACTCCTATATACCCATCAGATCTTTTAAGTATTAGTGGATCCTTATTTTTAACTCCAAGTGCTGCGTTAATTCCTGCAATAATGCCTTGCGAAGCAGCTTCTTCATATCCTGAACTACCATTTATTTGACCAGCTGAGAATAAACCGCTAATGTTTTTAAATTCTAGTGAAAGTTTTAAATCCGTTGAATCTATACAGTCGTATTCTATGGCATAAGCCGTTCTCATAATTTCAACATTTTCAAGTCCTGGCACTGTTTTCATCATTTCCACCTGAATTTCCTCAGGAAGTGAGCTAGACATTCCTTGAACATACATTTCTAAGGTATCCTCACCTTCAGGTTCTATGAATATTTGGTGCCTTTTCTTATCTGTAAATCTCATTACTTTATCTTCAATAGACGGGCAATATCTAGGTCCTGTACTCTTAATTGAACCATTGTATAGTGGTGATCTCATAATGTTTTTCCTAATTACATCATGAGTATTTTCGTTTGTATAAGTTAAAAAGCAAGAAAGCTGATTACGACTTATATCTTCACTAATAAACGAAAATGGAACTACTTCATCATCACCAAGTTGCTCCTCCATTTTAGAAAAGTCTACTGAGCGTTTATTTACTCTAGCTGGGGTTCCTGTTTTAAATCTTCGGAGTGTTATTCCTAGATCACCTAATGATTTAGAAAGTTCGTTCGCAGGCTGCAATCCACTAGGTCCTTCACTATAACTAAGATCTCCAATTATAACTTTTGATTTTAAATATGTTCCAGATGCTATAACAATAGCCTTAGTAGTGAAGTATGCCTCATTTTTCGTAAGAACACCTTTGATTTTTCCATTCTCTACGTCTATAGATACTACCTCTAATTGTCTCAATTGCAAATTTTCCTGATTTTCTAATACATTTTTCATTCTCATGCCGTACGCCTTTTTATCCGCTTGAGCCCTTAATGAGAATACAGCTGGACCTTTTGATTTGTTTAACATCCTTGATTGTATATATGTATTATCAATATTTACTCCCATTTCACCACCGAGAGCATCTATTTCCCTTACTAAATGTCCTTTAGCAGTTCCACCAATATTGGGGTTACATGGCATCAATGCCACGCTATCTAAATTTATAGCACAAATTAAAGTCTTGCAGCCTATTCTTGCAGCGGCAAGTCCTGCCTCACAACCCGCATGACCAGCTCCAATAACTATAACATCAAAACTTCCTGCATCATATTTCATATTTATCCCTACTTTCCTAAACAAAATTCTGAGAATATTTTATGTATAATATCTTCGTCTAGTGCCTCTCCCGTAATCTCCCCTAAATTCATCCACGCATTTCGTATATCAATTGATGCCAAATCTATAGCCAATGTGTATTCTAATGCATTTAGAGATGATTCTAAGTTTTCCTTAGCTCGTATGAGAGATTGCTTGTGTCTATTATTTGTAACAAATACTCCTTCTGTTTTAATTTCACCATTAAAAAACAAATCTTTTATATGTTCTTTAACATAATTCAATCCTTCTCCAGTTTTTACAGAAATATTAGTTATGTATTTTGATTTTATATCTTTTAATTCGCTCTTTTCTATTTTACCACCTAAATCACTTTTGTTTAATAGTACAATACATTTTTTTTCTTTAATATACTCAATAATTTCTTTATCCTCAAGGCTTAATTTATTACTTGCATCTAATATTAAGATAACTAAATCCGCCTCATTTATTTTTTCCTTTGACTTTTCTACTCCTATTTTTTCAACTATATCACTTGTTTCACGAATACCTGCCGTATCTACTATTTTTATAGGTATACCTTCAATACTTATATACTCCTCTATAGCATCTCTTGTAGTTCCAGGCACATCTGTAACAATGGCTCTTTTTTCTTTAACTAGAGCATTAAGAAGTGATGATTTGCCTACATTAGGTTTACCCACTATAACAGTGCTTAACCCTTCCCTTAGAATTTTACCTTCATCAGCCGTACTGAGTAGCATATCTATCTCACTGATTATTTTAGTAACATCTTCGCTAACTTCTTTAGTAGTTACTTCTTCAATATCCTCTTCTGGGTAATCAACTGTAACCTCTATATGTGCAATTACACTTAATAATTTATTTCTTATATTTTTTATTTCCCTGGAAATTGAACCCTCTGATTGCAAAAGAGCTGATTTCATACTAAGATCCGTCTTTGCCCTTATAATATCCATAACCGCTTCGGCCTGACTTAAGTCAATTCTTCCATTCAAGAATGCTCTTTTAGTAAATTCACCTGGCTCTGCCATCCTCGCTCCTGCGCGAATAATTTCTTGCAGGATTCTATTAGTACCTACTACTCCACCGTGACAATTTACCTCAATAGTATCCTCTGCAGTAAAACTTTTAGGTCCCTTCATGTATGAAATGATAACTTCATCAAGTCTACTACCATTTTTATCAATTATATGACCATATCTCATAGTGTAAGATTTAAAATCATTAAGTTTTCTATTATTTTTACCTACAAATATACTATCAACAATATCTATAGACTTATCACCAGAAACTCTAATTATAGATATTCCACCTTCTCCTATACTAGTTGCTATTGCAGCTATAGTGTCAAACTCTTTCATTAAACATGACCTCCTAACTTTATGAGTATTTATTATTATATCCCTATAAAATATATTATATCTGATTAACTTCTGTTATTTGTATTATCTTCTTAATCTTATCTTTAATAATATTCGTAAAATTCAAAAAGAATAATCTTATTAAATGGTAAAATAAACACTTTGAAGCTTAAGAATATAATTAATATCATATTTAGTTTAATAAATCTAAAAAGAAAGCCCTTAGGCTTTCTTTAAATCAACTACGATTCTTCTATATGGCTCTTCGCCTTCACTAAAGGTATAAATATATGAATCATTTTGAAGCGATGAGTGTATTATTCTTCTCTCGTAAGGGTTCATAGGTTCAAGTTTTAACACTCTTCCACTTACCCTAACCTTATAGGCAATCTTTGATGCAAGTCTTTTCAAAGTTTCTTCTCTTTTTGACCTATAATTTTCAGTATCTAATATTACTCTTTTATACTCTTCACTATGATTTTTATTTACAACTAAACTTACAAGGTATTGAAGGGCATCTAGAGTTTCACCTCTATATCCTATTAATAACCCCATATTAGATCCAACTAAATCAATTCTCATTTCGTTATTTTCATCTTTAAGGTTTACTTCCGCAATCATCCCCATAGACTGTAATACTTCCATTAGAAAAGTTTTAGCTTCATTAAATCTATCTCTAATAATAGTAACTCTAATTTTAGCAGGTTTAACCCCTATAATATTTAAAAACCCCTTACTACCCTCATCTATTGTTTCCACTTTTACTTTATCTCTTGTAATATTTAACTTTATTAGGGCGTTATTGATTGCATCATCTACAGTTTTCCCCATCATATCTATAGTCTTCATACCACACTTCACCCGCCTTTCTAAATATCAAAATTAGGCACTTGTGTTAACTTTCTTTTTTTGGAAGTTCCATTTTGTTTATAACTAGAGTTTGAATAACTTGTACTAAGTTATTGACTACCCAATATAATACTAATGCACCCTTGAATTTAAGACTCATAAATCCCATGAAAATAGCCATTGCAGTAGTCATTGTTGAGCTTTGTTTAGACTGAGGACCATTACCAGGTGGTTGCATAAGTTTTGATGAAAAATATGTTGTAACAGTAGACAATATTGGTAATATATACATAGGATCAGGTTTTGATAAATCAGACATCCATAAGAAACCAGCACCGTGAATATCTAGGTTATTAAACAAATAATATAAAGCGAATAAAATAGGCATTTGAACAAGCATTGGTAGACATCCACCCATTGGATTTACTCCATTTTCTTTATAAAGTTTCATAACTTCTTGCTGTGATTTTTGCGGATCCTTTTTATATTTATCTTGAACTTTCTTCATTTCTGGTTGAAGTAGACCCATTCTAGCAGTAGACCTAGTTTGTTTAATGCTTAATGGTAACAATAGTACTCTTATTATGATTGTGAAAACAATTATTGAAAGTCCAAATGATAGATTAACATTTGGAATAATCGTATTGATGCCGCTATGTATAATGTTAAAGAACTTTGTAAGCGGAACAATTATAAAATTTAAATTCAAATATAAAACCTCCCAAGCGATTATTTAACTGGATCAAAGCCGCCCTTATTATAAGGATGACATCTAAGTATTCTCTTAATTCCCATAATAGATCCCTTTATCACTCCATATTTTTCAATAGCATCTAAAGCATATTGAGAACATGTAGGGTAAAATATGCAACAAGGCCTTTTAAGAGGTGATATATATTTTCTATAACATTTAATACCCAGTATAAGTATTGTTTTCATTTTTAATTAGACCTGCCTTCTTAAGCAGTTTCTTTAAAGCAACCTCTATTTCATTATAATTTTTAGCATTAGAAGGATTCCTTGCAATAAATACCAAATCAAATCCTGCCTTTATTCCTTCATTGTTAAGTCTATAGCTTTCGCCAATTAATCTCTTAACTCTGCTTCTAATTACACTTTTTCCTACCTTTTTACTTACCGATATTCCACATCTATTAATATTTTTACCATTTCTATAAATATATAATACTAATAATAGGTTAGAAAAAGATTTTCCTCTTCTATATACTGTTCTAAATTCAGCATTCTTTCTAATTCTACATTTCTTTACTTTAAAGTTCATAATTAGCCGCCCTCATTTCCGCAAATTGCAGAAAAAGGCCACATTAGCGGCCCTTATGCTGTCAATCTTTTTCTACCTTTTTGTCTTCTTCTTTGAAGAACGTTTCTGCCTGAAGCGGTTTTCATTCT
>Ga0209123_1002674_pt1 | contig 14538 bp, 14 predicted proteins | sample BarGraIncu00431A_FD_184500 | JGI IMG/M metagenome (GOLD analysis project Ga0209123, IMG submission 184500) | Arctic peat soil microbial communities from Barrow, Alaska, USA - Barrow Graham LP Incubations 004-31A (SPAdes) (version 2) | ecosystem: Environmental > Terrestrial > Soil > Wetlands >...
ATTAGACCGTAAAGTCCCGCCTTAATGCTTTTGTGTAAGGAATCAATTCCTAAAGATGCTCCTACCTGACGCTTCTCAGCAATGCTCATGCTCACGGGCAATGAACCTGAACGCATAAGGACGGCATCATTCGCTGCAGCCTCCAGAGTTACATAATTGTCGATCTCCGCTTGACCACTGAGAATAGGTACTCCTACTTTTGGATTCTTCAAAAGTTTATCATCCAGATATATGCCAATTTGTTGTCCGAGATACTTGGTCGTTAAATCAGCAAATTTTTTGGTCCCGTCAGATGAGAATGTTAAGTTAACAACAAAGGCACCAGCATTGGTTGAATCCTGCCCGGCCTTGGCATCAGTGAGCTCATCCCCTTGCAACACAACAATTCCTTGGGGATCCCTAAACGTTAACTTTGCCGTAGTTTTCAGGATATCCACGGCTTTATCAGGGTCAGATACCCCCGCCAAATCGATAACCATCCGTTTCTTATCATAGTCAGTTTGAACAATAGGTTCGGATACTCCCAGATCATTGACCCGCTTAGCAATAATAGCTTTGGCTTTGTCCATATCGGCATTCGTAATTGGAGTGCCGTTTTTATTAGGCTCAGCTTGTAACACCAAGTGCACTCCGCCGCGTAAGTCAAGTCCCAACGGGATACCCTTTACGGGATCCACCAAGGGTTTAATTGATAGTGCTAGTGTTGCAGCCACTAGTAACACAAGTGCTACCAGTTTGATGATGTTTCCCCGTCTCATCTGCTTTCCTCCTGTTAAGGCATATTCAAGAAAATAACCAGTCAGTATGCCAGTCTATTTTGTGTCATATGCCTAATATGCTGGGACTTGCCCATGCCGAAACTTATTGTTATACCAGCTTTGGGCAAGTGTCATTCTTCCAATGATCAGAAATCTTAGATATAATCCTAAATCGTTGACTTGATTAAACAAAAAACATCCTGCAAATGTTTGTAAAAAGAAGACACTTACAGCTTCATTTTTTGAAGTATTGGCATTGGCGACTTGGATATTATCGCTAAAGGCAGTATGTTTAATTGCTTCGTCCGCATTTTTTTCAGAAACTTTATTACTCTTATCCATAATAGTTACTGTTTTAACGCTGTTTATCAATTCGAGGGTAGAAGACTTTACATCCACTGACAGGGTTAATGTTGTGCCAAATATCACAGAAAGTGCACATAAAAAGACTATCATGTAATGTTTATAGCTTGTTTTAAACGTTCTATGTCCTTGCTTTTTTTCAAGACCAGCAAGAATTAGTGTGAAGGTTTCTTCCGACGGTTCTATTTCATTTGTTTTAGACAAAAGTGCTCTTTTGATTTTGTTTTCGAGTTCAGACATTTCCATCAAGACCATACTCCTTTCTTTTACTAAAAAAGATATTGACAGCCGAATCATTAAGTTCGTTTTCATTAAATACATCATGGAGCTGTTTTCTAGCATTATAAAGCCTAGATTTTACAGTTCCCTGAAAGCAGCCCAAAACCTTTGAAATTTCCTCAATGTTCATATCATTAAAGTAGTATAAGATGACGACAGTTTTCAAGGGTAAACTTAATTGAGCTAAAGCTTCATGTACTATCAGGTTGGTCTCGCTGATATGCGATTCAGAACTGAAATCCATAGTCGTGCTTACTCCTTCCAGGTTATGATCACCCACGGGGAGCAAGTAATTGTGTTTCTTTACCATCCGCCAACCTGTTCTCACCAGAATCTTATAAAACCATGCCTCAAAGGCTTCTGGATTTTTTATGGTTTGGATTTTTTGAAAGCATTCAATAAAGGATTCCTGTACGATATCCTCTGCGATCCCTTTTTGGTTGGATATGAGGTAAGCAGTTCCTAAAGCCTTCTTTCTGTGCAGGCTATAAAGCTCGCTAAAGCTAGCCAAATCGCCCAATTGACATCGTTTGATTAGGTCGGTGTTTCCCATATTGCTCCTTCTTCCTTACTCCTTAAAAGTTGTCCTCCTATACTAAAGTGCCTTAAATATATCAAATGGTTCACTGTTTTCTAAAATAATTTTCACACTCACTGCAAAAGCCTTTATTGTCTTCATAATTATACAATGCGGGATCGCTAGTACCATAATTACAGGTGTGAAACGCCTCATAATTATAGCTGTAAAAATGGCATTTTCACCTCAATATGGAATGGTTTGAATATCAATTGGGTACTGCCTTATATTCCAACGTACATTTTCGTAGTTTGGGACACCCATCGATTGAAATAAGCACAATTGTATAGCAGTATAAGTGACTTCTAAACTTATGGAGAATATTCGACAAATATTTTATTATAAAAGGGATTATTTCGAAGGTATTTGTTGAATTATGCCGAATTAATATAACATCTTATCTTTGACTTATAATATATTGTCTAACTGTGCTTAGTCCAAACATGGTCCAAGTCTGTTGAAAAGTTCTATGAATGAAAGGAGCTTTAGCAGTAATGGCAGAAGAACAATTAGTTGTATTTCTGCTAGGCAAAGAAGAATTTGCTCTATCAATATCTTGGTTTTGAGAAATTATTCATATCAAGGCGCAACAAAGCTTCCAAATAGCCCGAATTATTTGGAAGGGATTAATCTCCGAGATAACTACTTAACGCCAAAAAAATACTAGGTTCCGCTACACTGAAACAATTGGAAGAAATCAGCTAATCTAAACCCTGTTTATCAAAACGACAAATACATATAAAAAGGATGGAATAAGCGCATGAATATAAAGAAAAAGCTAATTATGAGCTTTTTGATTGTAGTACTCTTATTTTCAGCAGTTTGTGGATTTTCTCTTTTTCAGATTACGAGTATGAAAAATAATGCTAAGATGATCAATGATAACTGGATGCCTAGCGTAGCTGCGATGGGCTGGTTCGATGGAGCCGTTTCCGATGTTGCCCGTTTAAATCTGGCTATAACTATAGAGACCGATACCACAGCAACAGCAAAACTTGTAGATCAACAGACGAAATTGCTTCAAGAGGTGGACCAAAGACTCAAGGTTTATCAAAAATCAATGATTAGCGGTCCCGAGGAGCAAGGGTTATTCGACACCTTTAAAACGGACTGGGATCTATATCTAGCAAAAGTCCCAGCAATTTTGGAGGCGGGCACAGCCAATAATTTTGCGCTCGGTAATCAACGAATTGTTGAGGCACGGCCAATATGGACAAAAGCAAGCGATGATATCGCCGTCATTGGAGATTTTAATAACAATTCCGGACTAAGGGATACCAAAAACTCAGTTAGCTCTGCGGAGTCAGCTTTTTTATGGGTTTCCATATTTAGTGTGAGCATCGCAATTCTAGCCCTGCTTTTGGCATGGTTCATAGCACGGATGATTGCCGACCCGCTGAGCGAGATGGTCATGAATGTACAGGAGGTTGCCAGTGGTAATCTTGCGATAAAAGAAGTCGAAATAAAATCTAAAGATGAGGTTGGATTATTAGGTATAGCCTTGAATACCATGACCAAAAATCTAAGGGTTCTTGTTAAACAGGTATCGGAATCGTCGTCACTAGTAGCGTCATCCTCGGAAGAACTAACTGCCACAGCAGAGCAGTCGGCTCAGGTAACGAATCAAATTGCAGTTTCAATTAGCGAAATAGCTGCAGGAACAGAGCAACAAGTCGTTGCAATTGATGAAACTTCATCAATAGTTCAACAAATGTCGGCTGGTATTCAACAAATTGCCGCAAGTGCGAGTACTGTGATGGAATCAGCGGATAAAACGGCTAATGCATCTCACTTAGGTGGCAAAACGATTACAACAGCTGTCGAGCAGATGAACAATATTGAAAAAACCGTCTCCCATTCTGCGGGAGTCATTACAAAACTAGGGCAGCGTTCTAATGAGATTGGTGAAATTGTTGCTACGATCTCAGGTATTGCAGGGCAGACTAACCTACTGGCATTGAATGCTGCGATTGAGGCGGCTCGGGCGGGTGAACAAGGACGCGGCTTTGCAGTCGTTGCTGAAGAAGTAAGAAAGCTTGCCGAGCAGTCTCAAGACGCAGCCCAAAAAATTGCTGAATTAATCGGCGAGGTTCAAGGTGATACAAGAGACGCTGTTTCAGCCATGGAAGAAGGTACTAAAGTGGTTAAGGTCGGCACTGAAGTCGTTAGCGCAGCAGGTCAAGCGTTCAGCGAAATAGCGACACTCATCAGTCAGGTTTCAGACCAGGTAAAAGAAATTTCGGCAGCAATTCAGCAGATGGCCAGCGGAAGTCAACAGATAGTATCTTCCGTGAGCCAAATTGACAAGATTGGCAAAGATGCTGCCAGCCAAACACAAAACGTGTCGGCGGCTACAGAGGAGCAATCTGCCTCAGTAGAAGAAATTGCAGCTTCCAGTGAAAGTTTGGCTAATATGGCTATGGAACTACAATCCGCAGTGAGTAAATTTAGATTTTAACCTTAAATGAACATGGACTGCTTAAGCCCTAACTATAAACAAGCACTGACCCGAAAAGTCCAGTACTTAATCCAAGAATTCTATTATTCTAATTTTAAGTTGAGGTAACTCAGTAACATCGAGCATTAAACAGCAGTTGTGCCATAGACCCCCGATATCCAGACGCTGTCGGATCAAGCAATGGATTGAATACTATTTGCATTCTCCTCATGACATATCCATAACCCCTCATTGTAAAAAACCTTGTAGCTAAAATGAAGGCATTCGAGATATACATCATAAGTATGGCCAATGGTTTTCTGACGTTAAACCAGCCTTTTTCAACCGCCACAGTTAAAATAATAATGTAGGAAATACACATCAAAAAGAGCATCGTTACACCAGGTATGAGCATGGATAAGTAAGCAGAAATCATAAAAACTGCTACGCAAAGGGTAAGTCCAACCATGGCTCCATCTAGAAATAGGTCTGCCAGTTTAGCTATCTTACAAGAACGGGGTATTCTAGAGGCAAAACCCGACGTTTATCATTGCGCCTTGTCCGAACTTGCTTCAATTTTGTGTGATAAATGGGATGGGTATAGTCTGAAATATTTGGTTACTGAACACAAGGCCATCAAAGAAACGTTAGAAAGTCTTGATCCACCTGATTTAATAATCGACGATGTACCGAGCTTCGCCAAACCCGCTTATCTCGTTTCGGGCAAAGTACTAACTGGCTTAGGTGTTGCCGCAGGGAAAGCTTCCGGTATTGCCAAACTTATATATCACCCAAACGAATGGTCTAAACTGAAGGCAGGCAACATTATGGTTGCTCCATCCACAGACCCGGGCTGGACTCCCTTGTTTCTGAAAGCTTCCAGTATTGTTATGGAAACGGGAGGATTCTTGTCTCATGGGGCTATTGTGGCGAGGGAATATGGTATTCCTTCTGTGGTCAACATACCAGGCGTGATGAAAATCATTCCTGACGGTGCAGAAATAACGGTGGACGGCGATAATGGACAGGTAATTCTCTAAGTCACTGGAGGTTGTTTTGATATGGTTATATCTTGTTTTTTTATTGAAAATTATTTATCGGCCAAAAAACCAACTCCGAAATTATAATGTCATAAAACGTTCCGAGGGTTCGCGACGTCGGGTTATGATAATAGCACCAGCATTCATCTCCCAAGTCAGCAAATCAAAAATAGTATTCGTCAAATTTATTAGCTCTGAATTTTATAAACCAATCCATTTATCCCTTTGAGTCCTTCAATTTCTTCTATATTATCTGTTTCAATGTAACAACTTTGTTCATGAGCGGTCGTTATTAGCCAATGCTTATTATTCTTCAAAAAACATAAATCATCAGGAAGATACGGTGCACACCAATTAAATAATGAATTGGTTACATTACAAATTCTTTCTTTGGCTTTTTCTGCATTTCTAAAATAATAAACCATAGCGGTTGACGCTGAACTAGTACCAGGCCATTCATTTTGCTCTTTACAACAAATATAGGCTTCATTTAGTTCATCTAATAGAATATCAAATGACTGTAAATATAAAAGCTGACTATGTTTAATAAAAAGGAATTCGTTACACACTTCAAAGGCATATTCTATCAGTGTTTTGTAAATTTCCCCCTCCGGTTCATTTAATAAAACTTTCATTTTCACTCTCCTCAATATAAAGTACATTTAATATCTGGGTGTCGATCTAAATACTAATTTATCCCCTTAGAAAAATTCGCGCATGAAAGCCCTGTAGCAGCTTAGCTGTCACCAGGGGCAAAGTATATGGATAATATTAGTTAACTTTCATGTCAAAGTTCCTAAAATGATCTGCATCGGCCACTTTAGAAAGAAGGACACAGATAATTTATTTAGTTCAAACCATATTTAAATTTAAGTAGGAACTATAGAATTAAAAGTTTAAAAATGAACAGCAATAATAGCTCCTGTTATTAAAAGAAGTCCAAATGTTGCACCGATTGTGTTGAACCCAAGATTTATGTCATCCTTATGCACCTTCTCAATAACAGAAACTAGATTATTAACAAAAAGGAAACAAGAAACCGGTAGTAACCATATCAAAGCAGTAGTCACTTTTTCCCCTCCTCTTTTGTGGCATACCTATAAACTGACTTATTCCGTAATTGTACATCGAAATCATTCGCCAGCAATACATAATTTTGCGTCTTGCGTCCTATAACCAATGCAAAGAAAAGTACCAGCGTTTTTTAAACGTTTGCTTTTCTTTAGTTCTTTACTTCTGGTTTAACTTAAAAAGTAACTGATCAAAACAAGGAGCACTCCAGCCAAAATGACACTTATGCCACTAACTTTAGGGTCAAATATAGCGTGTTTTTTAAAATCAGCAAAATAGTTAGTGGATTCTCGTTCCAGCCTGAGTGTCTCAATTATGGCAAACGATTGGTACTGATTATCGATTCCCACATCACCTATATGACTTCCTATTGCGTTTCCACTTATACTCGACATAGCACCAACTGCAAATGTAATTAGTCCAATCCAAAAAAATGCATCTAAAATTTTATAGCCGCAAAAATGTGTCATAACAACCGATATAACACCAGCTAATAGTAGCGATGCTATTAGGTACAGCAACATGTTTACTAAACACTTACGCATTTCAATCCTCCCTAGTGTCCTTCTGATTCATACTTATATATTCAATTCAACAGAGACAAATCCCTCTTTGGGTCCGATAAGAGTCAACATTATGTAAAGCACAAAAAGCCAAGCCATTTGCACCCAAATTTCCTGATTAATCGAACGAGAAAAATTTATTCGAAATTGCTACATGGGGGGAATTAAATCCGCCGAATCATCCAGATCAGCGCGATCGTGGAGAAGTACTTGCTAAGTATTTTATAACTTTGTGAGCTGAACACTGCCTAACCACAAGGAAGAGTTTCCTCCCGAATTGGGTAAGCAAATCTCTTCCTCAAACCATCGGATCCTAACTATTTCGAACGCTAAGCTTTTGAAGTGTAAAATTCATTACATAATCAGCATCAGCTTTTTGCATATCGCTATCTAAAATCCAATTTTCAAAAGGATACTTGGCTGTACGCCATATGCCGTAATTAAAATTTTCGATTTCCTTCCGTAAAGCTTGTATGAAAGATAATAGGAGAGATTTAATGGAAGAGTCCGCCATAAGCCTGCTGTCGATTTGCTTAATCTTTTTCCAATGCTTCTTAAAGAATAGAACTGACTGTTTACCCAATTAAAACCTTCTAATAATTCGTCACAAGTCATATTTTTCGGTCTAAATACAAGTTTTTCAGCTTCGTCGGGTAATAATGACACATGTGGACCACCTAGTACAACCGGTATACCTCTTTTTCTAAACTCTGCAACTATTTCATACACATAGTTAGCACTCGGAGTGTGAAATGTTATACCAACTAAATCTACTTCTTTGTCAAAATCAATCTTTTCCTGACCTTCGTCTATATGCTCGACTTCCCAATTAGGTGGGGTTTGCGCAGCGAGATATGGCATTGTGACCTGTTGAAAGTCTATTACCCTTGTTCTTCTGATTTTCCTTATTTCCTCAGACGAAGCTGTGATTAATAATAATTTCATGATTCCTACCCTTCTATGTACCCTGCAATTGTATAAAAAAGTATATTTAACAAATAGCAGCTAAATTCATTTATTAATCCGTTTGCTTCAAGGAAATGCCCGTAAACAGCCGCGGACAAAACCCCACCCAAGGAATCGCAACCCCATACCGATCAAGCCTTGCTAAGAGTCCTGCGCTGCATTCTCTTGCACCAAGTGGGATTCGCACACAGGAACCTGGGCAATCTTCGAACCATTAGGTCGTGATTGCTTTGAGTCTAAAACTTTGGAAAACGGAAATGTCCAGTAATTTTTGAAGACCATCTCTCCAATTGATCTGTTTCACTCGCGAATGGTCTCGCATTATGTAAAATAAAGGGTACACCGTCCTTGCGGCGTTTATCAGAGACTATAGCGATATGTTCATGCGGATAGTCATAGGTTACGATATCCCCTGCCTGCCAAAGATAGAGATTCTCGACATCACCGGGTTTTATCTCTCTAGTCAGTTCCACTTCATATTTGCGAAAGAATACAATCAGGTTAGGAACTCGACGAAAGTCGATATTGGGATCCGGTTTACCAGCAATACGAGGATACCTTGCCATATTTTCTCGAATATCTTTATCAACTAAGGCCTTCAAATCATAACCCGCATCACGCATAGCTCTCCACACAACATCCGTACATACTCCTTCGGTATCCGGCGGAAATCCCCCCTAATAATAGGAGCCCAGATACTTAGGTTTCTTATGACTTCTGCCCTTGCACCGTTGACAATATCCTCCAAATCATTTAATCCATCGTTATCTTTATCACTTGGGCAAGAAATACGAGGAATTTGAATCAATTCCTCAAACGGCAATTTATGAGTGGGAGAGAATGATTTAATTCCAAGCCACGCTATAAGACATAATAATATTAAACTGACAATAACAGCACTCGATTTAACAACTTTGTTAATACAGTCCACCTCATTATTGCGAGGGCGATCTTATGGTTATGGATGTAGAGGCGTTTGCCCGCCGTAAAAAAAATGCTAAAGTTGCGAGATAAACTCGGATAGCATTCAAAGGATTCCCACGTTGTTCATAGAATACTTATTGAATAGATTCTGACCTTTAGACATCTTTTCTAAGTCACTTTTTATCTCGTCAGGCAGATCAATAGATTGTCTCGACAAGGAAACTCCCCCAGTATAGAAATTTACACCACTGAAATATCAATAAGAACCTCAACAACACCGGATGGGTATAAATTAAAGTAACAACCTAATTTCCGGAAGATATTATCCAACAAAAGTTATAAAGGGTCCTATTATTTAGGGTTACGTAAAGCACCAGCATTCTATTAATAAGGACTCTAGGGCTATTGGTTATTGAACAATCTCACGGTTCAGTACAACCGGAGATTCATGAGGTTCAATTCTCTGCACCAAATACTTATTCTCCTTTAAGCTATTGACTTCAATCAATGGCTTTTTCTCTATCTAGGAACCTCATAAATCTCTAAATGTTATACGATGGCGTACGCCCCCCGGAGCCGCGCATGCACAGCCCGCTCCATTTAACCTAGTGATCTCTTTAACACAATAAGAAGAATATTAATTAAATAGCTAATAATTAAGCTTTATCAGTTTTCTGCAAAATTTCCATTACATCCTCAACTGGTATAACACTGGCAAAACGCTTATTCCAAATCTTATAATTATAAAATTCATAAAGTTTATTACCAACTAAATACTCATTGTCAAAAGTTGTGTTTGTTTCTTCTGGAATAATTACTTTGTATCCGTAATCAAATGCACTTTTACAAGTAGCGTCAATACAATATTCTGTTTGAAGTCCTACCAGTATAATGGTATCTATCTCTTTACTTTCTAAATACTCCCTTAATCCAGTTTTGTGGAAAGCACTATTATATTGTTTTTCGAAGATTAGTTCACTATTCTTAGGTACTACGTCAGCATAAATCTGCCATCCATCAGTGCCATACTCTAATTCTCCACCCTTTCCATCATCATGTCGTACATATAACACTTCTTTTTCATTGTCTCTTGCAATAGAAATAAGTTCTTTGATATTATCAATTACATTCTGTTCGTTATACGGATGTTCTTTAATCAATGCCGTTTGAACATCTACAACCATCAAAATACTTTTACTCATTTGCTCCCATCCTTTCACTTCAAAATATAACCAATTTTTACTTCGTCTTGAAATACTAATGCAAAGTGCAAAGAACTAATACCTGGAATGAGTCAAATAAAAAGGTAACGCCTCAAAGGGCTCTCTCTAATACTCCAAATGGCGTGTATATGGTAAACGTCATACGCTCGGTAAGGTCGCGTGAGAACTGCCTTAGTTTAGTTAAACTATGAAACCTGTCAAGAGGTGGACTGGAGTTGTCTAAAAAGCAGACAGCTCAGAAAGAGCTTGGGATGCTTCCTTCCTCCTGGGTGTATTTTCTCAAAAATATAGAAACTCAAACTCCACCCTGTAACCACTAGGATGACGGTAACCAAAAGACCGGAAAGAATATGAGCCACGAGCATCTTAAATCTCTGAGTTGTGCTCATCGTAGCGGCCTATGCGACACACATTGCAAGGTATTCACGTTATTCTAGCAGTTCTTTTAGCATCTTCTTGGTGTTATTAATAAACGCCCGCGTAACTTGATAATGTTCGGTATCTTCATACGTTACAGTTTCAATTCCTTCTTTAACTTCATATATCAAGGCCTTGGGATACGCCATTATTATGGGCGAATGGGTTGCAATGATAAACTGAGACCCTTCCCCAACTAATTCATGCATTATGGAAAGCATAGACATTTGCCGCGTCGGTGATAAAGCCGCCTCCGGTTCGTCCAGAATGTATATCCCTTTACCGCCGAATTTATTTCGGAATAAGGCCAAAAATGACTCTCCATGGGATTGTTCATGCAGTGATATGCCGCCATAGGACTTAATGATTGGCGTTCCACCGCCTTCAGAATCCAAGTCATCAATATTTGAGGCGAGATTATAAAAGCTTTCCGCTCGTAAAAAGAAGCCATCCCGGGGCCTTTGGGTACCTTTGACAACTTTAATGTAATTATTCAGTTCCGAATGAGTCGCTTTGGATGTAAAATTAAAATTCTTAGTGCCGCCTTCAGCATTAAATCCATAGGCTACGGCTATCGATTCTAAGATAGTTGACTTCCCGGAGCCATTTTCTCCAACAATAAATGTTACTTGCGGATGAAATGATAACCTCTGTAAATTCTTGATCGCTGGCAAATTAAAAGGATATTCAGAGAATGATGGAACTCTTTCTCTATCTAATTCGATATATCTTATGTACTGCTTGACACTATTTAGGTCCATTACAACCTCTCCTAAGCCTGTATAACTCCAGTCTTGACGTATAAACTCATGCCTAAAACATGGGCTCCCAACTAACTCTGGCAGCCATGACATTCCAATTCTTCCACTGAGAGTTGGATGCGCATAGCCACCATCTTTAACCTTTCCGGGTCTTCTTTGGTTCCAATGAATAAGGTGCACGCAGGACAAAACAACCCGCAGACGGCAGCAAGTCTTTTGTCTGGAGTACAAAAATGTCCGTTACTCATGTCTTTTCCCCTTTCTCAATAATTTGTGGTTTTATATGTAATTATTTCCATGTGAAATCACGAACTCCTTCTTTGTTAGAAAAAATTCCTTTCCAAGATTGTTGCATATCGTGAACCACTCTCCATTAAAATAGAGAGCATCTTAAGGATTCTAAGCAACGAACCGAGATCCGTTAAACCTGTACATCCAAGGACGGCCCAAGCCCACTACTGGTCGATCTTGTGATTGCTCACAAAACGTTACCAGATACTTTTTTGCAATATTTATTGCCCCATTGATATCCGCATTCATTACAGTTCCGCAATCTTTACAGATATAAAGCCCACGATGTTTGCGATTTGCCTTTCGAGCATTGTCCTTACTCGGCATATCCTTACACATAGAGCATGTCTGAGACGTATATTCTTCCGTCACACTTACGACTGCAATACCCACGCGGGCAGCTTTATAGCGAATCAACTCCGCCATTTTCCGATACGGCCACTTGTGAAACTTCTGGTTTGTATTATGTCCAAGGTTCTTAGCTTCACGAATACTCGTCAGATCACCGATCACAATCGTATCCACGCCATGTGCTATAGCCATATTAATCACAGTTCGCGACATGGTGTGAAGTAAATGGTGAACTTGCTTCTGACGTTTCTCATAAAGCACTGTTACCCTCTTACTTTGTTTAGGATAATTAACCCCCTTAGCCACCTGTTGAGCATCCGACAAACTATCGTAATACCCAATCGTCTTATCGAAGTAGCGATTGATCGACAACAATTGCCGGCCGGAGAGAACAAAACTGTTTCCATCATACACAGTCCCACTTAAAAAGTTGTTAATCCCGAAATCAAGACTCATAAACTTTGTAGAAGGCGCATGTTGCTCAATATCGGCAATCTCAATAACAATAATAAGCTGATATTTGCCTTGTCCTAACGGCTTAAACTCCAAAGTTTTCACTACTTCGCCCTTGAGTTGCAGATGGTTCGGTACATCTACATAAAGAAACGTATCCTCAAAGCCATAAGTATCCCTTAAATAACCGCGTAGTTGTTTCGGTATAGCAAGTCTCACTTTATTCCCAGCAAGCACAATAAACCCATCCTTGAGATACCTCACATTAAACGGTTCATGCTTGAATTTTGGTGGTTTTGGATTTTCTATACCACCCGTCTTTTTTAGCATATAAAACGATTTCCAAGCACCATCTAATGTGTGCAATAACTCTTGCGCTGACTGAGACGGCAAATTGTTGTACCAAAACTGATCTTTGAAACGTTTCTTTTGGTCATACCAGTTGGGATACGCAACACCCGATTCCTTAGTCCAATTCTTTCGTTCATAGTTTGCAATATTCCAGAGTTTCCAAGTCGCATAAGCTAAGTGCCCGAGAACAAGTGTCACATTACCAGTGGTGTTAATAATACACGCTTTAGCCAGTTTCACTCCTCGTCACCTCCTTTCGCTTGACGTTCAATATAAAGTTTTATGGACTCTTCTGAAACAGATCCAATCGTTTCAATGTAATAACTTGGATTCCATAGATGCCCTTTCCAAAGTTTCTTCGTGATTTCAGGGAATTTAAGAAATAGCCTGCGTCCCGAGATCCCTTTCAACATCTTAGCGATATAAGAGGGTGCAATCTTTGGGTGCGCCGAGACAAAGATATGGACATGATCCCGTTCACCCACTTCGCACGCAGCAATAACAAACTCCTTATCTTGGGCAATGTCTTGGATCACTTCTTTGAGGTAACTCTCAACCTCAGCTGTTAAAACTTTTCGTCGGTATTTCACCGACCAAACAAAGTGATAGTTGACGTTGTAGACACAGGTTCGCCCGTGTATTAAATGTTCCTTTTTCATACACATAGTATACAATTAATTGCCAAATTTATAGGAACTAGCTGAATATTAATATTTAAATACCCTACCTTCATCTCCATCGACAAGGACCCGCATTCCGTCTGTTACTATATTCATGGCATCGGGAACATTGGTGACTGCAGGAATTCCATATTCTCTAGCGACGATTGCTCCATGTGAAAGATATCCTCCACACTCCACGATGATTGCACTTGCTTTTACAAATAACGGAGTCCAGCCTGGATCAGTTGAAGGAGCGACTAACACATCCCCAACATTAAGTCTTTGCCCCTCACTGGGATGATTAATGAGCCTGGCGATACCGGACGCTTTTCCAGCCGCTACTCCTATCCCTATGCCCACTAAGTTTCCATCCAGAGATTTGCCAGTTTGAGAAGGAGCAATTTGGGGAGTTTCATCCACAATAATATCTGGGGCCACCATTGCTGCCCATTGTCTGTGCTGCTCTTTGCGGTCTTCTACAATAGTTTTTAATTCCCTGCCCTTCCAGTCCCCGCTCATGATGGCAATTATCTCTGATAACGTACAGTGAAAGACATCGTTTTGTTCATTGAGAATTCGCGTGTTTACTAATCTCTGTCCGAATTCTAGCACGATTTTCCTAAATGGTAAAAATTTACGCACTAGCTCCGACTTACCCATTTCGCGTTTTTCGGAACCCTTGATCGCTCGAGCCAGCATCCATTTAACCAACTTACGATTGACGAACGAGAGCTTTTGCTTAATTTCCTGCCATGCCTGGTCGTAGCGTGTCCTTTGATTAAGCCTCATTTCCTGATACCGAGGTGAATCCATTAAGTCTACGATAATCCTCAGAAGATAAGAAGGGTCTTCCTGCCAACGAGGGTTTATAATATCTCCCTCATAAACGGCCCGATGGCCAAATTCGTTAAGAAAAACCGAGGCTGCAGCCTCGGTCCTTTTACTGTTCTTGGATATCTGAAATTTTGTATTCATAACCATGGAGCCCCTTATAATACTCTGGGTACATATCTCCTCCACATTTCTCACAGCTAAACTGGGGAGGAACAGT
>Ga0209123_1002675_pt1 | contig 14537 bp, 14 predicted proteins | sample BarGraIncu00431A_FD_184500 | JGI IMG/M metagenome (GOLD analysis project Ga0209123, IMG submission 184500) | Arctic peat soil microbial communities from Barrow, Alaska, USA - Barrow Graham LP Incubations 004-31A (SPAdes) (version 2) | ecosystem: Environmental > Terrestrial > Soil > Wetlands >...
GGTTCTAGTTATCAAATAAAGTTAGTCAATTTTCCATCCTAAATAAGAGGCTATGTTTTATGAGGGAGGCATTTTAATGTCAGAGGAAATAGCTCGCATTACACAACTGCATATGCAGGGGTTTCATTGTAGTCAGATCATATTGTTAGTAGGACTTGAACAGCAGGGAAAAAGTAATCCGGATTTAGTAAGGGCGATGAATGGATTGGCCGGGGGGCTAGGCTTTAACGGTAAAAACTGCGGGACTTTAACGGCGGGGGCTTGCTTACTCGCCTTATATGGAGGACGGGGGGAGATAGAAGAGCGGGAGAATCATCACTTGAACAAGATGATTCAAGACTTAGTAGAATGGTTTGAGGAAACATTCGCCAAAGAGTATGGAGGTATTGATTGTAAGTTTATTATGAATAATGATCCTTGGAATCGTTTGACACGTTGTCCAGAGGTGGTGATTAAGACTTATTTCAAAGTGAAAGAGATCCTTGAAGATAATGGATTTCTCCCAACCACCATATGATATTGGTGATGTCAATATTCTATGATAAATGTGAAGATGATGGTAATGCTCGTTGTAATTTACAATGTAGTTAGTATATATCACTTGAAACTGTCACTTTGACGCTATGTTTATGTCATTATAGTGTAATAAAAGAGTGACACTAATATAACATTAATGTCACTCTTTTATCGAATAGCCGTCTTGTAAGAATGCGGGGTGGCTATTTGCAATGCGATAATGACTTGGCATGGTATTTGCAATATAAATAGGTATTATATATCAAGTTACTGATCGTTGTAATTAATTTCCGTTGTCGTTATTGTATGCCTCCTGAAGGGTTTGATTTAATCGAATCTTCGGAAATATTGTCTTATGAAGAAATACTGAGGGTGATTGCTATCCTGGGACAACATGGCGTCAGCAAAATTAGGCTTACCGTATCCGGCTAACGTCTGACGGAAAAATTAAACCTTGTTTACTAGCAAATCATGAAATAGATATTAAAGCTGCCTTGCGTAATGGAGATGATGACGTTGCTATCTATGGGTTATTTTTAAAAGCACTACAAGCAAAACCTATGGGTCACAAATTAAGTGATACTAGAGGGGGGGAGGATTTGAGACGGGGAAGGTTTCAGGTTGGTGGCTAAAGAGAAATAGGCTAACTATGTGAGTAAGAGGAGGAAAAGTAATGTTTTATCGAATAAATATGGCCACTTTAGTGGTCAGTGAGGACGAGGGTATACCCTATCAGGGATTAGGAGGTCGTGCCCTTAGCTCACGCATTATCGAGGAAGAGGTAAAACCGAATTCCCATGCCTTAGGTGATGGTAACAAACTTGTTTTTGTGACCAGTCTGTTATCTGGAACAGGAGCGCCCAATGGGGGTAGGATGTCTTTAGGTGGGAAAAGCCCCCTCACTGGTACCATCAAGGAAAGTAATGTGGGCGGGCCCATGGGGCATAAACTGGGGAGACTTGGTATCCAAGGCATTATTGTGGAAGGACTGCCACAAAAAGATACAGCTTATCTGATAAAGGCTTCCACAACGGGTGTATCATTAGAAGAAATCCCAGAAGTAAAGGGCTTAAATATTTATGATACAGTAGCAAAACTGCAAGAAAAATTTGGTTCTAAAATTGCCATTGGCTGTATTGGTACAGCAGGTGAACATAAAATGGCATCGGCCTGTGTCGGATTTACCGATATGGAAGGTTGCCCTACGCGCCAAGCTGGTCGGGGTGGTTTAGGTGCTGTTATGGGCAGCAAAGGAATAAAAGCCATTATCGCTGATGATAGTGGTGCTAAGATGGTACCACTGGTTGATGAAGCTGCTTTTAGAGCGGGTAGCAAAAAATTGGCCAATGCCCTATTAACCCATCCTGTTACCAGTCAGGCTTTGCCTGCTTATGGCACCGCAGTACTCGTCAATATATTGAATGAAGCAGGGGGGTTACCTACTAGGAACTTTAGCTCAGGTCGGTTTGAGGGTGCTAATAATATTGGTGGTGAAACAATGGCTGCCAACATTAAGGAGCGGGGCGGGAAGGTCGGACATGGTTGTTCCCCAGGGTGTATCATTCGTTGCTCTCAAATTTATAAAGATAAAAAAGGCACAACCGTGACCGGTGGTTTTGAATATGAAAGTTTATGGGCGTTTGGTGCTCACTTAGGAATCGATAACATTGACGATATTGCGCTGATGAATCGCTTATGCGATGATTATGGTGTGGATAGCATTGAGATGGGAGTTGCCATCGGTGTGGCAATGGAAGCAGCGGTCATTCAGTTTGGTGATAGTCAGGCCACCATCGATTTGATTCATCAAATGGGCAAGGCTACACCTCTAGGCCGAATTCTTGGCGCTGGCACAGAAACCACGGGTAAGGTTTTTGGTGTGCGTCGTGTGCCGGTTGTCAAAGGTCAGGCTATTCCTGCGTATGATCCACGGGCTGTTCAAGGGCAAGGCGTTACTTACGCCACGACTACAATGGGAGCTGACCATACGGCGGGTTATGCAGTGACAGCAAATATCTTGGGTGTAGGTGGTAATGTTGATCCGCTGAAACCAGCCGGGCAGGTAGAATTGTCCCGTAATCTACAAATAGCCACTGCTTTTGTTGACAGTACCGGTCTGTGTTTATTTGTGGCTTTTGCCATTTTAGATATGCCTGAAGGTTTGGAAGGTATTGTAGAAATGTGTAATGCTCGTTATGGCTGGAATAAGACGGCGGGTGATTATCTGGAAATGGGTAAACAAGTACTCAGAGATGAGCGATCCTTTAATAAAGGGGCTGGCATTGGCGATGGAGCCGATGATCTACCTGACTTCTTCCGCAAAGAAATTCTCCCACCTCATAATGTAGTCTTTGAGGTGCCGAAAGAAGAACTGGATACAGTGTTCAATTTTTAGGATCTTTCTTACATAGAAAGTATAAATTTCACGAACCGCAGAGGCACAGAGGACGCAGAGGGTTTATAATAATATTATTTTCTCTGTGTTCTCTGCGCCTCTGCGGTTAAATAGGACACACTAGGTTTTTCTTATGGTAACATTATTTACATGGTAATAGGGATGAGGGGTATCTATGGATTTTTTTCAATGTATGTCACTTAATCAGGCTCGGAGCGTGATTAGCGATAGTCTGGCAGGAATTGCTATCAACAGTGAATTAGTACAGTTGGCAGATGCCCTAGGGAGGGTTGTGACTGAGGATCTTAGGGCCAAGGAAGATTTGCCACCTTTCAGTCGCTCAACGGTCGATGGCTTTGCGGTGCGTAGCGCCGATACCTTTGGTGCTAATGAAGCAGCGCCAGCACTTTTTATGATTAGTGGCGAAGTCGTCATGGGAAAAGGGTCAATCACAGAGCTGCAGCCTGGACAGGCAGTTGTTATTCCAACGGGTGGTATGTTGCCTGTAGGGGCAGATGCTGTCGTCATGCTCGAATACACGGAGCAACATGATGCAAGTATCCTGATGGTATTCAAAATGGCTGCACCTGGTGAAAATGTAGTGCGAAAAGGTGATGATATTGAGGCGGGAGCCATCATCGTGGAACAAGGGCAAAAACTTGCGGCCCAACATATCGGTGCCCTCGCGGCCTGTGGCTGGGCTGTTATCTCAGTGGTGAACAAGGCGGAAGTTGCCATTTTATCGACGGGTGATGAATTGGTGGATATTCAGGAACCCATGTTGTGTGGACAAATAAGAGATGTTAATTCTTATGCCCTTGGCGCCATGCTAACCGAGATTGGCTGTGTGGTAAAACCTATGGGAATAGTCAAAGATAGTTTTGAACAGTTCTGCCATTTTTTAGCAGAAGCAGTAGCAACTTGTCAATTAGTGGTCATATCTGGCGGTAGTTCAGTTGGCGCAAGAGATTATACAGAGAAAGCCATTAATGCCCTTGGTATTCCTGGGGTATTAATTCATGGCATTGCAGTTAAGCCCGGGAAACCTACTATTTTTGGTATGGTAGGTAATGTTCCAATATTCGGCTTACCTGGACATCCTGTAGCAGCCATGACTGTCTGTCAGCAGTTGGTCAAAGTGGCTGCGCGCACCTTGATGGGGCAGAAACAATCTGTGGATGCTTTTGGCGTCACGGCTGTTCTTGCTCGGAATTTGCCGTCAGTGCCTGGGCGGGATGATTTTATTAATGTACGGCTCACCAAGCAGGAGGGGACATATATTGCGACCCCCATATTGGGAAAATCGGGACTCATTAGTACCATGTCTGAGGCGGACGGTATGGTGCATATTCCGGCAGATAAAAGCGGCCTTTATCATGGAGAAATTGTCGAAGTCGTATTGCACAACAAGACTGAATGAGGGGAGGGCGAGAATTCTGCGTAGTAATAAGGCGTATCTACATTGTTTGCAAAGGCAAGAAGCTCAAGAATTATGGTGGCAGAAAGTGACCCAGTGGGGATTCTTTGAAAACCTTCCCGTGGAGATTGTATCTGTGGATGAATGTCTTGGACGGGTGACGGCGTACTCAATTTATGCCAAACAATCTGTACCACATTATAATAGTGCCGCCATGGACGGGATTGCGGTTTTGGCCCAAGACACCTTTGGTGCTCAAGAGACGGAACCAAAGTGGCTTACCCTCTTACCAGTAGATAAGGAATTTGCTACTGGGTGTTGTTATATGGTTGATACGGGTGATATATTACCAGCCGGGACCAGTGCGGTGGTCATGATTGAGGATGTGCAGATTGTGAATGGCGTGGCGGAAATCATTGCTGCTACTGCACCGTGGCAGCATGTTCGTATTATCGGCGAAGATATTGTCGCCAATGAACTTGTAGTGCCTGAACATCATGTCATTATCCCTGTGGATATTGCGGCCCTACTGGCTGCTGGGCAGGAGTATATTGAGGTCATAAAGAGGCCGCAAGTAGGCATCATTCCTACGGGGGACGAAATTGTGGCGACCAGTCAGGAATTAAAACCAGGAACTATTTTAGATGTTAATTCTCATATGTTGGCAGCAGCCGTTCGAGATTGGGGAGGGCAGGCAGAGAGGGTAGCGATTGTCAAGGATAATGCAGAGTCTATCAGGGAAGCCATTTGGGCTAGTCTGCAACGGTGTGATATGGTCATTATCAATGCAGGAACATCTGCTGGAAGAGAAGATTATACGGCGGATGTTTTAGCAGAACTCGGGGAAGTTTTAGTTCATGGTGTGGCGATAAAACCTGGTAAACCAGTGATTTTAGCCATATGCCAAGGTAAACCGGTGATCGGCTTACCTGGTTATCCCGTATCAGCCATGTTGACTGCGGAGTTATTCCTTCGGGATATTTTGCTTGCCAGGCAAAAATTGCCCAAGTGGCAAGTAACTACAATAGAGGCAACATTAGCCAAACAAGTGGCTTCGACAATTGGTGTGGAGGAATATATCCGCGTATCTGTCGGTTATGTTCAGGGTAAAATGATTGCGGCACCGATCAGTCGCGGTGCAGGATTAATCTCATCATTAACTAAGGCCCATGGCATTGTCAGTGTGGAGCAAAGTAGTGCAGGCCTCAGCGCTGGCAAGCCGGTAACCGTGAAACTACTGCGTGATTTCCAAATAGCAAATACTATTTTGTCAGTGGGTAGCCATGATTTAGCCCTCGAATTGTTAGGGGTCTATGTAAGACGTAGGCTGGAGAATGTTTCATTATCCTGCGCAAATGTAGGTAGTATGGGAGGGATTATGGCGATACGCAATAATGAGGCCCATATGGCTGGTATACATTTGCTGGATGGTGAAACGGGACTTTATAATACCCTTTATGTGGAAAAATATTTGCCCAATCGGTCTTGCCAATTAATTCATTTTGCCATGCGTCAGCAAGGACTTTTGGTAAAACCAGGTAATGAGAAAGACATCACTGGGCTCGGTGATTTGGTGAGGAGCGATATTAGCTTTATCAACCGGCAGCGTGGTTCTGGTACCCGCATGCTCTTGGATTATGAGTTGGCTAAATCCAATATCGATGCAAAACAGATTGCTGGTTACGAAAAAGAAGTGGGCACCCATATGGCCGTGGCCGCTTCCATTGCGGCAGGCACAGTAGATACTGGTTTGGGTGTTCAGGCAGCAGCGTTGGCGCTAGGCCTAGATTTTATTCCCGTGGCTCAGGAACAGTATGATTTGCTCTTGAATTTTGCTCCTGATGATGAACGTCTGCATGTCATCTTGGATATTTTGCAGACCGCTGAATTTAGGTGTGAGGTGGAATCCTTGGGGGGGTATGACTTAAGAAATGCTGGCAAGGTGCTATAATGTCAGGTACAATTGAACTTCGAGTCTTCATGGGCCTTGTCGATGTATTTAAAGAACGAAATTGGCCGATTCCAATGGTAGTTAGGATAGAGAATGGATTAACAGGGTTAGAATTAATGACCCTATTGAATATTCCAGCAGAGCAAGTAGAAATTATTTTCATCAATGGTAAAGTCTTTTTACCTGCTGACGCAACAATGAACCCTAGTGACCGTGTGGCATTGGTACCGCCTGGTACACCCGGTCCTTACCGGGTAATGTTAGGATTTGTAAGAAAACCTTAGGTACCCTTACTTAACATCAGAAAAGGTTGTATTCTCTGGTGCTGTAAAGTAAACTTGAGAAGGGGGATTTTTTTTGGTTGTAGAAGTTCGACTGTTTGCCACTTTACGGCATTATGCTCCTACTAGTTTGGCAGGGGTATTTTCTGTTGAAGTACCTGTGGATTATACTGTTGCTGAACTGTTGAACAAGATTAACGTTGACCTGGCCGAGGTTCACATTATTATGGTCAATGGTGTGAGTAGTACACTCATCGCTACCCTGCATGAAGGCGATCGCCTAGGTCTTTTTCCGGCAGTAGGTGGTGGTTAAATTATTTTATATTTAATTTTAAATTTTTGAATAAATAATAATGGGGTAGGTGGAAGATGATACGTAAGTTTATCGTAGGATGCTTAATGGTGGTTATGGCTGCATTTTCCTTTGGTTGCGGTAACGCACCGGTTAAGCAAGAGGTAAGTAGTGGGACAACCATGAATAAAGATCTAATATTGGCGACGACAACCAGCACTCAGGATAGTGGTCTGCTAGATGTTTTATTACCTGCATTTGAAAAGAAAACAGGCTATAAAGTTAAAACCATTGCTGTCGGTACAGGGCAGGCTTTGGCCATGGGTGAAAAGGGTGAAGCCGATGTGCTACTCGTTCATGCACCTGATGCTGAAAAAAAAGTCCTAGCGAGCGGAGCTGTCATTAACAGATTTTTGGTGATGCACAACGATTTCATCATTGTGGGACCAGCTCGTGACGAGGCTCAGATCAAGGGGAAAACAACAATGGAAGCAATGACGGCTATTGCCCAAAAGGGAGAGATATTTGCATCTCGTGGGGATGATTCGGGAACTGACAAGATGGAAAAAAGCCTCTGGAAGCTGACGGGTGTTAAACCAACTAGTCCGTGGTATCAGGAAGCAGGTGCAGGAATGGGGCAAACTTTGAAAATCTCTGATGAAAAGCAAGGTTATACCTTAACAGATCGGGCTACGTATTTAGCACAAAAGAAAAATTTGTCGTTACAGATATTGGTTGAAGGTGATGCAAAGTTACTCAATATCTATCATGTTATGGCAGTAAACCCTGAAAAATTCTCGAAGGTCAATCAGCTAGGAGCCAAAGCCTTTAGTGATTTTTTATTGTCAGATGAGGGACAAGGGCTGATCGCTGCTTATGGCAAGGACAAGTTTGGGCAGTCCCTGTTTTTTGCTGATGGTGGTAAAACAGAGAAGGATTTCGGGTTTTAGCAAGAATATATGGATATGATCCTTCAGGGAATGATTCAGGCTTGTCAGTTACTTATCAGTGGCGATCGTGAAATTTTTCAGGTAGCCATGCTCACCCTTACAGTGTCTGGCACAGCCACAGCAATAAGTGTAGTTCTTGGTGTACCCTTAGGTTTATGGTTGGCCCTGAAAGAATTCCATGGTAAGGAAGCATGTAGCAGCCTGGTTAACTTCGGTATGGGATTGCCGCCAGTCGTAGTGGGTTTAATCGTCAGTTTGTTTCTATGGCGTTATGGTCCGTTTGGAGATTTTGGCCTAATGTATACGCCTGTAGCTATGATTATTGCCCAGGCAATTATTGCCGTCCCCATTGTTGCCGGCCTTAGCTTTGCGGCAATCCTTAGCATTAATCCCAAATTACACTGGCAATTAATGTCACTTGGTGCGACGACTTGGCAAGCAAGTTGGTTGCTGTTACGTGAGGCCCGTTTAGGTTTGATGGCTGCTGTAATCGCTGGTTTTGGGCGGGTTATCTCAGAAGTTGGGGCATCAATGATGGTGGGGGGGAATATTAAGGGGCAGACAAGAGTACTGACAACAGCAACAGTGATGGAAGTAGGCAAAGGAAATTACGATATGGCGTTGGCGATCAGTTTTATTTTGCTTATTGCCGCATATAGCATTGTAGTTTTATTAACCTACCTGCAACATGGCGGAAAGCGTGAGCGATCATGAGTGAGTGTATACTAAAAATGGAGCATGTTACAGTAAAGCGCGGAGCACGTAACAACGTATTAAACATTGAACATCTAGAACTAAGTCGTGGTGAACTCGTAGCAGTAGTTGGTCCTAATGGAGCGGGGAAGAGTACTCTCTTGCAAGTCATTAATCTTTTACATTCTTACCATGGGGACATATTATTGTTTGGCCAAAAGATTAGTAATCAGGATAAAATAATGTTGCGTCGTCGTTCGGCCATGGTCTTTCAGGACATGTTATTATTAAATGATACGGTTTTTAATAATGTTGCTTTAGCATTACGGTTTCGCGGCGTAAAAGAAGGGGAGGTTAAACAGCGGGTATATAAAGCATTGGCTGATTTTCGTTGCGATCACTTAGCATCCAGACCAGCCCAGTTACTGTCAGGGGGTGAAGCCCAACGGGTTTGCATTGCCAGGGCTTTAGTAACGAACCCGGAAATACTTTTATTGGATGAACCCTTTGCTTCTTTAGATGCGGCGACTCGGGATGAGTTGATTGAAGAAATTAGGCAGTTGGCAGAGGAAAGGGAAATATCTGTAGTATTAGTGAGCCATCATTTCACAGATGTTTTGCATTTTGCCGAAAGGGCTTTGCTATTATTTGATGGTCGCATTGTGCAGGATGACAAACCAGAAATCATAATGCGTAGACCGGTGAGTGTTCAAGTAGCTAGATTGGTGGGAATGGACAATATTATTCCTTGCTGCAGTGAGCAAGATCGTCAGGGGCAGTTTATTCGTCTCGCCAACGGGATACGGTTCTTATATCATGGGGAAGTTTGTGAACCTATTTCCGCATGTTGTTTGCCGGGCGATGTTTTATATCTTTGGGATGAAAGACTATTGAACCAGTCGATAAACTGGGTAATGGTTGAAGGTTTGGTAGAACGGGTAATACCAGGGATAGGTACCTATAGAGTTTTAATTAAAGTTGGGGAACAACTGTTAAGTGTTCGGGTGCCACCTCATCGCGTCAAGGACATTATATTTGCTGATTCTAGGGTGAAATTAGCGTTCAATCCAGCAGAAGTACATATTGTTTAACATTATACCGTCACTAGGATTAAGATGAAAATCATGTTTGAATATTGACAAAAATTGTTACATATGATATTGTATAGTGAATGAATAATGTCCTGCTGATCAGAAAACTGAAGGCTAAAGAATTGTTTCAAGAACAGTTTTTAGCCTTTTTTGTTCATATAAAAATAGAACATGTTCAACAGCTAGGGTATTATAGTTTGAAAAATTAAGGAGGAAGTAATATGTCGAAAATTGCAAAGAATTTAACAGATCTAATTGGAAATACTCCATTGCTGGAGTTAACGAACTATGGTAAACAACATGACCTTAAGGCGAAGGTCATTGCAAAATTAGAGTATTTTAATCCGTTAGGTAGTGTCAAAGACCGGATTGGTTATGCGATGATAAAAGATGCTGAAGATAAAGGTTTAATCAGTGCAGGTTCAGTAATTATTGAGCCTACTAGTGGCAATACGGGTATTGGATTAGCTTTTGTTGCAGCGGCTAAAGGGTATAAATTGATTCTCACCATGCCTGAAACTATGAGTATAGAAAGACGAAATTTACTCAAGGCATTGGGGGCTCACTTAGTACTTACTCCTGGGGCAGAAGGCATGAAAGGTGCGATTTCCAAAGCAGAAGAACTGGCAAAAGAAACACCGAAATCGTTTATTCCCCAACAGTTTAAAAATCCAGCCAATCCTGAAATACATCGCAAAACAACGGCTGAGGAAATATGGCGGGATACAGATGGAAAAATTGATATTTTCATTGCTGGCGTAGGTACAGGTGGAACGATTACTGGGGTTGGTGAAGCATTAAAGGCTAAAAAACCTGATGTAAAAATCATTGCTGTTGAACCGGCAGATTCTCCTGTTTTGTCAGGAGGCAAACCGGGTCCTCATAAAATTCAGGGGATTGGGGCTGGCTTTGTTCCTGATGTTTATAATAAAAATGTTGTGGATGAAATTTATAAAATTGCCAATGAAGACGCATTTTCCACAGTGCGACAATTGGCATCAGCCGAAGGTTTATTGGTAGGCATATCGAGCGGAGCAGCAGTTTTCGCCGCGACCCAAATTGCCGCTCGGCCAGAAAATGTTGGGAAAGTGATTGTCGTCTTATTGCCTGATACAGGGGAAAGATATTTGTCGACAGCTCTGTTTCAATCAGAATCATAACATTCGTACGGACAAGATCTTATGTAGATTTTGTCCGTTTTTTCTAGCCCTATTCGAAAGTATAAATTTTACGAACCGCAGAGGACGCGGAGGTTTCATAATAACTTACTGTATTTCTGTCATTGCGACGAGGTACGAGGAAGCAATCCCCTACTTTTTCAGAGATTGCTTCGCGCTGCTCGTAATGACAAAAAAGGACGTGAGTGTCAGGACTGCGGTCATATTTGTCGTATTAAAATATCTTTTATAATTATCAGTGATACATTGCAAAACCATCCTATTAATGTTAAAATATGTAATGTAAATATATTACAATAACTTTCAAAGAACATCAAGATAGCAAGAAATGCAATATCCAGGGATAAGGTCGGAGGTGAGTAATTGGAACTGAGTCTGTCAGCGCAAGCAGTCGGTATTGCAACAATTATTTTGATACTCTTATCGATGGTGATGTTGGAGAAACAGTAATCGAGTGGTGAAGTAGAGAAACAGGAGTTTTTAAATTGAATGAACTTGTATAGGGTACTGGTCATTAGTATTGCTTTTTAGCAAAAAAAACTGATACCAGTACTTCTTTTCGATATTGGAAGGTGTAAGTTTCTTGCGAGCCTGCGCTGGTTTTATGTTGTGATTAAATTCGTAGGGGTTATTGTAACCTATGATCTTGAATGATATAATAAAGAGCATATTAGAAATATTCACCTTAGTTCTGCATAATAGTATAGCTGATCTTTTTTTTTAAAAATGTATGACCGTATAGTCAAAAAAAGACCAGAAGATAGTTGTGTTATGCAATTTATGGATTTGCATTCTGATATTATGCTATATTTTATGGATTGACCACAGTTGAATTTATGGAAAAGTAATTTGAGTGTGGATATGATGTACTTGCTCTCAGAACAGATTTCGATGGTGCTTTGAATTTAACTTGTGGAGGTAGAAATGAAACAGACTCGGCCTTATACATTTACCCATGATTCCCAAAAAAAACGTCAGCAGATACTTGAAGCGGCGTATATTGTATTCTCACGTAAAGGGTATCACCGGGCAACAGTGGATGAAATTATTGCCTTAGCTGATACGGGAAAGGGAACAGTCTATAATTATTTTGTAAATAAAGAGCAATTATTTTATACTTTAATAAAAGAACGTAGTGCCCCCTTTGAAGTTATTTTAGCAGCGATTGTTGATTCACCTGAACAACCATTACAAAAAGTCGAAACGATTATTAAAGCATTTTTGGAATTTTATAGAGAAAATGCAGATTTATGGCGGGTCGTGATGTATGAAGTGCGAGGGCTAGGCGTAGAAGGATATACGGATTTTACCCTTGAGCAGCGTGATAAATACCAGGCTTGGTTTACTCAGACGGTTGGCATGATTGAAAAAGTGTTAGTAGAAGGTAAAGAACAGGGCGTTATTCGTGCTAACTGTGATGCAAACAAAGTAGCTTACGGTTTGTTTAGTGTTATTGTGACTTGGGTCTTTCGTAAATTTGTCAGTGATGACATTGGCGAAACCGCCCGTAATATTACTGAACTTGTATTATATGGAATGGCAGACAAATAAAAATTTATGACTAGATGACTATGCAGTCAATGGTTCCATGAAGTGTTGGAGTGCCTGCAGACGTAAAAGAAAAAGACTCGACTAAGTCGAGTCTTTTTCTTAATATAATGTATGGGGACTTAGTGGCGAGATTGTTCCTATTGATGTGTAAAAACACGAGAAAAATGTTATTATAGTATTATATTGTTAGAAGTTGATGGGAGGTTGTAATGATGTTATTTGATAGTCATATGCATACACGTTTCTCGGCAGATTCAAAAATGCTTATGGATGAAGCTGTTGCACAGGGGCGGGAATTAAATATTGGTATTACGATAACGGAGCATATGGATATAAGCTATCCAGGACCGCTGGAGTTTCTCTTTGATGTTGATCAGTATTTTGCTGAATATCAAAAATACCGCAGCGACTGCGTACTCCTAGGTATTGAGATTGGTATGCGCTCAGATTGCCTCGATGAAAACTGTCGACTGATAGAATCCTATCCTTTCGACTATGTAATTGGATCAGTGCATGTTGTTGATGATATTGATATTTATGTTCCTGAATTTTATCAAGGGCGAAATAAACAGGATGTGTATCGTCAGTATTTTGCAGCCATGTTACAATGCGTAACATGTTATGATGGGATTCACAGTTTAGGTCATATTGATTATATTGCCAGATATGCACGTTTTACTGATCCAGAAGTGTATTATAGTGAGTTTAAGGAGCATATTGACGAAATATTAAGGGTCCTCGCCGGCAAAGGCAAAGCTTTGGAGATCAATACTAGACGTTTAGACAGAAAGGAAGCAATCGAAAATCTTTTGGCTATTTATCAGCGCTTTTATGAAGTAGGGGGACGCTTAGTGACAATTGGATCAGATGCCCATCGCGTTACAGAGATCGGTAGGAGTTTGGCTGAAGGGCAAGAGATTGCGGATCGCTCTCAGCTTAAAGTGGTATATTTTAAAGAGGGTCAACCCCATTACATAGAGAAATAAAATAAATCCCCCCAACCAATTCAATTTCAATGGTAGGGGGGATTTATTTTAAAGGATGCGCTAGCGTTGTTCTTATCCTTAATTTAGAATGCTGGAACAACAGCACCTTGATATTTTTCATTAATGAATTTTCTTACTTCTTCAGAAGTTAAAGCCTTGGTCAATTTTTGGATTTCAGGGCGATTTTCATCCCCTTTGCGAATGGCAAGGACATTTACATAGGGTGAATCCTTTTGTTCAATAAACAGAGCATCTTTGGTAGGAACTAGTTTTGCTTCTAGTGCATAGTTGGTGTTAATGACGGCAATGGCTACATCTTCAAGAACCCGGGGGAGTTGTGGAGCTTCTAACTCGCTAATTTGAATATTTTTAGTATTGGTTACAATATCACCGACGGTAGCATTTACACCTACACCATCTTTTAGTTTAATAATTCCTGCTTTGTCCAGCAGTGCCAGGGCGCGACCACCATTGGTAGGGTCATTAGGAATGGCGACTTTAGCACCTGTAGCAAGTTCAGTAAGGTTTTTGATTTTCTTGGAATAGATACCCATTGGTTCTATGTGCACTGCAGCAGTATATGTCAGGGGCAAATTGCGTTCTGCAGCGAATTTAGTGAGATAAGGAATATGCTGAAAAAAATTGGCGTCCAGTTCTTTTTCGGCGACGGCAATATTTGGTGTTACGTAATCAGTCATTTCAATGATTTGTAGATCGACGCCTTCTTTGGCGAGTATTGGTTTAACCACAGCAAGAATTTCGGCATGGGGCAGGGCAGTTGCGCCAACTTTTAACACCGTTTTACTGGCTTCCTTTGCAGGAGCTGGGCTTTGACTGCAGCCACTTACTAATAAACCTAGCGTGAGTACCCCGATGCAAACAAGTGATAATTTTTTCATAAAAAAGCCTCCAAAATTATTTTTTATTGAGACGGCGAGCGAGATAGTCGCCGGTTGATTGTACAATTTGTACTTGGCCGATTAAAATAATTACAGTAATGAGCATGATGTCAGCGCGAAAACGTTGGTAACCATAACGAATGGCTAGATCGCCCAGACCTCCGCCACCGATGGCACCTGCCATCGCTGAATAACCAATTAAACTAATGATGGTCAATGTGAGCCCAAGGATGATGGCCGGTAGGGCTTCAGGAATGAGTACTTTCGTGATGATTTCCAAGGGGGATGCACCCATAGACTGGGCGGCTTCAATGACCCCATAATCTACTTCCTTGAG
>Ga0209123_1002676_pt1 | contig 14532 bp, 15 predicted proteins | sample BarGraIncu00431A_FD_184500 | JGI IMG/M metagenome (GOLD analysis project Ga0209123, IMG submission 184500) | Arctic peat soil microbial communities from Barrow, Alaska, USA - Barrow Graham LP Incubations 004-31A (SPAdes) (version 2) | ecosystem: Environmental > Terrestrial > Soil > Wetlands >...
AATGCTTTGCCCGATTATATATTTCGTCTTTTGATATACTATCGACCTTGACAATATTAGTGTATGTTACTTTCCCATTAAGTAAAGGCAATATATCCTTTAACTTGTCTTGTGCATTAACTGTTATAAATAAAACTGATGCAAAAATTAAAGTGAAAAATGTTCTCATGATTTCTAATTTTTAAATTATTAATAGTTGAAAATAATTAAAATAATTTTTCTTCTCCCACACGTTTGCAATGAGGTGGAGAGTAGTTATATATTGTCTTTCTTTTTGTTTGTGTGTGTAATTTTCTCATTTTAGTCTCTTGAATAAGTGAAATAATACTACTAGTTATAACACATATCATACTTATTGCCATTAATATTGAACCTGTTTTAGTAGAGTTCCATTTGTTGTTGTATAAGATTATGAAATTCAAAGTTAATAAAATAGAGGCAATAAAAATCAGTCCTATTCTAATTTTCTTCATTTTATTTTTTTCTAAATAATTATTTAAATTTTTGGTAGTTCTAGTTTTTAATTGAGTCGTCTTTGTTTTTCTACACTTGCCGCCTATCGTGTCGCGGCTATGCGCACCTGCGGTTTGCGGAAGCGTTCATTGTCGTCCTGCGACAAAGTGAATTGAAAATCAGCGAAGCTAATGCGCGAGCAAAACCTGCTAATTCACGTCAACCAGCCTGTGTCCATAGATACATGTTATGGCCAAGTTATTTGTTTTACAATTTATGAAAATCATAATCTGATTCAACTTTTGCGATTCTGGTCTTAAATAACTTATACCAAATATTTCGTCCATTTTCTCTTGCAATCTTATGTTCAGAATTTTCCTTCCATTTTTTAATAGAGTCTAAATCCCTCCAGTAAGAAACTGTTATTCCAATTTCATTTCTGGCACTCTCAACGCTAAGGAATCCGTCTTGTTGCTTAGCTAATTCAACCATATGTTCAGCCATGTCTGCATATTCATTATCTCCATCAGTTCTTATTGAGGTAAATATTACTGCGAAATAAGGGGTTTTTGGTGTCTCTGCAATCATATTCCTATTATTTAAAATCCCATTAATTTCCGAATATTATCAGCATTATTTTTTGTTGTCAGTTGCTCCAATAATAATAAAGCAACGTCTATCGCAGTTGATGGATTCCACGAAGTAATCACATTGTCATCCACTACAATAGGTTGATTTAATACATGAACACCAAATTCTTTTAATGCTTCTCGTCGAACATTAGTATTATATGTCGTTCCATTTTTGTCTTTCAATATACCACTCTTTCCCAAGGGTAAAGCTCCTACACAAATAGATGCAATCATTTTGTCGTTTGATTTAAAACCGCGAATTAATTCAAGGAATTTTTCATTATAAGCATCGTCATAAAAACCATACACTTCAAATCCACCCGGAATAGCCAATGCATCAAATAATGTAATATCAATATCGTCAACAATGAAGTCAACAATAAATCGTTGATTAAAAGAACTTTTTATTTCTTTCTTTAGTCCACAAGTAAATAATTGGGTAGAACAATCTCCTTCAACAAGGTTCCAGCCAATTACATCAATGAATACACTTGCTTCAAATGTTTCAAATCCATCCGCTAATAACAACAATACTTTTTTCATTCTAATTCTAATTCAAATTATTATCGAGTTCTTTTATAATTGGCCTATCAACTGAGGCTATGCGCACCTGCGATTTGCGGGAGCTTCACTTTCGCAAAGCGATAAAGTGAATTGAAAATCAGCGAAGCTAATGCGGGATCAAAACCTGCTAATTCACATCAACCCGCCAATGAACTTAGCGTATGTTAGGCCAGTTTATTCTGTTTTCTTCACAATTTCTTTTGTTTCTGTGTCGTAAATTAGTATTCCCTCTGTCTCGGTGTCAAGTTGTCCAATTAGTTTTCCGGTTGTTTCCCAAACTGAAGATTTCCCGGCACATTCATATCCTCCTGATTTGCCAACATAATTTGCCATAAATGTTACCATATTTTTATTCTTAGCTATGTCGGATAGTTTTTTAAGTTCAGCATCAATCCCTCCAATAGAACTTAATACGCTTGCAATATAAATTGTTGCATTATTTTGGCTTGCATACTCAAAATGTGCCTTATTAGAAGCTTCATAGCAAATTGCAGGTGATACAACTTCTGTTTCTAAATTAAGAACCAATGGATTTATGCCTGCTGTAAAAATCGATCTTTCCGGTGGATATAAATACTGTTTTGAATAAGTTATTCGCTCCTTATGAGGTTGAAAAATAATCATACTAACAAATAGATTCCTCTCATTTCTTGTTGGCAATCCAACTCCTATTGTGATTATGTTCTTATCGCTTAGGCTCTGCATCTCATCCAATCTTGTATCATCTTGATTGGTTGCCAGACTCTCTGCTAAATCCGGTTCGTAACCAGTTAACGACAACTCAGGAAAAACCACCATAGCCGCATTATTCTGAATTGCTTGTTTAATCCACTTTAAATGATTTTCTATATTTTTCTCAATATTCCCTTTTATTGCCTCTATTTGGGCTATTGCAACTCTCATTTTATTGTCTTTACCGAGGTTTATTTACAATTTCCATTATCTTTTCTGGAATTACTGTTCGTTTAAAACCGTACTTCTCATATAATTCGTGGGCATCATTTGTTGCAAGCATAAATCGTTGCAAACCTTGTAAATCAGCGTGCTGCATTATTGCATCCATAAGTTGTTTACCTAATCCCTGCTTTCTGTAGTCTTCTAAAATAAAAACGTCCATGATATAAGCAAACACAGCATAATCTGTAAGAACTCTTGCAAATCCAACTAGCTTGTCTGAATTGTCATATACTCCAAAACAAATAGAATTTTCAATGGAACGTTTAACTGTCTCTAAACTTCTCCCAGTAGCCCAATATGAACGATTTGTTAGAAAATCATGTATCACATTTAAATCTAACTTGTCTTTATCTGTTGATATCTTATAATTACTCATGTTCAATTTTTTTATCTAAACCGCCTTACGACTGAAGCGTGTATAAGGCCTCGTGTTTTTCATAAGGAATAGTTTATCCCTATTCCTATATTTAAAGGTTCATATGGTAATTCTTTATCTGTTTTAAATAATTTGAAAAGTACCCCATACCCCAATTTAGTCGAAATTTTAAGTCGTTTACTACCAAGTCTTAAAAATGCTTGTGGTTCAAACAACAAGCTGTGGCTTTCAACATTTGAAATCTGAAAGGGGTCATAGTAATTATTATCGTTTAATAGAGATGCACCGATATAGCCAGCCTTTAATCCTATACCGATATCCATATTAGCAAACTGACAGTTTGTTTTTCCATAATTTAGCTGAGTAAAAATCTGATGGTAGTTTCCGGTTAAGTTTCCAGGATTTGCATCATTATAAGCATCACCGTAACCATATCCCACACCGTTGTACCACTCAAGCACATGGTTGTCAGTTAATTTTTTGTAAAGGCCTAAAGCTCCTTGAATGTAATACTTATTTTTATCAGATATTCTCACGTAGGATTGAATTGATAGTTCGTTCGTCAATCCGTATGAAACGGTTGTATAAGCCGATGGAATTATCGAGGCACCAATATCGACACGTAAATCTTTTTTACAACTAATCAAAGGAATGTCAACCATTTGAGGTTGATAAAATCCACAGCTGTTAAACGATATCAATATTATGATTCCTAAAATATATGTGTGCTTCTTCATACTTCATTTATTTTTAATATTAACATAACGATCGCGTGTGTTAGGGGGTCGTTATTTTCATTTCCCTTAAATTAGCTGTTTTTTAAAACTGTTGGTACTTTTAAATAATTCTCCAGATTTATATTAGTTGGAAGTGCGTTTTTTATTAATTCTGTCGGTTTAAACCACACAATAATTGTATCATTTCTATTTAAGTTTTTCGCATCCTTCATACAAATAGCAATTGGCAAAAGTTTTAACTCTTTCTTTAAATATGTATAGTTATCTAAACTCATATTTCCTTTTTTGTTTCCAATTAGAAGTGGATAAAAATCATTTTTGGTATAGAATTTTTCAGTCAAAGTAGTGTCTTTGTTTTCTTTTGCATTAACTATGTCAGATTCAGTGAAATGACTTGTCGTTAAATAATTGTCTTTGGTGCTTTGAAATGCCAATAAACAATATTTTTCACCGTCTGATTTCCATGTTGGATTCATGTTTTTGTAAAAAAGTCCGTTGTCATTTAGCTCAATTCCCAATGGTTTGAGCTGATCTGAATTCAGATAAAGAAAGTCTGTCGTTTTTGTCTTGCTACAACTAATAATTGTCAAGGCTGCAATAATAGTAATAATTGATTTTGTCTTCATGATTTCTATTTTTTAAATGTTTATTCGTTTTTTTATAACGCCCCCTAACGACCTTGTCTATGCGCCCCTGCGATTTGCGGGAGCTTCACTTTCGCAAAGCGAAAAAGTGAATTGAAAATCATCGAAGCTAATGCGGGAGCAAAACCTGCTAATTGCACGTCAGCCAACCAATGACCCATAAGTATAAAAATCAACCTCGCCTTTCAAAATTCTAATTTCGATACAAACCTAAGAGCGTGGATTATGGGCTGGTTTTTTTTTATTTTTCTATTCATTTAATATTTTTGTCATGAGTCACCTCAAATTCCTGTCCTTTTGCTCCTCCTTTCCAATAAAACTGTATCTCTCCATTTATTTTCAAGTTTCGCAATTTTCTCTCTAGTACCAATCACCCTAAATCCAAATCTGTCATGTAGCTTAAGAGTTGCCACATTTTCTGGAAATACGCTTGAATACAATGTCCAAATTCCATGCATTTCAGATGATATTATGACCTTTTCCATTAGCTTTGAACCAATACCTTTTCCCAGAATATTAGTATCAATATACACACTTACTTCAACAACACCTTCATAGACTTTTCGAGTCGACACGGGAGATAAAGCTATCCAGCCTAATATTTTCTCACTCTCTAAGTATACAAACCTTGAATGATTAAGATGCTTTGAATCCCAATCGATCCAAGAAGGAACATTGGTTTCAAATGTGGCATTACTGGTATCAAGTCCCATTTTGTAAATTTCAAGGACTCTTGTACTATCGTTTGGAATCATTTCTCTTATCATTTCACCATAATCTTATGTGAGAGAATTTTTTTAGCCTTGCCCATAATATACGAGGCGTGCGTTAGGAGCTAGTACTTTTTTATTTGGTTTTCAATTTAACTACTCCGAAATTCGCACTTGTTCCATAAATTGCAAATGTCGAGCTGTTTGGTTTCAAAATCTCAAAATTCAATATATCTTTTTCTGAATACTTATTCAAGTCTGCTATTCTAGCCAGTTTGTCGTTTATAATTATTCGTGGATAATTTTGGTGACTTGTACCCTCTGTAATATTCAATTCTTTCTCAATTCTCTGTTTTGCAGAAGAATAAAAATCAGTTTTCTTAGTCTGCTTATTTAAGAAACTGTCAATACTAATAGTTGTCATTCCCCAAGTATATGTTCCCGGTTCTAAGTTCTCTAAAAATTCAGAGCGAAAAATATTTGCGTTTGACAACTTGTTAGTCAAGCTCAAAATCTGAACTGCACTTTTGCAGTTAGCATTTCTTTTTGATTCAGGAGACCAAAAACTGCAAATCTTGTAGTTCGTTTTAGTAGAGATTTCAAAGAAAACAAAACTTCCATCAATTCCTCTAAAATTGTCGTCTTGCAATTTCCAAATATTAAATGAATTCAATGAGTCCAAATAAGCGAGGGATAGTTCTCCTGAGTATGCTTTTTCTTTGGTTTCAAGTTTGCCATTATTAATAAAAATCTTGTAGTAATAATTAGCTAATTTATTTGCCTTTAAAGTGGAAATTTCGTTTCTCTTCCATATTCTGATTGCTATTGAATCAGTTGAATTGCGCAAATCGTCTAATTTGTATTTATTCAAATTCTCAGGTAGATTTTTCACAAAGTTTTCTACCACCTCATTTTTAGGAATTTCAAAATACTTCTGTCCATTTGTTATACCAAATGCAGAGATAAATAATAATAATGTTAGTAAGTGCTTCATAAATATTTTTTAGTATAACTTATAATTACAGGGCCTATGCGCACCTGCGGTTTGCGGGAGCAAAACCTGCTAATTGCTCGTCAGCCAGCCAATGACCCATAAGTATAAAAATCAACCTCGCCTTTCAAAATTCTAATTTAGATGCAAACCTAAAAGCATGTGTTAGCAGCATGGTAGTTGTTGTTGTTAATTTGCTCGTTGTTTCTTTTTCTACTGTCGCTGTTTCCTTTTCTATTGATAGCTTACTTACCACGCGTTACAATTCGTGCGGAAGCGAGGTTTTTAATTCTGAGGATAAAACTTCAGTTGTTCGAAAACGATATTTTTATCTTTTCGCAGGCGGTCAATTAATTGTTTCAGGTCACTTTCTTCCCAACGTCGTTGAAACATTTCATCGTGCAACAGGATAACGATATTGTTTTTCGTGAATGTTTTACCCGAATTCAGCTGTTGCATAATTTGTCGGTACATTTCATCAACGCTTTGTACCGGAGTACCGTCTTCTGCATGATGCTGCCACTCTACATCCCAACCAAAAACCTTAAATCCTCTTGCAGCCAGACTATCGGCAGTAGCCACCGCATTAGTTGCACAATCATCTTGTTTCTTGTTATTAATACGCCAGGTATTGCAAGCCGGCATGCGTATGATTTTAAACTGAATTTTCAGAAATTTCTGATTCTTCAGGAAATCCTCGGTTGCTTTATGCGGATTGCTGTAGAATACGTTATATTGATCGTTGCCATGTGTAAAACTATGATTGTACTCCTCGATATACGGATTCTCTTCGTAGTACTTATAATAGGTATCCATTTCCCTGTCGCCAACTACTTCCGAACCAACCAGAAACACACTAATTTTTATCTTCTCTGCCAAAATAATACTATCAACATCTTGACTACCATCCAAAGGTCCGTCATCAAAAGTCAGATACACATATTGCTTCTGAGGAAGAGCGGCCTCCTTCGGCTTGTCAATTTTACAGGACTGACAAATGACCACTGTAAGTAAAATAAATAATAGACTTGAAAAACGACGATTCATATAGTTTGATTTTTAATTGTTTTATTACTCTGTAATGGGAGTTTGGCATAGCGTCCCGCTATGTCAAAGCTAAAATAAAAGCCTGCCTGCGGTAGGCAGGTTCCGCTTTTAATATTATAGATTCAATCATAATTAGTTGACATATTTAGTTGTTTTTGTATTTTATCTTGCAGTCTGCAAATGTATAATTTGGAGCGTTGTAATTCTCTTATTTTTTTTGTCTTGCTGCTAACTACCGAGCCTATCCGCACCTGTGATTTGCGGGAGCAAAACCTGCTAAGTGCAATTCAGCCAGCCAGTGACCAGTAAGTATAAAAATCAACCTCGCCTTTCAAAATTCTACTTTCAATGCAAACCTAAGAGCGTTTGTTACCGCCAGTTAATTGTTTTTCCAATCCATTATCATTTCATTAACCGTAATAGCTTGTCCTCGTAATAAAACTCGGTTATTATCTAAAAGCTCACATTCCATTATCCCTGTTCTTTCTGAAGCCTGAAATGCTAACATCTTTGATTTATTTAATCTCTTTGACCAATATGGAGCAAGATAACAGTGAGCAGAACCTGTTACCGGATCTTCATTTATTCCAACACCCGGAGCAAAAAATCTTGAATAAAAATCATAATTGTCATCTGATTTTGCTGTTATCATAAACCCTCCTCTGTCTGACTTTTGCAACAACTGAAAGTCTGGTTTTATTGTCTTTAGTGTTTCTATACTGTCTATTTCAATCAAATATCTTTTGTCATTTTTTCCTACGTAAACAGGTTTAATGTCAAATGCCTTTTCAATAATCTCGTTACTTTCACAGTTGTCGACAAACATCTGAGGAAAATCTAATTCAATCATATTATTAGTAATCCTTGCCGTTAAAACGCCACTTTTAGTATCAAACTTTATCTCCTCATTACTCTTTAGAAATCCTGTCTCATATAAAATGTGAGCAGTAGCAAGAGTTGCGTGTCCGCACAAACTAACCTCAGTTTTTGGCGTGAACCATCTCAGTCTATATACATTATCTATTTTAAGTAAGAATGCTGTCTCGGAATGATTTATTTCCCTGGCAATCTTTGCCATTAAATTATCTGGCAATTCGTGATCTAAAATGCAAACTCCTGCTGGATTTCCAGCATATGGAATTTTAGTAAAAGCATCTACAATGTATGTCTTCATATCTTTTTTTTTATAGGCCTAACTACCGAGCCTATCCGCACCTGTGATTTGCGGGAGCAAAACCTGCTAATGCACGCCAGCCAGCCATTGACCAGTAAGTATAAAAATCAACCTCGACTTTCAAAATTCTAATTTCGATGCAAACCTAAAAGTGTGTGTTAGCAGTAGTGTCTTTATTTCACTTGTTGAAGTTTAATTGTTTTTTCTTTTAGTCCGCAAATAAACTTGATTCGGTTTATTCCCCAGTGATTTGAAGTTATTATATGCTCGTTCTTAAATTCAAATTTGTCGCTTCCACCGTTAACTTTTTTGTTCTCTTTGTCTTCAATCACAGGTGTTATTTCAATTATCCTGTCACAATGTAAAGTTGTGTCAAGATTAATTCGTTCTGAAATATGAACCTCCTTAATTCTCGGTTGCCATTGTCCTTCATAGTCTAAATGACCAATGACCTTGTATGCAATTAAAGATTTGCTATTGAATAGGTTTAGTCTGCTTTCAATTGTGTCAACCTGTAAACTGTCAATATTTAATGCTTTTTGGTCAGACCACCAACCTATATTATATGTTACCGGAATTTCTAATATAGGTTTTCTTGGTTCAAATGATAAAAGGGCATTAGTCGAAATGTCTTTTCGTCCAAAGTCAGTCAAGTACAAATAATAGCCAAATACTACTAAGATTAAAGTCAAAATAGACAGACCTAATGTCTTATAAATCTTCTTCATATTCGTATCTGTTTTTTTTAATATTACCCCTGTTCGGCGTAGTCTACAGACTACGTTATGCTAACTGCTTTTAATTGTATAGTTCAATATGCAAGGCAGAGCCTTGCTGCTAACTTGACGTAGGGCAAACACACACTACACTCAACAGAGGTCTTTCAGACCGCACGAAAGTCTATGTATTATGCCTAGTTAAAGTTTGAGAATATTTATTCTTTAATAAACTTCACTTTAATTTTTTGAGAATTATTATTTATAATAGATAGAAAATATATACCATTTTTGAGATTACTTACATCGATTGAATTGTTTGTATTTTTTTGATTCAATAGAATTTGTCCTTGACTATTGTAAATAGTTATACTTTCAATTTCATTTGGCTGTGAAAAGTAAATTTGATCACGAGTAAGTGTTGGATATATCTTTAAATCCGAACCAGATAATTTATTTAGATCAGTTATAACTTGAACTGTATAGTTTTTACTCGTTTTACCATCTTCGGCTATAACTTTTATAATATCGCCGGATTTAACGTAAGTCTGCACTGCTTTGATTGATTTGCTACTAACTGCTTTAGTTGATTTGCTACTAACTATTTCAGAGGATGCCCCATGCGCCAACGTCAGTTTTAATTGAAGACTATCTGTAGGAGTATTCTCCGGAATATTTGTAATTGAAGATCCACTGATATTGTAGATTGAAGATGTGCAATCAGTAAGCTTTAAATATTCTCTTTTATATATGCTTCTGCCATAGGTACCAGCATACAGAGAACTATCGCCTTGAATTACTCGACGAATAGGAAGAATCGGCATACCTGTTTCCGACCATTTATCCCAATTTTTCCCTCCATCAGGAGAATAATACATATATTGATAACTCGCTGCATAAAGATTATTGTCACCTCTTTTGAATACATCATAAATATCAGGAACAGGATTATTATCAACATTTAATGAAGTCCATGTTTTGCATGAATCGGTTGACATATATAACCCTCCTAATTCTTTACCAAAATATACTACATTATCAATAATTTTTATCATACTCCCTCCCTGTTCAGGAAATCCGACCAGGTCCCATTTTGTTGAATCATTTGACAATTTATATACTCCAAAACTATTCGAGGCAAGTACCATTCCGCTTCCAGAAACAATTGAAAGGGCCTGTATTTGACCTGAACCATATGCAGAGGAAGGATTCGTATGTTCAAATCCGTCTAAGATTTGGACCCAGTTTTTTCCTTGATTTTTTGAAATAAAAGGGCCTGCATCTGTTGCTGCAAATAAAGTATTTCCGTTAGTTTCAATATCCCAAATCCCGTTAGAAGTTAATCCGGTATTCATCTGTTTCCAATTATTAGAATTAATAGATGTAGCAAATATACCAGCATCACCAGTACCTATGAATAACATGCTATCATTTTTTGCTATTGTGTAACAATATCTATTTTTTGTTTCAACTATCTCTTCCCAGCTCTTGCCATCATCAGGAGTATAAAACGCCCCTACCTCAGTTACACAATATAGTCTTTTGTTAAATAGTTCCATGTCCAACACTCTGGCTGTGTTTATCCCTCTATTTGACAATTCAAACTGACTATTTTTACCATTCCATTTATACAGGCCGTAAGAATTGCTTGCAAGAAAAACATTCCCATTTACAAATAAAGTTTCAAAAGATTCATTACTAAATGATTTCCATTTTGAATTAGATTTGTCGTATTTTAAAACACCATTTGTTGTTGATACTATTATGGTATCATTAAGTACAGCAACATCCTTTACCGCTGATCCGATAAGATTATATTTAATATTAATCCAGTTTTTAGCAGTATCAGCCGATGTATATATACCGCCATCGGCAACAGCAAACAGGGTATCTTTATAATTCAATAATTTCATAACAGTCGAATAGGGAGTAGTTGATTTATTCCATGTTTCTCCTGAATCTTTACTAAAAAACAATCCTTTGTTAAAGGTACCACAAAACAACGTGTTGCCAATACTAGTAAAGGATTGGATTACTGAATCTTTTTGCCAGGATTCTTCACCTTTTATTCCTCTACTTTTTGATGTCCAACTTTTATTCTCGGGATTGAACCTAAATACTCCGTCATCGGTTCCTGCAAAAACAATCCCATTAAAAGAATATAAAGCCCTAAAACCTTCAGACCATCCATTTAAGTAAGATGACCAATTTTTTCCGTTATCCTCCGAATATCCTTGTTGACTAAAAAACATATTTTTGCTAATTAGGAGAGCATTATGCCAACCATCCTTTAAACCAGTAATAGCCCAGGTATTCCCATTATCGATAGAAGAATAAATGCCCATCGGAGTCCCAACAAAAATGGTATCTGATTTAGCAACATATGATGCTACTCCTCCAACATAAGGTCCTTGATATTGTTGCCAGACAGCTTGTCCATTTGCAAATTGAGTTAGAAATACGCATAAAATGAAAGTAAGTAGATTTGTTCTCATTTTTAAATTATCAGATTGGTTAATATTGATTCTTGATTTATTGTTATTTTTTACTTACTCTAATCGAGTCACCCTTGCTGGGTCTTTCAGACCGCAGGAAGCTTATGTATTGGTGGCAGTTTTTTATTTTTAATTCGCTAAATAATCCCAATATAATTTTGTTATATCAGCAATGATTTTTTCATTAGTTTCTATATTTTCCAGCGTATTCGATACATATACACAAATTGCAAAGTGCTTTCCATTAGGTAATGTTACAATCCCAATATCATTTACAGTAGCAGTAAGCCCTTCTTTATTCGTATCAGAAGTTCCTGTTTTATGGGCGACTTGCGTATTTGATGGAAGTTGCCCTTTTATCCGATGGACACCAGTTGAAGTTTCTACTAAAATTTTCAAGAGATAATCACAACTTGTTTTCGATAGAATTTTCCTGTCATAAAATTTCTTGAGTAATTGTAAAGAAGAAATTGGCGTTGTCCAATTGGAAAACTGAACATTCCATTTTTTGGCCATTTCTTCTTCATTGGATTGTATCGAAAAATCTTTTAAGCCTATGGAATCAATATAGCTTTGAACTGTTTTGACACCTCCAATAAGTCTTAGTAAAATATCACATCCATTGTTATCACTTTTCGAAACGGTATAACTAAGGATTTCACTTAAACGAAGTTTTATATTTCCATTTGGATAATCTTCTCGTAAAGGACTCCATGTTTTGGGTAATAAATCACGTTGTTTTATAAATACTTCTTGGTCTAAAGATAGTTTTCCTTTATCTACTTCGTTTAACACAGCTAACGCGATGTGAAATTTGAAAACACTTTGCATTGGGAAATGCTTATTCCCATTAATCGATACAGTGTCTTTGTTTTCAAATCCATAAATAGCAACTCCAATATCAGCTTTTTTTGTCGTGATAATTCTATTTATTCTATTTCTAAGTGAATCTGTCTGAGCAAAAGCTGAAGTAATAAAAAATGAGAATAGTATACTTGAAATTAAAAATATTTTTTTCATAATTCCTTTATCTGTCTTTTATATTGAAACATTGTGTCTTTTTGTAAAATTACCACCAACATCTGTGTATATGCACTTATGGTGCACATATTCCTCTATATGGCAGGATATGTGCAATAGAGTTGCACATGTTTCCACTTTATGCGAGATTAAAATTTCCTTTTTAATTAATTAAAGCCTCAAAGATAAAAACTTTATTTTGCATTAACAGCATCTTTATTAAACTAAATTACAATTTATCCGCTTATTTTTTGGTTGTCGAAACTGCGGGGTTATCTACAGCCACCTTTTCAGTGTCAGGGTGTTGATGATAGTTCATTTACACCACCCGCTCACTGCCTGCAAAACTTACTAAAACTAAAAAGAGGTGAAACTGGTTAGCACATTTTCACCTCTTTTTTTAATAGTCCGTGACTCATCATCACATCATCAATCATCACTTCATTACATCATCCCCTCTTTACTCCAAGTTTGCACTCACTGGATAGTTCAAGTCTGAGTGCAACGGAGACTTGGACTCATAATTTAGAAGTTTACCAACTTCTTTTGTCAACCAACTGACTGACTTATGCTTCGCTGATTTTCAATTTCGGCATAAGTCCCCGCTTCGCTCAGACTTGCTCTAGATAACGACTGCAGAGGTGCAAACTTGGACGAATAGGGTTTCGTGTTTTTCATTCAGGCTTCGTCCAAAATAGATTTGGGTTGTTCGTTTTATAGTTTACAAATATGTTTTTAGTTCGTTGTGCCGATTTTAAATCTTTATTCTCTGATTTTTGAGGAGTCTGTTCTAAACCGTCTAAAGGTAAAAGTTCTAAATATGTCACAGTCTTTCCGTCTTTAAAGGATTCTGTGTCATATTCGCTGGAAACTGAACATTGGATTCTGTAGAGATTTTTTGCCATATAATAGCCTAAATAGTTTTCTTTTGTTTTAGATTCTTCTCTATTCCAATTTGCTTCTGGATTTAGAATTAATGGTTTGTCATTGATAAGTCGTTCTCTTACTTCCGCAAGTCCAAGTAGTTCGCCTTTCTCGTTCATTACATACGCGTCGAAAGTTGGGTCAACCCATATCCATTTTTTCAAATCATTACTGTAAACCATATTAATAACATGACAATCATCAAACTCTGTTTCCTTAGGCATGCATGTTACATATCTCGATTTAAAGCCTAATGATAAGTAACATTCGTTCAATATGGTAGCCATCATTCTGCAGTTGACCCCTCTTTTCTCTGTTCTACAGACTTTGATTAAGTCTATAGCATTTTTGAGAGTTGGATTACTGCTACTTCCGTCATGTCTTATAATGTTATGAACCCAATGCATTAAATTGAGTATTCTAGAAACTTCATTTCCTTTACCTACTACAGAGTCTAATTTAAACTCCTGTCTGATTCTGACAAGATTCGGATCATCTTTAGATTGGTATGTGAATGTGGGAACATATCTTGAGTCTTTGTCATTATATGTTGCTGCTTTTTTCAGCATATCTAATCGCGAAGGTTGATATTTTATTTGAGTTTTTGCAGAATCCTTTTCGTTCAACAAGATAATAAAATTATACACCCCAACCTTCGGGTTTATTTTGAATGATATTGAACTTATATCTGTGTAAAAAGTCACTTTCTTCGCAGAAGTCACATAGACATCTGGATTTATTTCTGGTGAAATTATCCAAGCTCCCTTTTTTAAATTTTCGTCTTCTTTTATGTCAACTGTTTTAGAAGTCGCCCGAATAACAGGAAGTTTTGTTTGAGCAATTGATAGTTGAATAATGCTTGTCAGCAATAATAATGTCAATAATTTAATTCGTTTCATTCTTTTATATAGTTTCGTTTTTATTTTTCTATACTTGCCCATAACCACCGACACTATCCGCACATGCGATTTGCGGGGAGCTTCACTTTCGCAAAGCGAAAAAGTGAGTCAGCATTACACACAAAGGTTCGTCAATCCCAGTTTCCACGCGAAGCGTTTCTTTCTTAAAGATTAAACTAATTCTTCCCTGTTT
>Ga0209123_1002678_pt1 | contig 14529 bp, 19 predicted proteins | sample BarGraIncu00431A_FD_184500 | JGI IMG/M metagenome (GOLD analysis project Ga0209123, IMG submission 184500) | Arctic peat soil microbial communities from Barrow, Alaska, USA - Barrow Graham LP Incubations 004-31A (SPAdes) (version 2) | ecosystem: Environmental > Terrestrial > Soil > Wetlands >...
TCTTTACGATCCGCTCCTACCTGGCAACCATGACCAAGCAAAAAGCCAATCTGTTTGATTGCCTGGTCAGCACGTTTAACCGTCAGCCCATTCAGCCTTGCTTCTCTGTTTGAGCTGAGTAGTTACTAATTAATACTTGAAATCAGCCTCTAGCCCCAATACTGTTCAGATAGGTGATTTTCTGCCAAAATTTACTCATTGAGACCCTCATGAGAAATACCGATGGCGAGAACGCGTAAAACACTGGCACAGAAGATTGACACCGCGCATCTCATCAGCGTGGGCGTGTTGGCAAGCATATGCCCGCGGGAATTGATTGACGAAGTGCTGGCCAAAACTGGCAAAGCCAGCCAACGTGACCGGCTATTGCCAGCGCCTGCTGTTGTGTACTACGTGATGGCACTGGCCTTGTGGCGCGAGGCGCCGCTGGAAGAGGTTCTGCGGGTGGTCTGTGAAGGTCTGCAATGGCTGAGCGGCGGTAAGGCGGGCGCTGTTCAAGCCAGCAAGTCAGCCATCTCCCAGGCCCGCACGCGTTTGGGGCCCGAGGTGATGAAACAACTGGCCGATAGGGTGCTGCGCCCACTGGCCCGACCGGGCGCCCCCGGTGGGTGGTATCGGGGTTGGCGCTTGATGGCCGTCGATGGCAGTTGCATGGATGTCGCCGATGAGACGGCCAATGCCGAACACTTTGGCTATCCCGGGGCATCGCGTGGACAAAGCGCGTTCCCGCAGGCGCGCGTACTCGGTCTGGTCGAGTGTGGCACGCACGTCGTGGTGGCGGCCAGCATCGCGCCCTACAAGACCAGCGAGGTGGCGATGGCTGCTGAACTACTGCCGCTTAAGCTCACGGGCGAGATGCTGCTGATGGCGGATCGCAACTTCTACAGCTTCAAGCTCTGGCAAAAGGCCAGCACAGCCCGGCTCCTGTGGCGGGTCAAATCCAACCTGCTGTTGCCGGTGCAACAACCACTGGCCGATGGCTCGTACCTCAGCACCGTCTTCGACAGCAAAGATCAAGCCCGCAAAAACGGCCAGACCGTGCGGGTGATTGACTACACGCTCAAGGATTCGGCCACGCCCGTGCAGAGCAGCTACCGCTTATTGACCAACATTCTGGAACCCGAAGCGGCCCCGGCCCTGGAGTTGGCCGCGCTGTACCACGAGCGCTGGGAAATAGAGAGCGTCTTTGACGAATTCAAGACCCATATGCGCTCGGCCAGCACGGTGCTGCGCAGCAAAACGCCGGAGTTGGTGCAGCAGGAACTGTGGGGCTTGTTGCTGGCGCATTTCGCCATCCGCCAGCTGATGGAGCAAGCGGCGTGGACGCAGCAGCTCGATCCTGATCGATTGAGCTTTACGAATGCCTTGCGCGTGATCAAGCGCAAGATGCCGCAAGCTGCGGCCCTTCCCCCCTGAGCAGTTGCCAGCGTGGCGGGATGCGATGCTGTTGGAGATTGCCCGTGGCAAATGTGTCAGTAGCCGGGGTCGATTTAATCCACGAGGCGTCAAGCGCAAAATGAGCAACTTCAGTGTTCGTCGACGCGGTTCTGCTCTAAATCAGATGCACGAACCAAAGCCGGTGTTACGTATCTGAACAGTATTGCCTCTAGCCCCCGTCCAGTATGCGTAAGAAGCTACTAAAAATATAGCAAAAACCAAGCGTGTTTCAAGCCCTCCTAACCCTCATCGCCGCAGGCGAATCTCTGACGCTGGAACTCAAAAAGTCCACGGCAGAGAAAGACCGCGCCTGCCGCAGTCTGTGCGCGCTGGCGAATGGGCAAGGCGGGCAAGTGGTATTTGGCGTTACACCCGCTGGCAAAGTGGTGGGCCAAAAGGTGACCGACCGCACGTTGGAGGAACTGGCCCAGGAGTTTCAAGGCTTTGAGCCACCGATGTCACCTCACCTACAGCGCATTCCTGTCACTGACGGGGATGAAGCTGGACGAGAAGTGCTGCTGGTTCAGGTCGAGCGCGCCGCACAGGCGCCCGTTTCCTTTCGCGGCGTGCCTTATGAGCGGGTGCTCAACACCACCCGCGTCATGCCGCGTGCCACTTATCAGCGCTTACTCATCGAGTCGATGCACGCCACTAACCGGTGGGAAATGCAGGCCGCCGTGGGCTGCGGCATCGACACCCTGGACCCGCGACGAGTTCCTGGACAACCGCCAATACGTTTGCACTCATGCGCCGGGCGGAGCGCTTTCTGATTGACTGGATGCCCGTGGCCGGCAAAATTGTGCCCGGCCAAATGGCCCGCATCGACACGCCCGCGCTGCCCGTGGAAGCCGTGCGCGAAGCCTTGGCCAACGCCTTTATCCACCGAGACTACGCCAGCGCCGCAGGCTCGGTGTCTGTGGCTTTGTACGACGACCGGCTTGAGGTCATCTCCCCCGGCGAACTGCACTTTGGGCTGACCCCTGAAAAACTCTATCTGCCGCACGAATCCAAACCATGGAACCCCTGGATTGCCAAGGTGTTTTACCGTCGCGGTTTGATCGAAACCTGGGGCCGGGGCCCCCTCAAAATTGCGGGCTTGATGCAAGAGGCGGGTCTTGCTGCCCCCTCCTTGAGGGTCAATGACGACTTCGTGACCATGACGTTTGACCTGCCCGCTTCCTTGGCCCGGTCAAAGAATGACGGAACTTCGGAGCACACGCTGGTAAAAACGCCGGTGAAAACGCCGGTGAAAACGCCAAATCTGATCCTTCGCCAGCTAGCAGTGGCACCAAGCACTGCCATCCCCGAGCTAGCTCTGCAGCTTGGCAAGTCAGACAGTGCCATTGAGCGGGCTATTCGCAAACTGCGTGCTGAAGGCAAGCTGCGCCGCATCGGTCCCGCAAAAGGTGGCTACTGGGAGGTTCTTGAATGAAATCACCCTCTAGCCCCCGTTCAGTATGCGTGAATAGCTATTAAAAATATAGCAAAATTAAGAAAAAAAGCATCAAGCCATGCGCCTTAATTCAGATCAATCGCAAATAATCTGCGAGCAGATATCATCTCGCTTAACCTTGCCCCTGCCAAAAAAAGCTATGCTGGACGCGCTAGCTCGGAAAACTGGCAAACTTATGAATCGGGACAAGCACATGATTTCAGAACAGACCATACAGCAAGCGGCACAGCTTTTAGGTGAAGCCGCCAAGCCTGCCAAAGTCATTCTTTTTGGTTCGTATGCACGCGGTGATGCGCAAGAAAACTCCGATTTGGATTTTTTGGTCATCGAACCCGAGTTGCATGATAAATTTACAGAAATGGTGCGGTTGAGGCAAGTGCTTCGCCCGTTAAATGTGCCAGTTGATGTGCTGGTCTATTCACAAGCTGAAATTAACCAGCACCAAGGAGCCTGCTCTACCGCAGTCTATTGGGCGTTGCGTGAAGGCCGGGTGTTATATGACACCGCCCATTGAGCGTGCATGCCGACTGTTGGGGCTTGCCGAGCGCGATTTGACATCGTTTCGTGCGTTGACAAACCATCCCGAAGTGGATATTTCGGCAATGGGGTTTTTCGCCCAGCAAGTTGTGGAGAAGTGCCTGAAGGCGGTTGCCGAGTATCACGGAATCGTGTTTCGCAGAACGCATGATGTGGATGAACTTGTCGATCTGCTGTTACAGCACCAGGTAAGCATGCCATTTCCATCTGATCAGTTCAGCATTCTCAACCCTTTTGCGGTCATCTTGCGCTATGAAGAAACACCCTGCATCACACTGACGTCGGTAGAGATGGGGCTGCTGGTTGATTTGGCCTGCCAATGGGCTCGCAGCGTAATTGCTGCGTGATGCACACGGTGCCAAGCAAGTTTAAACGCCGAATTTAAACAGGCGGAACTTGACATATAGCGTTTATTTGTCGTTCTTAATTCTTTACCTTGAAAGGAAGCACCATGCAACTCCTTGTTGAAGTGCCAAGCAATATGCCTGATGCAGCGCAATGCACGCCGCAACAGTTTATGCATGAAGCCAAATTAGCCATGGCGATCAAGCTTTTTGAGATGAAGCGACTGTCCTCTGGCATGGCTGCATTGCTCATTGGGATGACCAGGATGCAGTTCCTGGGTGAATTACATCGGTACGGTGTGTCGATGATTGACTTAGACGAAAACGAGCTTGCCCAGGACATCAGCAATGCTTGATCAGGCCAAAGTGATTGTCACCAACACAACACCCCTCATCGCATTGACTGCCGCCACGGGTAGTTTGGATGTGCTGCACGTCCTATATTCAAGGGTCATTGTTCCCTATGAGGTGGCCGAGGAAATCCGTCGTATGCGTGAACGTGGCATTTGGCTCAGCAATGCGGTGATTGGTTTTGCGCTGGCACACTGACCAAGTATGAAATCAGACTCTAACCCCCGTCCAGTATGCGTAAGCAGCTACTAAAAATATAGCATTATCAAGTGCGTGAGCACGTAACAAAATGACGAGCAACTCCAACCCACCACCTCAAAGCGTGATGCCCCTTGCAAAGGCTTGGGTGCAAATCCTGCTTGCCCAGCCGCAGCTGGACTTTGCGGTGCTGGTGGGCAGTCGTGCCACGGGTACTGCCCATGACCACAGTGACTGGGACATCGCTTTGCAATGGTCGCCGCAACTTGACTGGCTCACCGTGCTGAGCAACACCGAAACCCTGCGCTGCCAGCTGGCAGACGCCATGCACATTGCCCCCACGGCTATTGACTTGATAGAGCTGCGCCGCGCCAACCTGGCCATGCGTGCCAGCGTCGCCGAAGAAGGCGTGCCGCTGGCAGGGCAAGACTCTTTAGCGTGGGCGTACTTTTTGCAGCGCACCTGGCGAGAGCTAGAGGATTTTTATTGGGAGAAACAACATGCGGCTTGACCTCTACCAGGCCGAGACTGCACGCATTGCCGCCGAGCAAAGCGCTCTGCTGGCGCAAGCCAAAGCCATCCTGCAGCAACAAGGACGTGCATTGACCCCTCTGGAGCAAGGCGGCGTGCTGCATGCACTGCAAATACTGATTGAAAACGCCATTGGCAAAGCCAAACAATTGCTCAAAGCCAGCGATCAGCCCGTACCCGTGTCAGGTTACGACACATTCAAAGCCCTGGCCAACCGCAATTTAATTGCACCGACCGATCTACCCGCGTGGAACGCCATCATTGGTTTGCGCAACCGCATCGTGCATGACTACATGAACATCGATATGGATCAAGTCATTGCGCTGGTGGCCGCCGACAAAGATCAGTTTGTTGCACACTTCTTACTCAAAGAGTTTTTACTATGAAATCGGCCTCTAGCCCCGTCCTATATTCGTAAGAAGCTACTAAAAAAATAGCGATTACCCAGCATGATTGCCCACTTCCTCAGCCACATCACTGCCGGTCAAGACACGGCCCGCCCGCACTCTCTGCAAGATTGATATACATTTAACATTTGTATATTCAACAAAGGCAGCTTATGCAAGTTTCAAAATGGGGTAACTCGTTGGCGGTCAGATTTCCAGCTAGCTTGGTACAAGCGCTCGATCTGAAAGAAGGTGAAGAAATTGATCTTCACCTTGTCGGATCCAGAGCTTTTGAGATCGTTAAGAAACCGTCCGTGAAAGAACTACTTACGCGCTTGCACCAGTTTCGAGGCCGATTGCCGGCGGATTTTCATTTTGATCGACTGGAAGCCAACGAAAGAGACGACAAGCTGTGAGCAAGCCGTTTATCGACAGCAATATCGTTTTGTATCTTTTGTCCGGCGATGCAGCAAAAGCTGACCGGGCACAAGCCATACTGGAGGCGGGTGGTGTCATCAGTGTCCAAGTGCTCAATGAAGTGGCGTCGGTTTGTTTGCGTAAGCTCAAGATGCCATGGCACGAAGTCGATGCCCTGCTCCTGGCCGTCAAGACGGCATGCGATGTTCTGCCGTTGACGGTCGCGTCACATGAAAAGGCGGTCGAGGTAGCCAAGCGCTTCCAGTTGTCGTTTTACGACGCGAATATTGTTGCCGCCGCGCTCATTTCCGGCGCCCTGATGCTTCTGTCTGAAGATATGCACAGTGGCCTGCTGGTCGACGGGCTTGTGATCCAAAACCCATTCAAAGAAACTTAATTATGAAATCAGCCTCTAAAGGGTCCTTGTTTTGAAGCTACTACTCACTGGTTCCGACGGGTTTACCGGGAGGCACTTTGTCGCAAGTGCTCGCGCCTGTGGGCACGAAATCGTCGCTTTGCAGGCTAATCTGAATGATCGGGATGCGCTCCTTCAGGAAGTTGCGCAGGTGGCGCCTGAAGCGGTTGTCCATCTGGCCGCCATCAGTTTTGTCGGGCATGCGGATGCCAGTGCTTTTTATGACGTCAATGTGATTGGCACGCTGAATCTGCTGGATGCTTTAGCCGCCCTGGCGCAGCCACCGCGCAGTGTGCTGCTGGCCAGCAGCGCCAATGTGTATGGCAACTGTGAGCAGTCCCCCATCACCGAAGCCCAGCCGCCCGCCCCGGTCAACCACTACGCCATGAGCAAGCTGGCCATGGAGTTTATGGCGCGCACTTATCTGGACCGCTTGCCCTTGTTTTTTGTGCGACCGTTTAACTACACCGGGCCTGGGCAGGCGGAATCGTTTGTGATTCCCAAGCTGGTGGCGCATTTTGCTCGGCGTGCCGAGGCGGTTGAATTGGGTAATCTGGACGTGGAGCGCGAGTTTAATGATGTGCGCTTTGTGTGCGAGGCTTATTTGCAGCTGCTGGAAAAGGCCAAGCCAGGTGAGGTGGTCAACGTTTGCACTGGCAAGCCTGTAACGCTCAAGTCTGTGCTTGCCTTGCTGAGCCAGATCACGGGCCATCAGTTGCAGGTCAAGGTGAACCCGGCTTTTGTGCGAAACAACGAGATTCATCGTTTATGTGGCAGCCCGGCAAAGCTGGTCGGCGTGGTGGGTGAGGTGACCTCTCCGTCTTTGTCAGATACCTTGCGCTGGATGCTTGAAGCCGCAGCTGTTCGCAGAGATTGATGCGTATCGCTTTCAATGCCACGGCACTGCTGTCGCCGCTCACTGGTATCGGGCAATACAGTCGTCATTTAGCCATGGGTTTGGCGGCCCGTGAGGATGTTGACGCCGAGTTTTTTTATGGCGCTTTCTGGAGCAAAGAGGTTCGTAGTGCCCCGCTGCCTGCTGCTGCGAGTTTGTTCCCCTGGATTCGTAGCAAAGTGCCGTTTTCATATGCGCTGCGCCGCGTTGTGCAGAAGCAGCGATTTGAATCGCATACCCGGCGTGAGCGCTTCGATATTTACCACGAACCAAATATTCTGCCATTGCCATTTGACGGCTTGACGGTGGTGACGGTACACGATTTGTCGTGGATTCGTTTCCCGCAGATGCACCCCCCAGAGCGGGTGCGTGCCATGGACAAGTATTTTGAGCCCGGCCTCAGGCGTGCTTCACTCATCCTGACCGACTCTGCGTTTGTCAAGCGTGAGTTGATGGATGTGTTTGGCGTGCGGCCTGAACTCATCGTGCCTGTACCGCTGGGGGTGGAGTCCTTGTTTCGCCCACAATCGGCAGAAGAAACCTTGCCGGTTTTGAGCCGTCATTCGCTGGTTCATGGGCAGTATTTGTTGGCGGTGGGGACACTGGAGCCCAGAAAAAACCTGCAAGTAGCATTGCAGGCCTTCATGCAATTACCGCCGGCGATCCGAAAGCACTACCCGCTGGTCCTGGTGGGCATGACAGGTTGGCACACCTCGGCACTGGAGGCGCAAATGGCCCCCATGATCCGCGCCGGAGAGGTTCGCCAATTGGGTTATTTGTCGCGTGAAGATCTGGCCACGGTCATTGCCGGTGCCTTGACCCTGATTTACCCCTCCATTTACGAAGGTTTTGGTTTGCCACCGCTGGAGGCTATGGCGTGTGGCGTTCCTGTGATTGCTTCGGATGTTTCTTCACTGCCTGAGGTGGTGGGCGATACGGGGGTGCTGATTAATCCACATGACGCGGAAGCAGTAGCGCAAGCAATTCAGCTGCTGGTTAATGATCCCGCTATCAGAGGTAAACTTTCATCAAAAGCGTTGGACAGAAGCAAAGAATTCACATGGGATCGATGCGTGACGCAGACAGTGGGTGCTTATCAGCAAGTGCTGAATAGTGTGGCTTAAATCAATGGTTGCTTGATTCGGACAGGAATGTATGCAGGTTTTTCTACCTCTGTCCAAAATTATTTACAAATGAAACAATATATTCACTTTACTTCCAGCGCCCTAGCATTAGTAGTTCAATGCTTTGCATTGACAGCGAGTCAAACTGCTGTTGCCGCCCCGATTTCAGCCAGCTGGGTTTACAAAATCAGCATCGTGAAAGGTGCGCCAACGCCCGATATGGCGTCTAAAGCCATAGCCGCCACCGGCATGATATTTGGCGCAGTAACTGTGGCCGATGGTTCGGATGTCGGTACGATTGATGCCAAGGGCTTTAACCTGCGCTCGCATGTCAAGGTGGCCACTTTGTTGTCCATGCTGGACAGTAATTTAAATATGGGTCGGCAGTCCAGCGGCATATTTGTCAACGGCATCGCTTTTACGCAACGCTACAGCGACAAGCGTGGCAGCAACCCCGAGCTGCTTATGGTGACCAACCTGAAGCAAAAGCAATTTGCGTTTACCAATGGCGCTGGGCCTGCCCGTATCGAGCCCATGAAATATGCAACGGTTGATATCGCCATGCTGCCCTATGCATTCATTGGCCGCCTCGCACCCAAAACCATGTCATTTGTCGCGTTTACTGATGGCAAGTCAATTTACAGCACCAGCCTGACCCCCAGGCCAGAAAAGTTTGAAGTGGCTGGCAAGCTGATACCGGCGGTGCGCCTGTCGGGCACTGCATCTGGTGGCACGCTTGATTTGTGGATTCGCGAAGCCGATGGTTATCCATTGCATATGCGCGTGGGCCTGAACGCTCAGTACGGGGCCGTGTTGGATCAGCAAATTGAAGCCGTGCCTACGGCGCTGTTTATTCGCTAACAGGATTGCATGCGGGTTTTACATTTCTTCAAAACATCCTTTCCAGATTCGATGGGGGGCATTGAGCAGGTTATCAATCAGCTTGCCAGGGGGGCCACCAAGCTGGGGGTCGATGTTGATGTGCTTTCATTGACGCCAGACCGTGTGCCTCGCACCATCGAGATCGACGGCTACCAGGCGCATCGCGCCAGACTCGACTTTCAGATCGCTTCAACGGGTTTTTCTGCCTCCGCCTTCTTGCGTTTTGCGCAGTTGGCCAAGAAGGCGGATGTCATCCATTACCACTTTCCGTGGCCGTTTATGGATGTGGTGCATTTTGCGACCGGGGTGAAGAAGCCCTCCATCGTGACCTATCACTCGGACATCGTCCGCCAAAAGCATTTGCTGACGCTGTATCGTCCCTTGAAGCGACGGTTTTTGGCCAGCGTGGACCGTATTGTGGCCACCTCGCCGAATTACCTGGCCACCAGCGATGTACTGAAGAGGTTCTCAGACAAGGTCAGTTTGATACCCTATGGATTGGACAAGTCCACCTATCCCGAGCCGGCACCGGAGAGGCTCGCGCATTGGCGCAAGCAGCTGGGGCCGAAGTTCTTTTTGTTCGTCGGGGTGCTTCGGTACTACAAGGGGCTGCACATTTTGGTAGAGGCCGCGCAGGGCGTCGACTACCCCATCGTGATTGTGGGCGCCGGTCCGATTGAGCAGGAATTAAAAGCACAGGTTGCACAGCTTGGTTTGCGCAATATCCACTTCCTCGGCCAACTGCCCGATGAGGACAAAGTCGCGCTGTTAACGCTGTGCTGCGGCGTGGTTTTCCCTTCACATCTGCGCTCGGAGGCCTTTGGAATTTCATTGCTGGAAGGCGCGATGTACGGCAAGCCGATGATCTCCAGCGAGATTGGCACCGGCACGACCTTCGTCAATATTGGAGATGAAACCGGCCTGGTGGTGCCACCCAGCGACCCAGCGGCACTACGGCAGGCAATGCGTTACCTCTGGGAGCACCCCGAGGAGGCATCCGAAATGGGTAGGCGGGCTGAAAAAAGGTACTGGGATCACTTTACGGCTGACAAGATGGTTAAGTCGTATGTGGATTTGTATCAAACATTGGCTGGTAAGCCTTGACTCAGGGGGCCAGAGGCTCAAGCTTAAAATATATCCATGCGCCTCTCACCTGAACAAATTGCGGCTATACGCAAGCCCGGCTTGCCGCGCAGGTTTCAAGAAGCATGCACGGGCCCAGTCAATGCACCGGGGCATAAACCTCATTACTATTTGCTGAATACACGTGCTGCTGATTTTTGGTATCAGTCTATTCTTGCATCAGTAGATGAAATTCTATTTGAGTTGGAGGCATTTCTATTGCAAGGCTCATTTTGGATCTGTCGCAGCTGAATATGATTTCTCTAATGAAAAAATATCTCCGCTTGCTGGGTGTTGATCAAGCCATTGCGTACACATTGGTAGGCCGTGGGTGGGGGTTGTTTTCCGGGCTCGTGATGTTGCTGCTAGTCGTGCGTTATTTGACCCCCGATGAACAAGGCTACTACTACACCTTCGCAAGTATTCTGGCATTGCAAATATTTTTTGAGCTAGGCATGAGTTACGTGGTGATGCAATTCGCCAGCCATGAAATGGCTTATTTGACTTGGTCGAAGGCAGGAACTATTGAAGGGGATGCAACGGCGAAAAGTCGCCTTCATTCATTGGTCTTGCTGGTGACAAAATGGTACGGTGTAATCGCAGCCCTTCTCATCGTGGTGGTACTTCCCGTGGGGTGGGTATTCTTTTCGACGAGTCATCCCAATGCGGGGGTGAATTGGCAATCTGCTTGGATATGGCTTGTTCTTGCAGCAGCGGTAAACATTTTTATCATGCCGTTATTGGCTTTATTGGAAGGTTGTGGCCGCGTTACGGAAGTTGCACGTTTAAGGATGCATCAAAACATGATCGGCAGTTTACTTGCGTGGGCTGTTTTAGTGGGGGGCGGAGGACTGCTGGCTATACCAGCCATGAGCACTGGCCTAGCACTCACGGTTCTGGTTTGGCTATGGCGCACCAAAAGAGTTTTTTTTAGAAACTTGTTTGTTCATGAGGTGGCTAGTGTCGGTATCAACTGGAAAACAGAAATTTGGCCTTTCCAGTGGAAGATTGCGCTAAGCTGGCTGAGTGGATACTTCATATTCCAGCTATTTACGCCTGTTTTGTTCGCCTATCGTGGCGCTGTGGAGGCTGGCCAAATGGGGATGAGCATCGCCATCGCCAATGCACTTATGAGCATTGCGATGGCTTGGATGAATACCAAGGTGCCGGGGTTTGGTGCTCTGGTCGCTAAGCGGGATTACATTAACCTGGATCGTGTATTCGCTTTTACATTAGCTCGTTCATTTGCCGTCATGGTTGTACTCGGATGGTTATTATGCATAATAAATTATTTAATTCATGCTGGCCATTTCCAGATTGCAGATCGAATACTTGATCCATTGGCATTCTCTTTTCTGATGTTGGCAACGATGTTGAATTATGTAACATATGCTCAATCAACCTATTTGCGAGCGCACAAGGAAGAGCCCTTCATGCTGATCAGTCTGATTAGTGCCGCTCTCATTGGTATTTTTACTTTCGCGCTGGCGAATGAATACGGCGCGACAGGAATAATGGCGGTTTACTTGGCTGTATGTTGTAGCGTAGGGCTTGGTTGGGGTAGCGTTATATTTTATTCAAAACGGCGAGAGTGGAAAAGATAATTATTATGAAACTATGTTGTTATTCTAAGTTGTATGGAAATTTTTAATAAATTTGAATGCAATGTGCAACCATTATTGACCATTGCCATACCAACTTATAATCGGGCTGAGTATCTTGATATCTGCCTGAGGCGCATTGGTGAAGAGATTGATGATTTAAGTGAAGATCAGCGTAAATTGGTTAACGTATATGTTTCAAATAATGGGTCATCTGATAATACTTCTGATGTAATTTGTAAATACCAGAGAGGTATTTTGCCGCGATTTGAGGTTGTCAATAATATTGAAAATATTGGCCCCGATCGAAATATTATGCAATGTTATTCGTCTGCAAAAACTCCATATGTGTGGGTGTTTGGTGATGATGACGTAATACTGTCGGGTGGCCTTCAGAAAATCCTGGATATTTTGGCAAAAAAAAATGATATCGATATCCTGTATGTGAATGGCTATAGCTATTCAAATTCATATCTTGATGAGCCACTTAAAGGACGTGGTAATAGTGGAAATGTAGAGTATGTTGACCCGCTGGATTTTGTCAAACGTACGCACATAATGCTAACATTTATTACCGCTTTAATCGTGCGCAGCGGGGTGTGCTTGAACCCTTTTGATGAGTTGGTCGATGGCAGTAATCTTTCGCAGATGAGTTGGGTTCTGGCATTGATTCGTGATGGGAAAAAATTTGTAATTCTTGAAGATAGAATTTATGCTGCTAAAATTGCGAATTCTGGTGGGTACGGGGCTGTAAAAGTATTTGGCAGTAATCTTTGCCATATTGCGAGTGTCATATTGGTAAAGCAACCTAGACTAGTTGACGCCATTAAAAATGGCACTGTCGTTATGTGGTTCCCGACTTATATCATGAATCTTAGAGGTGGCATGGATGTTGGTTTTTCAAGAGAGAATATTACGGTTGATTTAAAAAAGGTTTATGCCAGCAATTGGCGATATTATGTTTTTCTGGCGCCATTAATTTCATTGCCGAATTTTGTAGTGCCAGTTTACTATATCGTTGTTAGGTTGATTAGAAAGCTTCTGCGTTCTGTTTTGATATGAGTTAATTTGTTGGTTATGTGTTTTAAATATTTTCTATGTATTTAAATAAAATATTTCCAATGCCGTTCCTTTGTTTATTAACCGTATTTGACAATACTTAGTGTGAAAAAAAACTCCCTTGACCTGCTGCGTCTTCTTGCAGCGGCTTTTGTTCTATTTAGTCATCAATATGCACTTATGGGGCTACCTGAACCGTCCTTTTTGGGCTGGACGACGTTCGGCGGTGCTGGGGTCACTATTTTTTTCTTTCTAAGTGGCATGCTGGTTTGGTCAAGTTGGGAGCGTGATCCTGATTTAAAGCGCTTCTTTGTGCGACGTTCGCTGCGAATTTTTCCGGCACTTTGGGTGGTTGTTTTGGGTTCCGTCTTTTTGCTTGGGCCGGCGTTTTCAACTCTTCGCTGGCCTGACTACTTTGCGGCCTCGGAAACGTGGCGCTATCTGAGCACAGCCTTGCTGCTGGTGCGGCATACCTTGCCCGGCGTCTTTGCCGACAACCCTTTTCCGCTGGCGGTCAACGGCTCGCTTTGGACGCTGCCTGTGGAGTTTCTGTGTTACATCACGGTGGCCGTGCTGGGCAGCCTAAAGGTCGCCCCCAAGGGCCTGCTGATTGCTGCGAATTTCCTGCTCGTAGTGTTGCTGGCATCGTTTGCCCCGCTCATAACAGGGCTTAGATTTGCCCCCCATTTCGAAATGATCGCCATGTTCTGGGCGGGCGTTTTTTACGGTTATTGCATCCAGCAGCCATTGAATGCGATTCTTGATAAAAAGTTGACTTTGGTTCTTGTTGTTGCCGCCTTTTTGGCATTTTCCTTATTGGGGCCAAGAGGCCTTGAGCGTATGGCGATGCTGGTGTGTGCCGCCGGCTTGGTGCACTTGGCGCTGAGGATATCAATCGGTGCGAAATTGACCGACCCGCTGGGTGACTTGTCATACGGCGTTTACATTTTTGCCTTCCCCGTGCAGCAGATGGTGGTTCATTGGGGCAAAGGGCGGGGCTGGAGCTTTGGCGTCTACTTCTCCCTTTCTCTCCTTGTGACGGGGGGGCTGGCTTACGCATCCTGGCATCTTGTTGAGAAACGGGCTTTGCGTTTCAAGCCCGGAGTTCGGGCATCATGATGAAACGTGTCGACGTGGTGGTGCTGAATTGGAACGGCTGGCAAGACACCATTGCCTGCCTCGCATCCTTGCAACGGCAGGATTACCCAAATTTCAATTTGTTGGTGGTTGATAACGGGTCGACCGATGGGTCGGTAGATCAAATCAAAAAAGCGATGCCATCGGTTGAATTGCTACAAACCGGGGCCAATCTGGGTTTTGGTGGCGGGTGCAACGCCGGTATGCGGCTTGCACTTGCCCGTGGCGCAGACTACATCTGGTTGATCAACAGTGATGCCACGGTTGATTCAAATGCGCTTTCGGCCCTGGTTCGCGTGGCAGAGCAAACCCCGGTGCTGGGTGCGGTGGGCTCCGTTTTATATGAGGCAGACCAGCATGACCGGGTTCAGTTGTGGGGTGGTGGCGCCGTCAATCTCTGGCTTGGTCGATCACAACATCGGATATCCCCCGGGTCACTTGATTTCATCTCCGGGGCATCCGTATTGTTGCGGCGCACAACTCTTGAAGAGGTCGGCCTGTTCGATCAAACGAATTTTTTCATGTATTGGGAGGACACCGACCTCGGTTTTCGGTTGCGCAAGGCGGGATGGCTGCTGGCTGTTGCGGACGACTCCCGGGTATGGCACAAGCAGTCTGCGAGTGTGGGAAAGCGCAGCCC
>Ga0209123_1002679_pt1 | contig 14528 bp, 10 predicted proteins | sample BarGraIncu00431A_FD_184500 | JGI IMG/M metagenome (GOLD analysis project Ga0209123, IMG submission 184500) | Arctic peat soil microbial communities from Barrow, Alaska, USA - Barrow Graham LP Incubations 004-31A (SPAdes) (version 2) | ecosystem: Environmental > Terrestrial > Soil > Wetlands >...
CGACAACCCTTTTAAGAAGACCATTAGTACGGCAAGAGCAAAAGTAGATAATCTGGCTTCGCAAATAAATACCAAAAAGCAATGGGGTGAGAAAGTGGATAAAAAAGCCCTGGCTGAGTTTGAAAAAACAGTGGCAAAGCTCAAAAAACTGGAAGATGAGCGCGATGATATAGAATCAAATAAAATCTACGAAAATGCTTTTGAATGGCGTTTTGAGTTCCCCGAAGTACTGAACGATGAAGGTGATTTTGTGGGATTTGATGTGGTGATTGGGAATCCACCGTATATTGTTTTAAGTTCATTCAATGATAATGAATTTAAGTTATTACAAGAAATTTATAAGACTTCATATGGTAGAATAAACACTTTTGCATTATTCACAGAATTTGTTGGAGGTATCTTAAGAACAGGTTCATTTTGCACTTTAATAATTCCTGATTCACTTTGCAATATTGACTACTATACTAATCTCAGAAAATACTTATTAGATAGATTTAAAATTACCGAGATAATTGAACTTGGTGATGGGGTATTTGATGAGGCAACTGTACCTGCAATCATTTTCTCTATTGAAAAAACTAAACAGAATCTCTCAAATGAGATTGGAATTGGAGAAAGAGATGATTTATTTATAAAGAACCTAAAATATATTCCTCAGAATTTTTATTATAGTACTCCCAAAAACTCTTTCAATCTTCACGTTGACGATGTGTTTGTTAAGGTGCAAACAACAATAAGGGAAAAAATGGCTAAACCTCTTCATGAGATAGCTACAATTAAGATTGGAATTTGTACAGGTAATAATAATAAATTTATTTCAAATGAGCCAATTTTTGAAAACTCAAAGAAACTGCTTCAAGGGAGAGATATTAATAAATATAGTTTGAAATATAATAACCTATATGTCAATTACAATAAAAGTGAGTTATTGAGGACTAGGGACGAAAGTATATTTCTGAAAGATGAAAAATTATTAATGAGACAGACTTCTGATAGTTTAATTGTGACATATGATGATTCTCAATATTATACCATTGATTCTTTGTTTATTATCTACTCAAATGTTGTCAATTTAAAGTATTTATTGGCATTAATGAACTCCAAATTATTAAATAGACAATATCAAAAAATAAACCCGGAAAAAGGAAGAGTTTTTGCACAAGTCAAAATTGACTATGTAAATGAACTACCAATAATTATTGATAATAAAGTCGAAGAAAAAATTACAACTTTAGTTGATGTAATTCTTTCGTTAAAGAATCAGAATCAAGATACCACCTCCCTCGAATCGGAGATAGATCAGTTGGTTTATCAGTTGTATGGGTTGACGGAAGAGGAAGTGAAGATTGTGGAGGGGGAAAAATAAACAAGGAAAATAATTTTAAAATCAACTAATTACATAGTAAATTTCTAACAAAACAGTATGAAAATGAGACAATTATTACTCTGCTTATTATCGTTTCTTTTTTTGACAACAAATGCTCAGAATTCAAACAAGAACAATTTTCTTCAATCCAAAACCGCTACAGAATTTTTTGCAACCCATGGAGGAAAAAATAAAAAAGTAAACAGGATTGTCCGTTCGGTGCAGATTTCAAAAACCATCAATGTATCCACATCAGGAACTCTGGTCGACCTCCTTACTCCGATCGAGAAAAACACAATAACCGACCTTACGGTGACAGGTAATCTGGATGCCCGTGACTTTAGAATATTGCGGGACAGTATGCTAAATCTGGCAGCGTTGGATATAAGCACTGCTACCGTTGAATCTTATTCGGGATACGGTGGAACAGATGATTACAACAGATCATATTCAGCCAATGAAATTCCGGATTATGCCTTCTATATTTCGGGAGAACAAAGTAATGTCATAAAAGGATTGACTACAATACTGCTGCCTTCAACTGTTACCTCTATTGGGAGTATGGCTTTTACATTTTGCCGTTCATTAACTTCCATATCGATTTCATCATCCATTACACAAATCGGACAGTTGTCTTTTGTAGGCTGTAGCGCCACCATCAATGTTGATCCTGCAAATCAATACTATTCGAGTGTTGATGGCGTACTTTTTGATAAAGCAAAAACTGCACTCCTGCAATGCCCTGTTTCAATTACCGGAAGTTATGATGTTCCTTCAACGGTAAATTCAATTGGCATATATGGTTTTTGCTTTTGTGATAAACTGACTTCAGTAAATATACCCTCCGCTGTCGAATCAATCGGAATATATGCATTTACGAGTTGCAGCGGATTGATTACTATTGATACAAACAATCCGAATTATACAAGCTTGGATGGTGTATTGTTTAATAAATCGGTTTCAACGCTTATACAATGTGGTACATCCAAATCGGGAAGTTATGTTATCCCTTCGTCAGTCGATTCAATAGGCGATAACTCGTTTTACAATTGCAGTTTAATAACATCGCTATTTATCCCTTCATCCGTTATTACAATTGAAGATTTTGCATTTTATAATTGTTCAGGATTAACATCCATCACCGTCAACAGCCTTCCGGTTCCTTTAAGTTCAACATACAGTGTATTCTATCATGTAAATACAAACACGTGTATACTGAACGTGCCATTCGGAACAAAATCACTTTATCAGTCAGCAAGTGGTTGGAATAGCTTTACGCATATCGTGGAAAACATTCATGGTTTCGTATTGGAAACAAATAAAGTAAATTTAGCGACAGGTGCAGGCAGTACCAGGGGCATTAAAATTTCAACGAATGATGCATGGACAGCCGTATCAAATCAAAACTGGTTGATAGTCAGCCCCGGAAACGGGTCGGGGAATGATACAATTGTGGTTACTGCCGAAGCCAATCCTTCAACGGAAAACCGGATAGCCCTTGTTACGGTATCAGATGAAGGCATTCAACCTCAAACCATAACAATTATACAGGCCGGATTACCACTGACAATAAATATTACGGCCGGCAAATTATCAACCGTTTTAACGGCCGAAGAACTAAGTACCATCATAAACCTTAAAATAACGGGTACAATGGATGCCAGTGATTTTAAAACCTTGCGGGATGATATGCCGGCGTTAAGTTTTCTGGATATGAGTGAGGCAACAATAGCCCCCTACAACGGACTATCAGGCACTGCCAGCTGGATAACCACCTATTCTGCCAACAAAATTCCGGATTATGCTTTTAATGTTAGTCAAAGTTCTCAAAAATCGATCCTGACAATTTTAAAATTACCTGCAACCATCAATGCAATCGGCGATTTTGCTTTTTATTCGTGCCAGGCATTAACCGAAATTACTATTCCAAATTCTGTTGCCAATGTAGGAACCGGTAGTTTTGCATCCTGTTCTAATTTGACGAATATAGTATTATCCAACCAATTAACTTCTATCGAGAATCAGGCTTTTATGGGATGCGGATTTTCAGGTATTACTATTCCAACCTCCGTTAATACGATCGGGCAGTATGGTTTTAGCAATTGCAAAAACCTCAAAAGTATAGAGATTCCGAATTCTGTAACCACAATTTTAAATTCAGCATTTGAGAATTGTAATGCCCTGACCGGTTTGACAATTGGAAGTTCGGTTACGAATATACGAAATTCTGCATTCAGCAATTGCAGCTCTTTAACAAGTGTGGTGCTCCCTAATTCAGTAGTAACCTTAGAAGGTTATGTTTTTGTGAGTTGCACAAACCTTAAAACTGTCACGTTATCAAATTCAATGACAACAATTGGTTACGGATGCTTTCAAAATTGTACCAATCTAATCGATATAACAATTCCCAATTCGGTAACTAAAATTGATTATTCAGCTTTTTCATATTGCAGAAGCCTAACTACTCTTATAATTCCAACTACTGTATCAGTCCTTGGAAACTCGGCATTTAGTTACTGCAGTGCACTCACCACTCTTACCATTCCTAATTCGGTGACCAGTATTGGAAGTTCTGCTTTCGATGGCTGTACCGGTCTGACTTCAATTTATGTGAAACGGGATGTTCCCCTCAATTTATACCCCTCAACAACTGTATTCATTAATGTGAACAAGACATCGTGTATTTTAAATGTACCTTTTGGAACAAAAAGCCTTTATGCTGCTGCCAATCAATGGCAGGATTTTATCAATATAGCTGAAAACATCCATGGTATTGCCTTAGGTACTGATTCGGTAAAGCTATTATCAACAGAAGGCAGCAAAGCATCTGTAAGTATAAAATCAATTGATCCGTGGACAATATCCTCCAACCAGACCTGGCTTAAGGTAAGCCCTAATAGCGGAATCGGGAAAGATACCCTTAGACTAACCGCCGATGGAAATGTATCCAGCTTAAAACGCACAGCAATAATAACAGTTACATCGGGTGATTTTGTAAAAACGATAACTGTTATTCAGGCAGCTGCTCCTAAAATAATAACTATAACGGCCGGAGGGTTAAATCCGGCATTAACGTCTGTCGAATTAAGCTTAATTACAGATCTGACTATCAATGGTACCATGGATGCCCGGGATTTTAAAACCCTGCGTGATAATATGCCAAAACTGGAAAATCTGGATATCAGCACGGTCAATATAGTTGCCTATTCAGGTTCTCAAGGCACCGGTTTTGATACTAATTATGATGCCAATTTTATTCCAAATTATGCATTTAATAATCCGGGCGGTTCAGGTAAAATAAGTCTGACATCTGTTATACTTCCGCTTTCTGCTAAATCAATCGGATATTCGGCTTTTGAAGGTTGTACAGGACTGGTTATGGTGGTCATTCCATCACCGGTAGTTTCAATTGGCAGTTCAGCTTTTAATAATTGCAGTTCATTGATCAACATAACCATTCCGAACTCATTGAGTGTGCTCCAGAATTATACCTTTGCAAATTGTAAAAAGCTGAAAAACATAGTAATTCCAAATTCTGTCACTTCGATTGGTTATTATGTTTTTTCATCATGCAGTGGATTGACCGGTATAGCCATTCCAAATTCAGTGACTTCGATAGCAAGTTCTGTTTTTCAGTTTTGTACTGAATTGACCACTGTATCGCTTCCAAACTCTTTAACCGTTATTCCAACCTCAACTTTTGAAGGGTGCAGTAAACTTACCGATATCACAGTTCCGAATACCGTTACTTTAATCGGGGGCTCGGCTTTTGCATCTTGTACCGGACTTAAAAGTATATCCATTCCCGGTTCAGTAATCAAACTGGAAGGAGAAGTCTTTTCAAATTGTACAGGATTAACGGACCTGTATTTTGGTATTGGTTTAACAACGATAGATTACAATGTTTTCGCAAATTGCACAGGGTTGAAAAATTTATCACTTCCTTCAACCCTTACCTGGATAGGAAACGGGGCATTTAGCAATTGCACGGGACTTACAGGCTTAGTAATACCGAATTCGGTTAATAGAATTGATGATTCTGCTTTTGCCAATTGCAGTAATCTTAAAAATATAACTTTACCCGATTCAATTACATTTATTAGTTCCAATCTGTTTGCCAATTGTAGTGCATTAAGCGGTATAACAATCCCGAATACTGTTAAATCAATAGGTTACAGAGCTTTCGAATCATGTACTTCACTTAAAAGCATAAGTATTCCGAATTCTGTAGCAACTATAGGCGATAATGCATTCAACTCTTGTACAGGACTCATAAATGTTACAATTCCCTTTTCAGTAATTTCAATAGACTATGGCACTTTCAAAGGATGTACTGGCCTTACTAATATAACTATTCCAAATTCAGTAATTAAGTTACCAAGTTCAATCTTCGAAAATTGTAGCAATTTAAAGACTGTAAGTATCGGTAATTCGGTGAGTTCAATAGAGTACGGGGCTTTTTTAAACTGTAGCGCGCTAACAAATATATTTATTCCCAATTCTGTTGTTTCAATTGAGAATTCAGCGTTTAGTTCTTGCATTGCATTGACAACTATTACTCTGGGTAATTCTATAAACAAAATAGGATATGCTGCTTTTAAAAACTGTAATAAGCTAACAACCATTACTATTCCTGGATCTGTTACTACAATCGAATCTTCAGCATTTGAGTCCTGTGCAGGATTGACCTCCATTTATGTTAGCACACTCACTCCTGTTAATTTAGCTTCATCTTACAGCGTTTTCTACAATGTAGAAGTAACTAAATGCGTATTAAATGTGCCCTATCAAACGAAACAACTTTATACTGAAGCCATTCAATGGAAAGATTTTGTAAATATTGTTGAAAACCCATTTTATTTGGATATTGACAAGAAAGGTATTAAGTTATTGGCAGATGACGTAAATGGTGCCATTATTAAAGTGTCGTCCAACACTTCATGGACAGCTGAATCTGATCAAACATGGCTCAATGTTAGCCTTAATTCCGGATCAGGCGACAATTCGATCACTTTGACTGCCGAAGGAAATTCAACCATACTCATACGTACTGCAACAGTAACTGTTTCTGCAAATGGAGTTCCTTCGAAATCAATTACTATAACACAAGCTGCTTCCCCCAAACAAGTTGATATCGTTGCAGGTGGATTATCTTCAGTTTTAACCGCCGAAGAACTTAATGTAGTGTCCAATCTTGAAATTACCGGTACAATTGATGCCCGTGATTTTAAAACCATGCGGGATTTAATGCCAGCTTTATCAATTGTCAATATTGAACAAACGAATATTGCTATTTATCAGGGGACCGGAGGTACAGAAGGAGATTATAATATGATTTATACAGCAAATGAAGTTCCGGGAAATGCCTTCTTTAATAATATATCATATTATGGTAAAAAGAGCCTTACAAAAATTATTCTGCCAATATCGACTGTTTCTATTTCCGATTACGCTTTTAATATGTGTAGTGGTTTGGATAGTATTGTAATTCCAAATAAAGTTACAACAATTGGATGGAGTGCTTTTAGTGCTTGCAGTGGGCTTAAAAGTGTAAAAATCGGAGATTCTGTTAAGAGTATAGATTATGGTGTTTTTCAAGTTTGTACATCGCTGGTGGATCTGATAATCCCTAATTCGGTTACGTCGATTGGATATTCGTCTTTTAGTGGTTGCAGTAGTTTGATAAATCTTATAATTCCAAATTCAGTGACCACAATAGGACCCAATGCATTTGTAGCTTGTACTAGTTTGATAAATCTGAATTTTCCAAATTCAGTAAAAACAATTGAAAATTCAGCCTTTATGAATTGTACCGGATTAAAAGATGTTTCATTTGGAAACTCGATAACAAGCATTTATAATGGAGCATTTTATAATTGCTCTGGATTAACAAGTTTAACTTTCCCTAATTCTGTAACTTCAATTGGTACCTCAGCATTTTATTCATGTACCGGACTAAAAACAGTAGTAATTGGCAATTCTGTAAAATCTATCGGAAGTGAAGCTTTTAGATCTTGTAGTGCATTAACGTCACTTTCTATACCTGCTTCAGTTACCAGAATTGACTGGAGTGCTTGTTATTCATGTATTGGTCTAACATCAATATATGCTTATTCATCAACACCGGTGGATATAAGTTCAACAAGTATGTCAACTAATATTTTCTATAATGTCGATAAAACCAAATGTGCCCTTTATGTTCCTCAAGGTTCAAAAGCACTTTATCAGGCTGCTGTTCAGTGGAAAGACTTTACTAATATAATCGAAATGACTACTGCAGTACCTACTTTAACCGAATCAACTATTAGCATTTACCCAAATCCGGTTAATGAATCTTTCAGTGTAACCGGGATCAATGAATCAGCCCGTTTGACTCTGAACGATATAAATGGCAAACAGTTACTTATAAAACAGGTGAATGTGGGGGAAACAGTACAAGTGGGTAATTTGCCGAAAGGAATGTATATTGTTAGGATTATTATGTCTGACGGTATAATAGAAAGGAAACTTATAAAAGAATAATTATAAAATCACTCCCCCCTCGTTTGCAACGATGGTATAAATGGTCCGGCGTTTGTAACGCAAAAAATAAAGAAATCAGCTGATGGCAGTATTTGCAGTCGATGTTGAAAACATAAAACTAACTAACCCCTCGTTGCAAACGAGGGGGAGACAGTTTTAATTATCCCATGCAGGTGCTGGAGGAGATAAAGAAGAATTTGGAGTGAAAAAATAACCTGATTGTTGTTTAAGCGAACGATCTATTAGCAATAAAAATAAACACTCAAATAAAGCACTAATGAGTTACTTAAAATAAATCTGTAAAATTTAAAAAAACGAACTACATGAAACGATTATTTTTTTTACCGCTACTATTGATATGTTTGGCAACAATTGCAGAACCTGCATTGGAAAACACGATTATTACAGAAGGCAAAGCTTCATTAAAAATAAAGCCTGAAATTTTCTGTTTTTCAATTACTGTAGAACGTAAAGATTTAATCTATAAATCGTCAGTAGATAAAGCTTTGAGTGTGATTGACAGTTTAAAGAATTCTTTTCGGAAAATTGGCATCAACCCTGAATTATTGAAAACTACAGATTATTCTGTTTCGGAGGACAGAGTTTATGATCCAACCACAAGGGAGTCAAAGTTTGTTGGTTATGTAACCCGGGTAAGTCTGGTAGTAAAGATAAATTACGACGATAAATTAATTGATTTGCTGTATAACACGATTAACGGAAATTACAAATTACCTTATAGCATTAATTTTGAGCTGTCGTCCGATCAAATGGAAAATGCAAAGAAAAAATTAATAGAACTTGCCATGAATGATGCAAGATTAAAAGCCTCCGAAATAGCAAAAAACGGAAGGCTTCAGCTTGGTGGTATTGTGAAGGTACAATATGGCAATCCAACAAAAATAAACAATTTTATACGTTCAAATTATGAATATACGTATGATGCTTCTAATTCCATTTCAGATTTTAAGTCAGGTGGTATTTCGAGAATTGCAACCCGTATTACTCCGAACGAAATAGAATTATCAACAAATGTAATTATTGGATGGCAGTTTTATTTGTCTTTATTTTAAAGATTTTGTTGAGAGTAGTTTGAAGCAAAAAAGAACTATAGCGAGAGACTCGGATATATCACAATCAAACTGAAGTTGAAATTAAAGTAATTAGCAATTAATTTTCTAGAGCCATGAATGATTTAATATCTCCAAAATATCAAATGAAGTTGGTCAAAGATGTACATGATACTATTTGGTCAGAATATAAATCATATTCAGAAGTCTATTATTTTATTAACAAATGGCATGTTGTTTATGATGAATGGGGGAATGAAAATTTCCATATTCATATAAAACCTAATAGTGGGAATATTGATTTGGAGCCAACATTACATGGAATGGATGGTGATATATTATTAAAAATCGCTATTGAAATGGGTGTTGACACCAGACTTTATTCCTTCAATACCAACATTCAGAAATACAATTAAAACAGAATACGTAACTGCATCAGCAACTTTTGAAAAAGCATTTAAACAAATAGAAACTCACCCTGATATTGCTATTGGATTGGCAAATTCGGCACTTGAAAGTATTATCAAAGAGATTTTTAAAGATGACAGAATTCAAACTAAACCTAAAGATACTAAGACATTATATGATTTAACTGCGGATTTACTCAAAGAACTCCAATTATATCCAGGTTCTGATGTGCCTCAGGAAATAAAGATAATTGGCAGCTCTCTTTTGGCAGTTAATCAGGGTATTGAAAAACTGAGAAGTGAGAAAACTAATATGCATGGAAAGACAAATGATGATTATGTTGTTGAAGATTCAATTTATGCATACTTCGTTGTAAATAGTGTTGCAACTGTTGGTTTATTTTTGAATTCGTATTTTAAAAATAAGTTTCCACCTAAAAAAGCAGAAAGTCCTGTTTTAGAAGGGAGTGACTTACCATTTTAATTAATGTTACGTATGAAAGGCAAATCCATATTCACACAAAGCGAGGCAAATGCAGTTATTGAATTAATAAGAAGAAAACTGAAAGCGACTACATCAGAACAAGTTGCCATACGTAATAAGATACGGGCTATAGGGTTTTATGCATCTGATTTTGGCATTGGTGGGGGTTACATAGAAAATGATTTTTTGCGTGCAGTTTCTAAAATTGGCGAGAAGAAGATAGACCCAAAACCGGAGTCAATAACGGCAAAGCCCAAAATCACCAAGACAGCTAATCAGGTGTTGGGGTTAGAACCTCTTTGTGATAAAAATAGCTGTATTCTCATCCTCGGTACTATGCCCGGAGAAGAGTCGTTACGGCGTCAGGAGTATTATGGTAATCCACGAAATTTATTCTGGAAGTTAATGGGTGAAATCACAGGAGAACCGGCACCGTTAGTATATGAGCAGAAGAAAACTTACCTACTACACCATGGCATAGCCTTGTGGGACATGTGTGCTGAATGTGTCCGTCCGGGTAGTCTGGATAGTAATATTATGGATGAAGTGCCAAATGATATAAAAAGGTTTGTTGCTTCACATCCTAATATTAAAGTGATTGGTTTAAACGGTGGTAAATCCGGTAACATGTTCCGGAAATATGTAGGCAGCATTGCTGGTGTGGCAGTCGTAGAATTACCTTCCAGTAGTCCTGCAAATTCTGGAATTCCTTGGGAAATAAAGGTGGAGAAATGGAAACGTTTGATATAGCAAATTTGGTGGGGCAAAATATCAAAAAAAACGTCCTATGGAATCATTGACAAAGGCAGATCTTGACAAAATTACAACAGAGGATTTAAGTAAGCTTCTTTCTATTGATAGAGTATTCAAGTACACCTCATTATCAAGTGGTATTAACGATATACTGCTTAAAAGTACCTTGAAATTTTCTGATCCAACAGAATATAATGACCCTTTTGATTGTCATGCATATCTATTGAAAGTAGACATGAGCAATGCAAATATTGAAGCTTTTGTTGATTTGCAATACCCAAACTTATCTCGAAATTTAAAAAGAGAATTGATCCGGAGATTTAATACAGATGAAATATATAAAGGTATTGAATCAGAACGAAAACGATTTAAAATTACGTGCTTTTCACTCGATAAGAAAAATACCTTGATGTGGTCGCACTATGCCGATAAACACAAAGGTATTTGTATAGGATTCCAATTCCCGCTAATATATGAAGATAAATTTATTCTTTCACCGGTAAGTTATTTTGATAAAACTCCATTAATCGAGGGACTTGCTGATGCTATGAAATTAATAAGGTATTGGCTTTCAATGAAATCAGATTGTTGGGAGTATGAACAAGAAATAAGAGCTATTCGAAAATCAAAAAGCATAAGTAGTTTTGAATATATTCAATTTGAACGAAGTTGTGTCAAAGAAATAATATTTGGTTGTAAGGTAACACAAAATGAAATTGATAATTCTAAAAAACTATTGAAATTAAATGGATTTGATTTGAAAAACATCTTTCTAAAAAAGATGGTCATTGATAAAGATACTTTCAAACTTAAAGAAGTTTTGTTGTAGTTTGAAAAGATAGGTTTTATGTCCTATTAGAATTTAAAACCTTATCTTTGCAATCAAATTATATTGTTATGTTTTATTACCGTAGAAAAACAATATTGGCGTTGTTGCAAAATAAATCTATTTACTATGTATCTAACCTATAAAAATAATTAAATTATTGCTATGGCAATTTTATTTATGATATAACAAATTGGAAGAAAATGTCCTTATCTGACAATTTCGGTTATAAATAATAAAAAATAAAACAGTATAAACTTTTTTTATAATCAAATTGTTTATATATTTGCAGCAGAATTACACTCTCCATAAAAAACAACTATATGAATATTAAAGAAGTAGTGTCAAACAACATCAAAGAGATGCGTGTTTCGGCAGGTTATACCCAGGAGGCTATTTCTTCTTATTTAGGTATTTCGCAACCAGCATACGCTAAGTATGAAAATGCCGAAACAGTTGTATCAGTCGATACAATACAAAAATTAGCCACCTTGTACGGTATTGACGAATACGACTTTTACGAAGAAAATCCAGCTATTCGTGAAACGAATCTGGCCTTTGCTTTTCGTGCCAGCGAAATTAGCCCCGAAGATTTGGTTCAGATAGCTAAATTCAAGAAAATTGTGCGTAATTACCTAACCATGTCCGATGAGCTTAATCAAATCCAGACTACTTGATATAACTGATTTGCAAAACCTTGCAAATGAGTTTCGGGTTATGAATAAGCTAAGCTATTCAGAACCTATCCGATTGAAAAGCATTTTACTGAAAAACAATATTCTTACCGTATTTCTACCCTTAAAAGGAGGATTTTCGGGCATGTCCATGTTGCTGAAAGAAAATAATGAAACAAAACGTTTTATTTTGGTAAACAGTGAGCATTCAAGAGGCAAGCAACACTTCACCGTGTGCCATGAACTTTATCATTTGTACTTTCAGGATGACTTTTCGTATTCAAAAAATAATGTTGGTTTATTTGACAAAAAGAATCCGGAAGAATATAACGCCGACATGTTTGCCTCATTCCTGTTAATTCCGGAATCGGGTTTGCAGGAAATGATTCCCAGAGAGGAACGGGATAAAAACAAGATAACGCTCAAAACCATTCTCGGAATTGAGCAATATTACGCCTGTTCGAGAACAGCATTGCTTTACCGGCTATTGAATTCAAAAAAAATAGATAAGGAATTTTTTACTACTTACTCCACTAGGGCCCGCCATTCGGCCATTCAATTTGGTTATGATACCAGTCTATACATTAAAGGTAATGAAGGCGTGGTAATTGGTGATTACGGTATAAAAGCACGGGAGCTGTTCGATAACGGGTCTATTTCGGAGAGTTCTTATTTTGGCCTATTAGAAGACATGGGCGTAGATTTAGCTAAATTGGAAAGCAATGGAGAAGAATCCGAATAAAAAAATACTGTTGGATGCCGATGTTATTTCCCATTTTATAGCCACCGGAAATATTCACACTCTATTTGATATTCTGGAACCTTATCCAGCCGTTATTCTTGATAAAGTCTACGCTGAGATATCCAAATTACCTAAAAGAAAACAACTACTTGATATCTGGGTTGATGGTACAAATTTAACTATAATACCTTTTCCCGGAGACAATGAAGAAATAAACAAGGAGTATGCAGATCTAAAACGTCGCTGGAGATTAATTGGTAATGGTGAAAGAGCTTGTATGGCAGTTGCCCGCCATACGAATGATATAATTGCCAGTAGTAATTTCAAAGATATTGAGCCTTTTTGTAACCTTCATGATATTGAATTTTTGGGTACTATCGATTTATTGTCTATTGCATTGAAAAAAGGGATCTTATCTGTTGAAGAATGTAATGATTTTATTGTTGATGCAAGAAGAGAAAACAATGCACGCTTTCCTAAGCATGTAAAAGTGATAGGCGACTATAAGTGTACAAAATTAAATTTGTTTGGTTTGAAATAATAAATCACGATATTTAGCAATCATATTTTTGAGGTTTTTGCATTCAGCAAAAGCCTTTTTTTTATGCCTGACAGTTAAACTTTTTATTCTGTATCATAAATTTTTATAACGTATAATTACTCTACTTGTAAAATCAGGTAAAAGCATGTAAATCCAGGACAAAATACGCTAAATATCAAGTATATACACTTTTTTATGCTATTGTTTTACGCAAAAATCCACTTTATCTTTGCATTGTCCAAAAGGGAAAAGACGTCGTTTCTAATGGATAAAAATAATTTCTAGTGATAAATTCTTAAATTATAATTTTATGGCTATTGCCCAAAACCCTTTAACCGGACAAATGCACGGAGCGATGGGTAACTTTGTTACCAGTACGTTAGGGGGTCAAAACATCATCCGTGCAAAAGCGTTCAATCAGCAGGATGCGAAAACAGAGTCTCAGGTAAAACAGAGAACGAGTTTTAAAATGATTGCTGAAGAGTATGTAACTTTTGGTGGTGTCACCGATATGGGTTTTCCGGAAAAACCGAAAAATCAATCGGCATACAACCTTTTTATGGCTGCCAATCTGCCGGGCGCTATAGATAGAAGCGGGGCAGAACCAATAATCGATTATAGCAAACTGGTGGTAGCCAATGGTTCACTTCCACAGCTGATTGTAATTGGTGGAACTATTGATGCAAACGGTGTTACGATTGGTTATCAGTCGAATATGCTTATACCCAAAGTGTCGGAAACTGACGAATTAGTGGCAGTATTAAAAACTACTGTAGGCGAAGTATTGATAACACGTCAGCCACGAGGCAACAATTCAGAAAGTTTCATCAGTATTGCGTATCCAGCTATCAACATAGCCGATGTGAAGTGTTGCTATTTGTTTGTACGTAGTGCGGATGGTAAAAAAGCTTCCAAATCGGTGTTTGTACCCCTAATTTCCTAAAGGGAACTTAAAGAAAAAATCCCTGCAAGATTCAAAACTTGCAGGGATTTTTTTTATTGACTCAAAACACAAAAGTCAGGAATGCGGAACATTTTATTGAATTTTATTTGCAAACCCATTCTTATATGCTTTAAATTACATGATTGATAGTCTGATGATTAGTGTGTAGTTTTTATATAAAATTCCTTCAAATTAATTGG
>Ga0209123_1002680_pt1 | contig 14526 bp, 10 predicted proteins | sample BarGraIncu00431A_FD_184500 | JGI IMG/M metagenome (GOLD analysis project Ga0209123, IMG submission 184500) | Arctic peat soil microbial communities from Barrow, Alaska, USA - Barrow Graham LP Incubations 004-31A (SPAdes) (version 2) | ecosystem: Environmental > Terrestrial > Soil > Wetlands >...
CGATGGCCGCCCAATCGTACTTTCTCTCTGCCATGGTTTGTCACTCCTTTCTAGGTGAAATGCGCTGTTGTCGTGGCGGCGTCCCGCCCCTGTAAATTCCGTCAGTACCCGATAAATCCCCCTTTCGATTTTTTCTTTTTTTCGTAAGCGGCCTGCGTGTCAACGTAGGTGCGTTTTTTTGTCAAGGTGTTTTGCTGACGGAGTCCTGTCGATAACGGACTGATTTTACACTGCTTTAGCACCTGGTACTCGGTTAGGCCCTGGTAAACTCCGCCAGCCATCCCCTTCGTTTCAGCGATTGAGTAAGTTTCTTTTATCATATGATTTGTGAATGTACAATAAAAATAAACGCTGTTTTAAATATCTTCGCAATTTTTTTTTAAAAAAAACGGATATCTGGTCCCGTATAATGGCCTGAAATTGCTGAAAATATTGGAATATTGGCAGCAAAATTTATTTTGCCGGTGGCGTCTGCCCGGTTCTGAGACGGCCGTCCCTGGTTTGATGGTTGACTTTGAGGTCCTGATTCAAAACGCTGTGGCACGATTTCGGGCGTTCCGGAGCATCGATTAGTCAGCTTCGTTTAGCTAATGATAGCTTCATATTCCCGAAAGTAAATAATAGCTAGAAATTTTGGTGATTTAAGTTCGGACCAGATTCGGTAAATTCATGTCTTCATTGGATGATGGCGCAACGGTGGCCCGAGAATGGACCTGAGAAAAGGTCGCCGGATTTTCCGTTTCCGGGGAGAACGGGGTTATTCGAATCGGAGCAGGTGCGAAAAAGTGGGATGCGCCACGGCGCGGTTAGGCTAAGGGGGGGAGGTGGGGTGACCGAGACGCGTGCAAATGCGTCTCGCTTTTTCTGACCACGGTATTAGGGCGCGGGCGTGAAAAAAGCGGGGAAGTTTTTGGCTCTCCCCCGCTTCAGATAACACCGCTTAGTCGCGCGGCCAGTATATGCTACGCGAAAAGTCAGACAGCGCAAAGTCTGGAATTTATCAGCTCAGCCGGGATCCGGTCCGAGAGTTCCCGGTATTTCAGGCACTCCCGGTAACGGCAGCTGCAAAAAGAAATGATCTGTTTCACGTCGTAAGGGGAGATGTACCCACAACCAACATCGCAATAATCGTCGTTTTTACCATAAAATGGGCAGACCGTATCCTTAAGCATAAGACCTCAAATCTCCCTGGGGAAAAGCCATCGCGTAGCGTCCAACTCGAAAGGTGACGGGACATGCTTTGCAACCGTTGTACCAATCTGGCTGGGATGCTGGTTCTTCTCGGTAAATGCCTTTTGTGTCGGGAGGTTGTCAGGTAACGGTAGTCAAACGGACGACGCGCAGCAGGAACCGTTTTTTGCAAAAACGCGAACAATATTAGGTTGTTTTATTGTGTGTCAGTGGTCCGTCCGGAGGCTGAAAAAGTGCGTCAGATAGTTATGTGTAATGTAATCAGTGGGTTGTGAGAATTGAGAGAGGGGCGCCGAAGGGCTTTGCAGTTGTGCAAAGCAAATCGAGGCGATTTTTGCAGGATTGCGAATTTGCAGGAGGCCCGGCAATCCCAAAGGGGGACTAGTCAGAGGCGCGTTTGCAGGTGCCGTGGGGCGGTTGCTTTATCCCCCCTATGAAATAGGGGGGATACTGCCGGATCCAGTACCGGTCCTTAACTTAAACAGAATTCCATCAAGGGGAGGGCCGGGGTGGGGATGGGGGCGGTCCGTGCTACGGCGCAGCGGAATTGTACTCGTCCTTTCTGATGCCATACTTCTTTATCTTTCGGTAGATGGTTGCCATGTTGGTGCCGGCCTCCCGGGCGGCCGCCTCCACATTGCCGTTATTTTTGCGCAACAGTCCCCTGATGTAGTCGGTCTCGAAACGCGACAGCGCCTTGGTATATTCCCCTTCGTCGGCGAGGGTTCCCTCCTCCTGCTCTATCGCAGCTACCTCGATGAACTGGGAGAGCACCGGCAAGGTGATGTAACTGCTCCCCTCCATGGCCAGCGAGGCCTCGATCACGTTTCTTAGCTGGCGGATATTTCCGGGCCAGGCGTAATCGACGATAGCCTCCAGGGCGTCCGGTGCCAGTCCCTTGACCTGGGTGCTGAATTTGCTGTTTTGCAGGCCGATGAAATGGGCCGCCAGCAAGGGGATGTCGTCCCTGCGCTCTCGAAGTGGCGGAAGGTGAATGTTGACCACGTTCAGCCGGTAGAAGAGGTCCTCCCGGAACTCCCCCGCCTTGACCGCGATCTTCAGGTCCGCATTGGTGGCGGAAAGGATCCGCACGTCGACCTTGGTGGGGGTCGGGTCGCCCAGCCGGTTGAACTCCTGCTCCTGGAGAAAACGCAGCAGGGTCTTTTGCACGGTCATCGGGAGGTTGCCGACCTCGTCCAGAAAGAGGGTGCCGCCGTCCGCCGTCTCCAAGAGCCCGCGCCGGTTCTCCGCCGCACCGGTGAAGGCCCCCTTGCGGTAGCCGAAGAGCTCGCTTTCCAAAAGCGAGGCGGGTAGGGCGCCGCAGTTGATGGCGACGAACTTTTTTTCCTTGCGCGGCGAGTTGTAGTGGATCGCCTGGGCAATCAACTCCTTGCCGGTACCCGACTCGCCGGTCACCAGCACCGAGGTGTCGCGCACTGCGATCTTCTCCACCCGCTCCAAGAGCTCCTTCAGCCCCTTGGAGGCACCAATGATGTTGTCGAAGCGGAATTTACCGACCAACTCCTCGCGCAGTTCCCGGTTTTCCTCCATAAGTTGCTTGTGTTGCAGGGCGTTTTTCACCCGATAGAGCAACTCCTCGGGCTCGAACGGCTTGGTGAGCATGTCGTGGGCACCCTTTCTCAGGGCCTGGATGGACATCTCGACGGTGGCATGTGCCGTCACCATAATGACCGGGATGGCGGGGTCCTTCAGCTTCACCTTCTGCAGCAGCTCCAGTCCGTCCATCCCCGGCATCTTGATGTCGGAAACCACCAGGTCCCACTGCCCGGCCTGGAAGGTGTCCGCGGCCTCGAACGACCTGGTAAAGGCGGTCACGGCATAGCCGTTGTCGGAGAGGACCGCCTCCATCATGCGGCAAAGCCCCTCCTCGTTGTCGATCACCATGATTCTTTTTTTAACAGTCATGCGGTTACTCCTGAAGGTATCCCGGCCCCTGCTCTAAAGGTAATCGTCCCGGTCGACCGGGAGTCGCACCTCGACCGTGGTCCCCTGGCCCATCTCGCTCTCGATGCCGATCTTGCCGTGGTGCTGCTCGATGATCTGTTTGGTGATGGCGAGGCCGAGCCCGGTCCCCTTGACGCGCGTGGTGAAGAAAGGCTCGAAGATCTTCTCCATGTGCTCCGGGGGAATCCCTCCGCCATTGTCGCTGAATTTGAGGCTCACGCACCCCTCGGCGCCGAAACTGGAGGATACCACCAGCTTCCCCCCCTGCTGCATGGCGGCGCCGGCGTTCAGGATCAGGTTGATCGCCACCTGGCGCAACTGGTCGCCGTCCACCATGATGACGGGAAGAGCCGGGTCGAACTCCTTGAGGACCGTCACGTGGTGCATGTCGGTGTGGTTCGCCGCAAAATCGACGATCTGATCCAGCAGCTCGTTGATGTTGATTTCCTCGAGTGCCGGCTGCGGGGTCCTGGCGTAGCTTAGCAGATCCTGGACGATCTTCTTGCAGCGCTTGCTCTCGCGCTTGATCTCGTGGATGTACTTGTAGTTTGGGTCGTCGTGCGCGAGCTTCCCCTCGAGGTATCCTGCGTAGCCGAGGATCACGCCGAGCGGGTTGTTAATCTCGTGAGCCACCCCGGAGGAGAGCACGCCCAGCGAGGCCATCTTCCCCTGCTGCGCCAGGTTCGCCTCCAGTTCCTTATTGTGCTTGATGATCGCAGTCATCCGGTTGAAGGCGGCGGCAAGTTCGCCGAGTTCATCGTCCGTCGTCACCTCGATGCGCTCGTCCAGGCGACCCTGTTTTACCTTTCTGATGACGGTCATCATATGGTTGATCGGATCGGTCATTACCCGGGCCGCGACGAAGACCAGCAGCACGGCGATCACTCCCACGAAGAAGATCAGCACGAGCATGCTCGCCATGATGCGTCCCTTGATGGCGTTCGCCTCCTGGTAGAACTCGTCTTCATACGAGCCGACCGCGACGATCCAGTTCCACGGCTTGAAGTATTCATAACGCACGATCTTCATCCGGGGCACTGGGTCGCCGGCATTTTTCCAGGGGTAGCGGATCCAACCGCTTTTGCGCTGGCACATCTCCTTGATGAAGTGCGAGCCATCGCTATCGGTCGCGTTCAGGAAGTTTTTCCCCTCGCCGGTCGGGTGAATCATGAAGTTGCCGGTGGTGTCCAGGCAGAAGACATAGCCGGTTTTTCCCACCTGCTTACTCTTGATCTTTTCCTTGAGAGCCGCAAAGGAGCGGCGCTCGAAGTCCACGTCCTCGTAGCTCTCGGCCAGGTAGCCACCCGCGGCGATGATCCAGTCCCACTCCTTGAAGTAGCGGTAGGCGACGACTTTCTTGCGCAGCACCTTGTCGCCGAGCGCGGCGTTTTTCCAAGGATAGACGATGTAGAGCACCTCGCCCGGCTTGGATTGCACCGCCTTCTGGCACATCTCCCTGATGAAGTAGCGCCCTTTCTCGTCCTGGCTGTCGAAGACGTTGGCCCCTTCCTGGGCGACGTGTACCTTCAACTCCCCCTTGCTGGTCATGGCGTAGATGTATCCGGTATCGCCAACGTTCACCTTGCTGAGGGCGCCGTGCGCCTCCCGCTGCGCCGTTGCCAGGTCGATGCGGCCGCTTTGGCGTTCGCGCTCCTGGGAGCGCATTACGTTGTAGGCGAGGTCGGTGAGGGTGGCGAGTTCCTTGTTGAAACTCTTCTCCTTATCGTCTTTATAGACCTGGAACTGCTGGTAGTGGGAGTTGAGAAGGTCCAGGGTGAACCCGGCCATATGCTCCAGGTCGTCCTTGCTGGTCTGAGTGATGCCGAGGTAGGCTTGTTTGGTGGAGATGTAGCCGATCACCCCGCCGACGATAAAGATCGGTATGATGACGAGCGGCAGCACCAGGGCTACCATTTTCCAGCGCAGTTTCAGGTTGTTGATGAAGTTGAAGAGCAGTTTCTGCACGAGGTGTCCTTTCCAGTCGGGGATAACCGTCTCTAGGTAAAGGCGAAAGATGCGTGGCGGTGATCTTTAAACAAGCAACTCATTACCGAACGCTGGGTGCGCCGCAGGTATTACCATTGCTGGGCGAATGATTATTCGCCCCTACACTATTCCCGCCGTAGGGGCGAATCATCATTCGCCCGTACACTATGGCAAAGGGGAGACTGTCCGTTAACAGCATTAAACGCTGAGGTGTGAAACCAGCGGAATGTTGACCGTCAGGTAGCGTAAACCGAGAGTTAGACCACCGTGCAGGCGAGATAGTAGCGTATACGGCCGATAAAACACCAGCGTTTTTTCGCACATCTGCGAAAATGTCGCCTCGCTGTAGTCCGGTGGCGCTTTGAGGACGAATTTCTTTTCTCACTTGGGGGAAAAGCTGGTACTGTTTTAACTTTGGTGCTGTGCCAGCTTGTCAGGCAGTGACCAAGGAACAATCTGATTTGAAGAAGCGAGACGTATGCAAGGCGTCTCTATCTGATTCTGCGAAGAAACCCGGTGAGATAAAGTCATACCTTCGTGTAGATACGCATTGCATGCGTCCCGGTCCTTGGTCACCGCGGGTGTGGACTGGGTTTCCTAGAGCTGGAGCAAATGCAGTGCCTTTCTAGTGACTAAAAAGTTGCACGAATCTGACAATCCCCGCTCCCGGAGGGAAGGGAGGGGAAATCGACTTTCCTCACTCTCAAAAAACTCCCCGTCCGGCGCTTTGAATGCCAACTAGAGGAACGATCATGGAAATCCCGCGTTATCCCGGTTCGAGGGGGATCCTCCTTGAGGATAAGCCACTACTGGATCGACTCTTTCTCGAGTTGCAGCCCCGCATCTCCGAGCTTACCTTTGCCAACCTCTATCTTTTCCGTGTGGTGCACGACTACCGTCTGACCATGGTAGGTAATGCGCTGGTTACCCTGGCGCGGGGGTGGGACGGCTCTTCCTATTTCCTCCCCCCCTTTTCCGGGGATATCGGCGCGGCTGCCCGGGAGCTTTTGGCCGCAGGCCTCACCCTCTACGGAGCGGACCACCCGTTTCTCGCTCAGTTTCTCTCGGGGGAGGTCCTGGAGATCGTGACGGACCGGGACAACTTCGACTACCTGCATCTGCGGGAAGAGATGGCCCAGCTGAGTGGGAAGAACTACCACAAGAAGAAGAACCGGGTGAACTATTTCAGCGTGCGGCACCGCTATCTGGTAGAGCCGTATGAAGCGAAGCATCTGGAGGGGGCGCTGGCGCTTCTTGATGAATGGCGCCGGATCCGTCTCTCCATAGGGCCAAGTTCCCTGGGGGAGGAGGTCGAGGGGGCCAGGGAGGCGCTCAAACTCTGTCAGGAACTGGGGCTTTCCGGTGTGGTGATACTGGTAGAAGGGGAGGTGAAAGGGTTCGCGCTCGGGGAGCGGCTAAACCAGTCTACCGTGGTATGTCACTTCGAGAAAGGGGATCTTTTCATGGAGGGGCTCTACCAGCTTTTGGACCGGGAGTTTTGTCGGCTGCTTTTTACCGACTGCACCTATCTGAACCGCGAGCAGGATCTGGGCGAGTTGTCGCTGCGGCAGTCAAAGCTGTCCTACCATCCGGTTGAGCTGGTGCAAAAGTATCGGGTGCGGCGGGTGTAGGCGGCGGCCGGCTCGATGGCCGCTGAGGTGAGCAAATGTATCTGTAAAAAAGCGTTGTCGCAATCTCCATTAAATCTGCCATCACGTCCCTCCCCTTTCAAGGGGGAGGACAGGAGGGGGATGGGGGTGCGCGGTATCCCCATCCCCACCCCATCCCTCCCCTTGAAGGGGAGGGGGAGTTCTTACAGTCGGTGAACAGTTTGGGAAAGGTGACTTCTCAACCACTTAACGACTTAACGTCTCACCCCAGATGTTTCCCCAGGAAGTCCATCAACTCAGACTCCGCGACCTGATAATTCTCCATGCTGAGGTTGAAGTCCCCCTCCCAGTCGCGGTTCTTGTAGTAGACCTTGTCGTAGTACCCCAGCACCAACCCGGTCATGAAAGGGACCATCTCCCAGCGCTCCAGGTGCCCGGCCAGCTCGTCGCACGCCTTGCCCCCCAGTTTCTTCCGAATGCGCTGCAGCGCGATCCCCATCTCTTCTTTGTATTCGGGAAGGCCGTACTCTTCGATGAGCCTTCCTACCCGGGTCTCGAGCTTCGCAGAGCACCAGATCCTGATCCCCTGCGCCATCTTCTGATAAAAGTCCCCCGGCAGAGAAACCCTGCCGATCCGCTCGCTTTCCCCCTCCACGATGAGGGGAAGCCCCGCCGGCACTTTCCTGAGCGCATCCCAAAGCAGCGTCTCGAAACGCTTCTGGCCCAGTGTCTGGTTCAGCCCGAGTTGTCCGAAGGCTGAGCCGCGGTGGCAGGCGAGTCCCTCCAGGTCGACCACGGCCTGCCCCTTCTCCTTGAGCCCGAGCAAAAAGGTCGTCTTGCCGATTCCGGTCATGCCGTGCAGCACCACCAGCGGGGTGGCAGGGGTGAAGGGGTTGAAGTAGTCAGAGACGTGGTTACGAAAAGTCTTGTATCCCCCCTCCAGTTGCAGCGCCTGGTGCCCGGTCAGATCGAGTATGGAGGTGACGGTCTTACTTCGCAGCCCCCCGCGCCAGCAGTAGACCAAAAGCGGCCGCCCCTGGGCTTCCCGGACGATAGTATCCACCAGCTCGGGAAAGCGGTGCGCGGTGAGCTCCAGCCCGCGCTTTCTTGCGGCATGCGGCCCCTCGATCTTGTAGAGGGTGCCGATCTCGACCCTCTCTTCATTACTGAGCAGGGGGGCGTTGAAAGCTCCGGGAATGTGGTCCTCGGCAAACTCCAAAGGGGTACGGACGTCAACGGGAAGGTGACTGTCGAGAAGACTCTCAATAAACGGTGTGGTGGCTGGCACGTATTCTCTCCTGTAATCGGCCATTATAGGGAGAGCTACCGGTTATTGCAAGAAAGCGTTGGCCTAAGTGTAGTATAATGGTGCGTCCGGGTAGCAAAGCTATGCCACAAAGTTGCGCCCCGCAGCGCTTCAGCCTGCGCGCGGGAGCGCTGTGGCGCCTTTTCTATTGAGCGCTTCTCGCTTCTGTGGTATCTTACACTGTTTTTACATCCCTTTTTGCAAAGTCTAAGGAGATTTTATAGATGTTTGGCGCGCTTATAAAGAAGTTTGTCGGGAGTAAGAACGAGCGGGAACTGAAACGACTCTGGCCCGTCGTGGAGCGTATAAACCAGCTGGAACCCGAGATGGCAAAACTCTCCGACGACGCGCTCAGGGGTAAAACCGCCGCCTTCAGGGAGCGTCTTGCCAAGGGCGAGACCCTCGACGCCCTGCTTCCCGAGGCCTTTGCGGTCTGCCGCGAGGCGGGCAAACGCGTGCTCGGCATGCGTCACTTCGACGTGCAGATGATCGGCGGCATGGTGCTGCACTCCGGGAAGATCGCCGAGATGAAGACCGGCGAGGGAAAGACCCTGGTGGCAACACTCCCCTCCTACCTGAACGGGCTCTCCGGCAAAGGCGTGCACGTGGTCACGGTCAACGACTACCTGGCCAAGCGCGACTCCGACTGGATGGGACGCATCCATAAGTTCCTCGGCCTTTCCGTCGGTGTCATCGTGCACGGTCTGGACGACGACGAGCGCCGCGAGGCCTACGCGGCCGACGTCACCTACGGCACCAACAACGAGTTCGGCTTCGACTACCTCAGGGACAACATGAAGTTCGACCTGGCCGACTACGTGCAGCGCCCCTTCAATTTCGCCGTGGTCGACGAGGTCGACTCCATCCTGATCGACGAGGCGCGGACGCCGCTGATCATTTCGGGTCCCACCGAGGACTCCACGGACAAATATTACATCATCGACCGCATCATCCCGCTCCTTAAGAAGGGCGAAGTCATCGAGGTGGAGGCGAACACCCTCTCCGGCAAAAGAAAGACCTACACCGGCGACTACACGGTCGACGAGAAGGCCAAGAGTGCCACCCTCACCGAGGAAGGCGTGCGCCGCGTGGAGCAGCTCCTCAAGGTGGAGAACCTCTACGACCCGCGCAACATGGATTTCCTGCACCACACCCAGCAGGGACTGCGCGCCCACGCCCTTTTCAAGAGGGACGTGGATTACGTGGTGCGGGACAACGAGGTGCTGATCGTCGACGAGTTCACCGGCAGGCTCATGCCGGGCCGGCGCTGGTCCGACGGGCTGCACCAGGCGATCGAGGCGAAGGAAGGGGCGAAGATCGAGAACGAAAACCAGACCCTCGCCACCGTCACCTTCCAGAACTACTTCCGGATGTACCCGACGCTCTCCGGCATGACCGGCACCGCGGACACCGAGGCGGTCGAGTTCCACAAGATCTACAAGCTGGAAGTCGTCGTGATCCCGACCAACAGGCCGCTACTGCGCCCGGACTTCCCTGACGTCATCTACAAGACCGAGCGGGAGAAGTTCAACGCGGTCATCGAGGAAATCAAGGAGCTCAACGCCCTGGGGCAGCCGATCCTGGTCGGTACCATCTCCATCGAAAAGTCCGAGGAACTCTCGGAGCTCTTGAAGCTGAAGGGGATTCCCCACTTCGTGCTGAACGCGAAGCAGCACGAGCGCGAGGCGGAGATTGTGGCGCAGGCGGGACGCAAGGGGATGGTGACCATCGCCACCAACATGGCCGGCCGCGGCACCGACATCGTCCTGGGCGGCAACCCCGACGGGCTTGCCCGGCAGGAGTTCGGCGGCACCCCGGAAACCAAGACCGAGGCGTTCATCGAGGCGTTCGAGAAGCTGAGTAGCGACGACTCCCCCGAGAGCGAATTGGTCCAGACCCTGACGCGCGAATTCCCGGAAGTCGCCGCGCAGGTGACGGCATATCTGAAAGAGACCGAAGAGCCCGATTACGACGAGCTTCAGGAATTAGTGCTGGCCGAGAACCAGAAGCAGTTCGACGCGCTGGTCGCCCGGTTCAAGCCGGTTTGTGCGGCGGAGCACGACGAAGTAGTGAAGCTTGGGGGCCTGCACATTCTGGGCACCGAGCGCCACGAGTCGCGCCGCATCGACAACCAGCTGCGCGGCCGTTCCGGCCGTCAGGGCGACCCCGGTTCTTCCCGCTTCTATCTCTCCTTGCAGGACGACTTGCTGCGGATCTTTGGTTCCGAGCGCGTTTCCATGATCATGGACAAACTTGGCATCGAAGAGGGCGAGGCGATCACCCACGGCCTGATCACCCGGGCCATAGAGAACGCCCAGAAGAAGGTCGAGGCGCACAACTTCGAGATCCGTAAGCACCTGATTGAGTACGACGACGTCATGAACAAGCAGCGCGAGGTGATCTACACCCAGCGCAAAGAGATTCTGGCCGGAAACGAGATCCGGGAGAGCTTCCTTGGCATGATGGACGACACGGTAAGCGACATGGTGGCGACTTTCGCCATCGACCGGGTCGCCGCGCGCGACTGGGACTGGAAACTGATTGAGGAGACCGTCTACAAGGTGTTCGGCTACCATCTCGAACTGCCGGCCGAGACCCTGGCACGGCTCACACCGGTCAACTTCGACGATCTTTTGCGCGGCGGTGGGCGTCAGCGCTTCGCCGAGAAGCTCGCCGCGTTCGGCGATGAATTGATGGACCACCTGATTAAGGTCATCATGCTACAGGTGATCGACACCCAGTGGAAGGACCACTTGCTCTCCATCGACCACCTGAAAGAAGGGATCGGCCTGCGCGGTTACGGTCAGAAGGACCCCAAGCAGGAGTACAAGAGAGAAGCCTACCAGCTTTTCATGGACCTGATGGTACGGACCCGCGAAGAAGTCGTGGAGAAGATCTTCTGGGTACAGGTGGCGCAGCAGGAGGAAGTCGAGCGCATCGAGGTGGAACAGCAGCGCCAGCAGCAGCGCATGGTGTTCAACCTGGGTGACGAGCACCACGAGGCACCGGCGCCTTCCAAGCCGGCGAAGAGCAGCAGGAATGTCGGCAGAAACGATCCCTGCCCCTGCGGCAGCGGTCAGAAGTACAAGAAGTGCTGCGGGAAATAAAACCAGAAACCGTTCTATGTTCTATGTTAAACCAGAAGCAGTTCTAAGTTCCTAGTCGCAGCCAATGAGGCAAAGGACTTGGGAATAGTAATAGAAGAATAAAAAGTTGAACACCAATAGCATCATTGTTCTAAGCTCACCTTCACCAAACTCTCCCTCCCCTTCAAGGGGAGGGCAGGGGTGGGGATGGGGGCGAACGTAGAACGTAGAACGTAGAACGTAGAACGTAGAACGTAGAACGTAGAACGTAGAACGTAGAACGTAGAACGTAGAACGTAGAACGTAGAACGTAGAACGTAGAACGTAGAACGTAGAACGTAGAACGTAGAACGTAGAACGTAGAACGTAGAACGTAGAACGTAGAACGTAGAACGTAGAACGTAGAACGTAGAACTGTCGTCGCCGTTGCTTTAGGAGGCATCATGGACATCAAAGGTTTTCGGTTCTCTGCCGTAGAGGCCGCTATCAAAAAGCCGGGACGTCTTGACCTGGCACTCATCTTCTCCGAACTCCCCGCCGATGTCGCCGCGGTTTTCACCACCAACAAGGTGCAGGCGGCGCCGGTTCTCATCTCGCGGGCACGCGCCAAAAACGGCAGATGCCGCGCGATTTTGGTAAATAGCGGCAACGCCAACGCTTGCACCGGCGAGCAGGGTATGTCGGACGCCCTCAGCTATGGCAGACGTGCCGCGGAAGCCCTGGGACTCCCGGACGAAGAGCTGCTCATCGCCTCCACCGGCGTTATCGGACAGCAACTCCCGATGGAGCGCCTGCGCGTGGCGATACAGCCCCTGGTGGACAAACTGGACCACGGCACCCTGGACCAGGTTTCCCAAGCCATCATGACCACCGACACTTTCGCCAAGCTGGAGCGGCGCACCGGACAGGCCGGCGGCAAAAACTACCAGATCGAGGGAGTCGCCAAGGGGGCCGGGATGATTAATCCCAACATGGCAACCATGCTCTCGTTCCTGGTAACTGACGCCGCGGTTGAGCCTGCACTATTGAAAAGCGCCTTCAGTTGCGCGGTGGAAGGGTCTTTCAACTCGATCACCGTGGACGGCGACATGTCGACCAACGATACCGCCCTGATCATCGCTAACGGCGCCGCCGGGAACCCGCTTATCAAGGCCGGCACCCCCGAGGCCGCCGCATTCTTCGCCCTGTTGCAAGACGCCATGCTCTCGCTTGCCAAGAGCATCGTGAAGGACGGCGAGGGTGCCACCAAGTTCGTGTCGGTCCGGGTGCAGGGGGCCGCGAGCAACGCCGAGGCGAAAAAAGCTGCGCTCGCCGTCGCCGATTCGCTCCTGGTAAAGACCGCTTTCTTCGGGCAAGACGCCAACTGGGGCAGGATCATCTGCGCGGTCGGCTATTCGGGTGTACAGTTGGAGCAGGACCGGGTAGAAATCCGCTTTGACGACGTGATCATGGCCAAAGGCGGCGTATTTGCCGGCGGCGATGCCGAAGCGGCCGGAACGGAAGTCCTGAAACGGCCGGAATTCACCGTCACCATCGACCTGCACCTCGGGTGCGGCGAGGGAGTCGTGTACACCAGCGATCTCTCTTACGATTATGTTCGAATTAACGCAGATTACCGGACCTGACCTGAACGGGGTCGGCCAGGAGCCAAGACCAATGCACCTGCAGGAGGCACCATGACTTTTACCAGACTACTTTGTACGGTGAGCGCCGCCCTTATTCTTACCGTCGCCGGTCGTGCAGCGTCCGAGGCGAGCGACCTGAAGGTCACCGAGATGGCAGTCACCACGAAGGTCGTCAAGGGGAACCCCATCGACTCGGTCCGGCGCATCTCCTCATCATCGGTGAAGGCGCTCTACTGCTTCACCAGGATCGCGGCCCCTAAAGGCACCGACACCACCATCAAGCATGTCTGGTACCTTAACGACGCGGTGGTGGCCGAAGACACCATGCCGGTCAAGGGGTCACACTGGCGTACCTACAGCCGCAAGGGAGTAGAGAAGGGGGTTTCCGGCGAGTGGCGCTGCGAGGCGCTGGACAGCGAAGGGAACCTGCTGAAGTCGGTCAGCTTCAGGATGAACTAGTAATATAAAAGTGCGGTATTATGCCAAGTATTACGTCATGGCATGCCATGACCTTCTTTAGAAGTATCCTTTGCCTCCTCTTTCTCGCCGTCGCCATCCCCTGCTTTGGGGCCGACACGGCCAGGATTGATGCACTGCTTGCCGACGCCATAAGCCACAACCTGATCGCCGGCGGCGTGGTGCTGGTCGGCAACCGCGACAGGGTGCTCTTCGAACGTGCCTACGGGCGGGTCTCCGGAGTCCCCGAGGCGCGCGCCCTGACCGTCGACACCGTCTTCGACCTCGCCTCGCTCACCAAGGTGCTCGCCACCACCCCTTCCGTACTGAAGCTCGCCGAGGAGCGCAGGCTCTCCCTCATCGACCCCATCGTCAAATGGTTTCCCGAAATGGCCGGTCGCGGCAAGGACGCCATCCTGATCCTGAACCTGCTTACCCACACCTCCGGGCTCGACGACATCCCGCTTTCCAGCGCCAATCCGATCGGCAGCGCCATCGAGGGTGCCGCCGCCCAGGCGCTGAAAGGGGAGGTGGGAAGCCGTTTCAAGTACGCCGACCTCAACTTCATCCTGCTCGCCGAACTGACCCGCAGGGCGACCGGAGCGGGACTCGACCTCTACACCCAGGCCTCCTTCTACCGGCCGCTCGGCATGACCGACACCTCGTTCAACCCGAGCGACAAGGGGCGCTGTTCCCCGACCCTGTGCGATGATCGCCTCTACATCGGCGAGGTTCAGGATACCCTCTCCCGCCAGCTGGGGGGAGTCGCCGGGCACGCCGGGCTCTTCTCCACGGCGCGGGACCTTTCCCGGTTCTGCCGCATGATGCTGGCCGGCGGCACGCTGGACGGCAAGAGAGTCCTCGCCAAGCGCACGGTCGACCAGATGACGGCGCCCTACTTCTCGCGCGGCGGGGACGTGGTGCGGGGCTTAGGCTGGGACATCGCCTCACCTTACTCATCGCCGCGCGGGCTCGGCTTCTCCAAGGTCTCCTTCGGCCATACCGGATACTCCGGTTCCTCGATCTGGATCGACCCGGTGTCCGATACCTTCGTGATCCTGCTGACTGCCCGTCTGGACTACAAGAACGTGCACGAATTCAACAGGTTTCGTGGCGATCTCTCCACGCTTGCCGCGCAGCTTTTCGGGGTTCCACCGGAGCTGAGGGAGATGTCCCTTTTCAATGATGAGTGATTAATAAGAAAGGGCAAAAAACTTGACACCTTACGGGCATTATGTTAGCTTTTTCGCACCATTTTTGTCTGTGGAAACACCCGAAAGACAGCTTCCAAGTAGAGGGGG
>Ga0209123_1002681_pt1 | contig 14523 bp, 18 predicted proteins | sample BarGraIncu00431A_FD_184500 | JGI IMG/M metagenome (GOLD analysis project Ga0209123, IMG submission 184500) | Arctic peat soil microbial communities from Barrow, Alaska, USA - Barrow Graham LP Incubations 004-31A (SPAdes) (version 2) | ecosystem: Environmental > Terrestrial > Soil > Wetlands >...
GCTATACTGTAACTGCATTTTCTAATTCTAGCTTTGTATGTTTTCTCACTTTTATCTATCTGGCTTATGATTAAATAGTTTGCATCACCATATTGAACAAGATCACCTGTCTTGACTAGACACTTACTGCGGATCAACTTGTCATTGTAATATGTAATTTTATTCACTGCATCTATGACCAAGGCAACCTGCTCAGCCCCATTGATCAAAATACTTTCTCCTTTTTCATAAAGGAAAAAATCTATCATACCATTGATGTTCTGCAAAATGCTTACACCTGCCTTTTTAACTTGTACAGGTATACTTCTAGGTAATCGTCCCACTTTTTGATCTCCATCACCTTGTACATTTCATTAGCAAATTCGACATAGCTCTCTTCAGTTATTGAGTCATCAATATCACAAAATAATCTGCTGGTTATTTCGATTTGAAAACCGTCTTCAGAGGCGATGCTTTTGGAAAACGGCTGGACATCTGCATCAATAGTTTTTATGTATGAGTCAGGGGCTTCATATACTTTTATCAGGGTATCCTTAAACATCCTCAACACCCAACCTTGATCCTTGGAAGCGGTAAAGCTGATTTAATATATTCAGGAATACCCCCTCCTTCAAATGTAACGCTTCGTTCTCCCTGTACCTGTTGTTTATAACCCAAGCTATCTCTATTTTTGTAAAAGTAAACCGCCAGTTCTGCGATGGTGTCATCATGCTCTGGCGGTAATTCTGTCACATTGCAGTAAGCGAGAACTGTTTTTGACGCTTGTTTGAAAAAATGATTTAGGAGATCGTCCTTCGTTATATCGTATGGTTCAATGTTAAGAAGCAACTTCATTAATTCCAGCATGATCTATTCCTCCTTTTCTGATTCTGTCTCTACTTCAACTTTGTCTTTATGTTCTTTGTCCCAGAGAATTAAGGCTTTGATTAATTCTTCTTTTTTTAGGCCAATACCATTAAATCCTTTATCTCTTGCAATATCAGTCATTTCTTTATAGGCCATGGAATCATATATGCTAGGCTCTCTTTTATCTTCTACTATGGTGTATCCGTTTTCCAGAAACCAAGCAAGAAGATGAGGGAGATTACTCTCCCCCACCCCATTGATAAAGTTTACACTAGCAGATATACCATTAAACTGTTTATTATTGCTGTATATATTCGCCATTGTTTTACCTCCCATTAAACCACTTTTATATTTCTCATGACTCCAGAACTCTTTGTTGCTTTAAGAGCCACAGCAGCAACCATTTCGACTTCACCACTCTTTACTGCTCCTGATGTTGCAAAGTCAGGCAACCAAATCTTAACTAAATCTTGATTGGCCAGAGATACAGCATGGAAACCATCGACTGCTAATCTAGCGGCATAAAGGTCTGTCAATCCTGTGACTGTAAGCGTACCGTTTGGTTTTCTGGCATCCACTATGGAAACGACAGGATTATTGCTTCCTACCTTCGCACCAAGATCAACAAGCACAATTCCATCATACGCATCGACCTTTTTACCAAAAGCATCTTCACTTTGGGTGAGATATCCTGCCCTTCGCGCAACTGATTTGATTTTGGTGATCAGTTTAGAATTCCCTCCAAGAAAGGTCGGTGTACCATCAAGGTTGGAGAGAAATTCATCGAGCAAGTCCAGAAACTCTTTGTAATTTGTGTCCACTGCTGAAGATGTCGAAAGATCAATATAGGCTCCAGCATTAAATTCTGTGCTTGAACCTGTAATGGCCTTATTCAATCCATCAAAGGAATTAACATCCACGGCAGAATCGCCGTTAATAATGGTATCGTGGAATAGTGCCCTTGCCGCCTTCACTTTCTGCTGTACTTGTAGATTTACTTCATCAACCAACCCGCCTGTATTTGCTATGATCCTGTCAATTTGAAATGAACCACCGAAAGGTTTAAGTTCAACCGTATATCTGTCCTTTGTAACTTCCTGCGGAGAATATTCACTGTTAATTGCTCTGAATGCCGCAGTCGGTTGTGTGATCAATCTTGTATAGCCATAAGTTAGAGTAGCTCCATTTGTTCCAGGGCTAACAGCATCATCAAATGTCATATTGTCCAAAATGAATGAACTCTTTCTAAATTCATCAATGACCCCCGCTTGAATAGCATCCTGTGAGTTTAATTTTGCTTGTGCTAATGTAATCATTAATAATCAATCCCCTTTCAATTTTAACCTTTATTATTTTCTGAGTAGTAGTTCTTCAAAGCGTCATTAAGATTTTGTGGCTGGTTATTCTGACCGCCATTATTCGGTGGAGTATAGCCATTACTTTTAAGTCGTTCTTCTACAGCCAATTGAACTGAAGTCCCAAAGATCTCTTCAAACCGACCAATATTGGCAACAGTGGCTTCTTCATTATCTGAAATAAACAAATCTACAATCTTATTTATAGGAAGCTTTTTATCGGCAGCAATGGTAAGAGCTTTGTTCTTGAATACTTCCCTCTGTTTCTCAAGCTCCATTGTTTCTATTTTGGCATTGAGTTCCCTGAGTTGTTTTTTATCATCGGTTTCTTCTGGATATAGTTCATGGATCTTCTTGTCGATTTCCTTTTGCAAATTATTGGCTTTCCAAGTATCAAGACCTTTGTTTAGATGCTTGTCTCGCTCACTATCCAACCATCTCTTGCCATCCTCATTTTGTGTAAAATTCTGCACCCCTTCAACGCTTACTAGCCCCTGAAGATATGCTTTAACCTCATCACTGCTTTTATTTTCTTCGATGTACTTTTTTACTTCTTCCAAGGTCATAACTATTTTCCCCTTTCAATTTGCCCTTCTGACTTACCTAAACCAAAAACGCTTCTATAAATAAGCAGTTTAACGTCATACCCAGGACAAGCTATTATCTCCTTTGATATATGGGACAAAGAACTTGTAAGCATCTGAAGGACTGTTTGCATTCCTGACTGCACCTTGCACACTTTTTGTGATACTCAATTTCTCCCTTTGCATTAATCCAATATCCTAGATCCTCCTTCTCAAATTTGCTTAATCTTGCCACTAAACATTCACCTCCAATCCCCTCCCCAAAACGGGCAAATTAAATTTAATACAAAATGCCACAAACCCGCTTATAGCAATAGGTTCATGGCATTTGCTTAAAAACAAAATCTCTTTATACTGGCCCATTTTGGGCATGAAAAATCATTAGTGGTATATTTACCCTACTGGACAATTCTGAAGGCTTACAGCTCGTACTTAAACAACAAATTGAGTCTGTGTAGTAGAGTCAGCTTCACTAGATTGGGTCGCTCGTCTTAGTTGTTCTGCATCATATTTTTGTAGCTCCACTTTTGGATTTTCAACAAACGGCAATAATGTCAGCAAGGTTTCCTGAGAACATATATTCTTTATTTTGACAATGACGTCGGCAAGCCCCACCATATCGGTTGGAAGATTTCTTGTGAACTTTACTGCTACATCCCTGTAGTCATAGAATTTGCCTTCTTTTTTAAGCAGATATACAAACAGATTCTTTAGCCTTTGCTTGATTACTTTCTCCATAAAGGCTTCTCTCATAGCGACTCGATTCTCAAGATTGAGAAGTTTATTGCGAAGTGCCAAAGATGAAGTGTTACTAGCCCAGCTCTCATTGAAATTGACTTCATCCATCATGTCATATATTTTGCGTTCAATATTGTCCAGTTCATTCTTAACAAACGAGTCGTTGATTTCCTTTGTGAGCCAGCTGACCTTACCTCCCTGTGGGACTTGGATAATTCCCATTGATTTCATCTTGAGTAAATCTTCTTCATCGATTTTGGCATTTTCAATCACTAAGTATGCATTGCGGTGATCAGCGATCTCATTTACCAAATCGGAATTCAAAGCGTTATAGGCATCAAAGAGGGAAATCACATCCTGAAAACCACTTATCTTTTCATTATTGGCGGGACATACAGTCACAGGCACTCTGCCGAAGATATGTTCATGGCTGCCAATCAGGTTGAGAGATGATTTATTGCTGTTACTTCCTAATTCATAATGTAAGATTTCGTTGGCAGTATAAACATCAAGATATTTCTTATCATCGAATTTCTTAGTAAAGGTATGTAAAGCCAGTACCACATTTCTTTCGGCAGATCCATCCTCCAAAACATAAGCGTTCAGAGGGGTGAGTATAGTTGCTAAAAACTCCCCTTCAGTATTCACATAGTTGAGTTCATAGGCTTCCCCATAGATTTCCGATTGCTTCCGCAAATTGATATTATGCTCTTTATCCCAATGGCTCGTGTTTTTATCAATAGCACTTATGATTGATAAATCGTCTGACTTGGAAATATAGTTGACAGGTTTGCCTAGAATATATCCTGTTTCATTATCTACGAACTTGCGGGGAAAATTGAACACCAATCTCATATTGCTCCGGCTGTCCTGCATTTGGTAGCTTTTTAGGATTGAATGGTTGCCTTCGTAGTAATCCTTGTATTTCTGCTTTGATAGGGAATTTTTGTTTAGTTCATTTAGGCATTCTAGTATTAAGTTTTCGTTTGTGTTCAAAATGTCACGACCTTTCTAAAAATGGGTATAAAAATAGCCCATACCAATTGAGGTACAGGCGTGATAAGTTGGTAGTACATCCTTCACAAAATAAGAAGAATGCGCATTACACTCTTCGTTTATAGCAGATTATCTCAGAATAATCATTGAAAAATTTATTAAGCCTTTTCCTAGACTTGATAATGAAGCTCAAAACGGCTCCAACCAGAACGGCTGAGATTATTGTTCCAACCCCCACGCTCCCAAGGCCGCGAAGAACAAACAAGCAGGTTATTCCTGAAATTAGCACCATAGAAGTATCAAATAATACCTTTACCCTTGGAAATGGAATTCCAGTTTTTTGAGATACCGCCTGCATTACACCTTCTCCAGCGAGCGGCACGATATCAGGTGGTAGATAAAGGAAAATTCCGACTGCAACGAATATTATGCTGACCAACAGAAGTAGAAGACGTATTGCGTAATTTTCAGGTGTGGGTAAAAATGTCATTAAATAATTTGAAAAGGTAGTAAAATATCCGAAAACGACTGCCACAACGATTTGAGACAGATTTTTTATTTTGAAATCTTTTCTTAAAATTACGATTTGCATCAGTATCAGTACAATATGAAATAAAATTGTGGCTTTTCCCATTTCAATACCTGCTATCAACGTAATCGTATAGGGAATTGAGCTGACGGGTGATACTCCTAGATTTGATTTTAGCGAAAAACCTATTCCAATTGTCATCATAAAAAGTCCTAAAACGTATGTAAATAATCTTTTTGTCATTTTAAATTTTCATATCCTCGCCATATATTCTTTGATTTCCTCTAAATGCTTTCACATGAAAACATCATCATCCCCTCCAAATCAATACGTTGGGATAATACAAATTTTTTATAGTCCATTTGCACCATACGTAACGGTTTCCCTGTTTCAATTCTCCCATGCTAGAAGCCATCTTACCTATTTGCAGTTTTTAATGGTATTCACCATAACTTTTTCCAGTAGCTTTTCAAAAACATCACGTTCTATATCACTGAAATTTTCTGTCATTTTATTATGCCATTCATCTTTTATTTCCAATATTTTAGGATAGATCGCAACAGCCTTATCCGTAGGCAAAATACTAAATGCACGTCTATCATTAGAATCGATGGTTTTGGTGATGTATCCATCTGTTTCAAGTTGGAATAGTATCTTTGCTACAGTACTCTTGTCTATAATCAATCGTTGAGATAATTCATCCTGTGTTTGAGCTACGTTCTCACAAATACAGATGATAAACATAAACTGTCCACTACTAACTCCTATTTCTTTAAGCTGTTCCGTATAAAACATTTGTGTACGGCGGTAAGCCACAGAAACATACTTTGTTAAATCCTTCATGGTATTCATCCCCCCTATAGTTTCCTATGCAACTTTAATTTTAAAGTAAAAATCATCTTACGTCAACAAGCAACCTGGTAAACTGGGTGTTTTGACTTACTGATTGATAATTTAATTTCAATACGCCATACTTAAATAGTTGCGTATGAAACTATTTAAGTTTTATTTAATATTTTCTATTTAGGGGAGGCTATCAGATGTTAAACTCTAAAATGTCAAACTCTAATACAATTATAAGATATTTTCTATTAATCGTTGGTTTATTTTCTATTGGTTTAGGAGTAAGCCTAACCACAAAATCAAACTTGGGTACTTCTCCAATTTCGAGTGTTCCATATCAAAACAGCAAACTCCGATCATAAAACCTAATGCTCTTTACCCCTTCAGCCAACTGAACTGCGCCATACAAACTGTCAGGGGCATCATCATGTTTTGCGCCTTTGTTGTAATCTTTTACCTGATTATTATACCTGATATTACCAGGGTTGAATAGGATATACCCCTTCTTAACTTCTGGCTCTAAAGATATAATTCTCTCATGTTTCTGGCCCCGACTTATTACTTCATCGACAGGAGTGAATATCTTATTCTTCCAGAGTTCCTCTTCAAACTTCTGCTTGATATAACTCTGCGCCGCTGTAGTTTCGAATCCAATCTTCTCAACCGGATATTGCTGTATTTTCGCAATAGCAACCTGAAACAGATCATCGGGAAGTAATTTGTATATACTGCCATCGACAACATACTTCTGCTTAGTTTTTCTATGAAGTCCAAGTATCGTGATAGCTGAAAAGTCATTTCTTTTACCTGCTTTAATTGCTGGATCAATGTACATCACGAGTTCCATTTCTTCAAATCCAGGGAGTCTGTCCCAATATTGAATATCTCGAAAAATGTAGTCATCGGTGCTGCGGGGATCATTCTGCATTTCTTTATAGAAGGATTTGTCTCCCATAGCTTGTTTTTTGCACATGAGATAATAGTAATCAAGATACTCTGACCACAATATTTCTGTACCTTCTAGCATTTCCTCCTGACGGTCATAAAAAAAGGACTTGGCAGTATCGATCCTATCCAAGTCCAGAAGGTTATTATATTTAGCTTCCCAGTCTGCCCATAAATCCTCTCGCTCGGCAAAGCATATGACTGCTGACTTTTTAATGCTTCTGACTCCAGGTATTTTCCCCTTCAGTAGATCTGTCATAAGATCTTCCTCATGTAAGCAAGTACCGACAACTAGAATATTAGTATCCTTTGTGCCGATTGGAATGACCACATCAGTAAAGGTATTTCTGACTTGTTCACGTTTGGTTTCACTTCTGGCTGTATCATCCTTGAGTAAGTCATCCAAAAGAACAAGTTGAGGGCGATGCTGTTTGAAGTGAGTTCCGCGCAAACTTCCATCAATACCTCGAATCATTATACAGGCATCAATACCACCCTTACCTCTTATCCATATTTCATTATTATTCCATCTGTTCCCTTTCTGAATACCGAAGTCTTCCATTAGCAACTCATTGTTTTCTAATTCATCCTTGATCATATCTAGGAATGGGAGAGCAATCTGCTCTGTTGCTGATATGATCAAAGTAAACTGGGATTTATTGTAGAGGGTTGAATACAGGGGAAATAAAAAAGAGTTGATCGTGCTTTTGCCATGTTCCCTTGGCAATCCAAAAGCTTCAATCAACCCTTTATTGTCCAGCATGTATTTCAGTTCCTCAAATAGTTCTAAGTGAAATTCTCCAAACTTACGGTCGAAGTATTTGGGGAAGTAGCATAAGCTAAAAAATTCTAAATCCATCTCGCCAAGTAACTTTCGTAGCTCTGAAAATGAAAACTCCCCGACAAGTTCTTCTATCTTGTTCGGGGAGAAGTATTTATTCAGATATTGCTTTAGTAGGAGATTTTGGCGGGTATGGTCATGTGTTTGTATTTGTTGCATATAGCCTCCTTTCACTAAAATAAAAACACCTTCCAATTTGGAAGATGTTTTAAAGTTCTTTAATATCTACGTGTCTTGAGTTTTAACTCTCCGCTTCCTTTTTTAGTCGGGACAAACCAATTTTCATTTTTATTTGAATCGTCTCTCGATGCAAAAACTACCTTTATTTCGCATTTTTCTTCAAGCATTTTTGTAACTTGTGCATTTCTTCTTCTTCTAGCTACTAATGAAAGTGTCATATTACCACCCCACCTTTATATTATACTACAGTTTTTCTAAGATGTCTCAAAACACTGGTTCAAAATTTCTTCCAATTCATTTACCAAGTCCAGTAATGTGTTCTTCCAGCCATTTTTTTCAGAGATGTACGGGTTGCATGAAATTAAAAGAACATATTTTTCTTCGTTTAGAGAAATACATTTTGATATATATGCCCTGCCATTTTTATCATTGGGGCCATCGTGTTGAAATACAGCATAATCTTTTCTTAATACAGATTCTAAAATTCCAGTTCTTCTTTTAATACGAAGCTCCTGTTCAGCATTAGAATCCTTAAAAATTTCCTTAATTATTCTTTCTTTATTATTATCATAAGCACTTGCGATTTCACTGTCTTCAGAATCGTCTTCAAATAATAAAGCAATAGTTGTTATCAAAACAGTATATACATCCGCATCTTCATCATCAAAGCCAATATCTGCTTTTTTACTCAGATTTTCTATTAGACAATTAATAATTCCCGTAGCTATTTCATCAATTGTATTGAAAATACTAGATATTAATTCTTCTGATTCCTCTTTCACTTCAGAGAGATGTTTGTATAGTCCAACTAGCTTTTCAAACCTATCAAGAACGTACGATGGTACAGAATAGTATGTCTGCATTATTGAGTTTATATTTATTCCCTCTTTTACATATCCTCCACTAAACTCGACCTTAATTTTTGTTACTTCCTTTTGCGTATTATATGAATATCTATACAATTGTGCGGACTCAATAATTTTCTTGCTATCTATGTACCGCCTCAGGCTTTCCTGTAATACGTCCCTAATTTTAAATTTTGTAAGATCACTATATCTACTAAGTAATAAACCAGCTTCACTTTCTAGGTTTCTTTTTAACTTATCATTCTCAATAATTAATTTACTAATTTCTCCATCTTTATTTTCAATTAAAGGGCTATGTATAAGGTAAAAAATTGACCAGACAGACCAAACCAATAACATTATATAAATGATTTTTACATCTGATAACGAAGTATATTGAAACAGAAAATAAAACAACTTCTTCCACCACGGTAAAGATTCTACATATATTATAGGGTTAGTTATTGAAAGCAATAACGAAATTAACGTCGAAATAATCAATATAATAAAATTGGATGTAGGATTAAAAATTCTGCTTATTTTGATTAAAATCATCTCCGTAACATTAGCTATTAACAACAAATATAGCATATTGTTACAATAATCACCACAAAAATTTCCACGCCATCTACTGCTGGGGCATTTTCCACAAATAGAAGCACCCCTCCCATTTAGGGAAGAGTGCATAAAAATAGAGCGGCATTCTCACCACTCCAAGGCTTCCAGAGCCTCTACCTTATCCTGTTCTGTTGTGACCGTGTATATATTCGTGGTCAAAATACTATCATGCCCCAGTATTTCCTGAATGGTCGTTATCGCTGTTCCTTCCTTGACTAGCCTATACCCTAGCGAATGCCTTAGTTGGTGTGGCGTTACATCAACTGCTACTCTTTGCCCATACTTTTCAAGGATTAAGTTAATTGCATTCCGTTTAAATGCTCCGCGCTGTCCTATTAATAGGAAGTCACTATCATCTTCAGGTCTGGCATCCGCATAATCTTGAATGGCCTTGCGAACATCCTTATTGAGTGGCAGTGTTCTGTATATGTTTCCCTTACCAATTACCTTGATTGTTCCTTTACGTTCGGATAATTCTATGTCTTGAAGCTTGAGATTGCATAGTTCACTCACCCGAAGCCCTGTGCCAAGCAATAATTCAATGATGCATATATGAAGTGGATTGCAGTTACGGTGTATCTCTGCTCGAAGTTTCCTTAGAGCCTTCTCCTCCAGGCCTTTATATTGCCGAGCATCCCGATTCTTTACTGCTTTTATATTGATCTCTTCAGCAGTAGATCCGCTATCATAGAGCCATTTGCATAATGCATTGACGCTTGCAACCTTCCTATTGGCGGTGACTACTGATTTGTTGGTATTAAGCAAATGCTTCTTATATCCAATGGCATCAAGTTGAATCAGTTTATCCAGTCCACAATCCGTTCTACTGCTGAACCATTCCATAAAAACCTTGCTGTCCCGAATATAGCAACTAATGGTATTCATGCTCAGTTCCTTGTTTGCGAGATACTCCTCAAAACCGCTTAAATCAAGCATATAAACACACCCTTTCTCTACTAGGTGTGTCCATGTTACCTTTGTATTGCCCTGATAGCAACTGAATACATAAGACTAATTATGGATTGAAACTAGGTTGATCACAGGCTTATTTCGGGTAGTTTTAGGCTCATATAGGGTATTTATCTCCCAGATTACTGACGACATAAGATTATGCTTCAGACGTTTCATTGCCAATGCCATCATCTTCATATTCAATAAAACCTTCCTCAGTTTCTTCTATAACTTCAGGATCGGGAAGTGTTGCCGCTTCTCCAACAATAGAATAATCTGCATCCACAATCTCTTCATTTATCATTTTAAGGAATTGAAGCTTCCTTTCTTCTTCCTGGCCCTTTGTATCAAAGACAATCTCTTTCCTATCGCCCCACTCATCTTTCTTCCGGTTCTTAAGCCAGAACGCTTGAGCAGTCGGACTAGGTGGCATATACTTTTTGGTTTTCTCAATCCTTGTTCTTTTTTTGCCATTACGATCTTCCTCTATGATCGTTTTGATTTCCTCATACTCAAATCCTAGAGCGGTTTTCAAAACTGCATTTTCCACACGATTATCAATAACAGACTTTCCCGCAGTAACGATGTCATTAAGCTGATTATATTGCTTCATATAAGTGTACCAACTGTCAGGACTTATGCCTAAAAGCACACACATTTCTTCATTGGTTTTTCCATCCATGCACCAATCTAGAATCTCCGACAAACGTGGAAAAACATTGGTGAACCACTTCGTATTATTTCTAGCTCTTGTACCCATATTACCTCACCTCCCTCAAAATATGAAGAACCTTGTTAGCGATTCCTCAAATCATAGGCCTTTTGCTTCTTGTACTGAAGATAATCTTTTATTTCGGCAATTAAATAATTCAGCAGCGCGACAATTAACACAGGGTAAAAAATTGTTTGCATTGCGATATTTATTAAGTCTTTTGGAGAATACCCGTATTTGATCATCTCATTGAAATCAATTGAGTTAAACACCTGCTTTACACTGTCTACCGGAATAACATTTAGTATAAATGAAACTGCTAAATACAATACTGTAATAATCTGTCCAATAATCATTGTTGCAAGCTTTGAAACTCTATTGTCTGCAAACCACACTGTGACAAGCCATGTTAATAAATATCCGATAGCGAATGGAATTAAAATCCATGCAGATTTATCATCAATAATTTTAAAATGCGATGTTAAGTATGCTAGAAATAACCCTATTATGAATGAACTAAAAAGCAAAAACCTCAAACAAGCTCTTACACTTATCATTGCATCTTTATACTCATCCCATATAAAGAAACAGAACACTTCAAGCAACAATATTTGGCCAATACCTATAGCTGGTATCTTTACCATAAGTAACATCGAAAAAAAGAACAATCCAATGTGTATAATTTCTAAAAATCTATTATGTCTCACTATACCGACCTCCTTCGTTTCATAATAATATTAGACATAACTTCTTTCATAATATTTCCCTTGATAATCTTAACCCCTAAGTTAACCATATCTAATTTGTTTTCACTCATAATATAGATCCCCTTTCACCAAGATTTTATATTGTAAAAAGGATCTATTCAATGCAAAAGAGATAAAAAATGTCGCCACACGCGCCAACGTGAAGCGACATACAGCCCTTATACTTCTACTCAACAACAACCTTTTCTGGTTTGCTTCTAGTCCGAAAGGCTGAATTGCCCTCTAACCCCTCAAGTAGAATCTTCCTTGTCATTTTGACTTTTATTTTGATGAATAATCTCTAGAATATGCTATCGAAATGAGCAATTATTTGCTCAACGATCCTGCGCAGTTTGGATTCATTCCATATATCCTTAACATTTATATGACCATTCTTACTGCATTTGTTTTTATAATCATCCAGTACAACAGCATATAGAAAGCCTCTTGCTCCCCCTTCATCTAATTCTTTCAATCTTTCCAAAATAATTCTATGCTTACTTCCTTTTATAAAACTATAATTAGTTCCTCCTGAACTATCATGTTTCCCCAATCCATATGATAGCATAATTGCATCAATCTGCTTATAATCCATAATCTCTCCACCCCTCGATAATACTGCTTGCCAAATGTAATTATACATCTCCTTGGTAGATTATGTAATGTTTGTTAGCCAATGAAATGCCAATCATAATAATATAATCATAACGTTTGTTTAAAGGGTTCGCTCAATATATTAAACCTCAACCTGTTGATCCTTTAAATCTGAGTATTTATATTGCTGTCCTTCTCTTTCGATTATTACATCATCACCATTGATTCCATCCTTATAGTTAATCCAGCGTTCAATAATAACCTGGCAGTATTTCGGATCAAGCTCTGAGCCATAGCAAATCCTATCTGTATTATCTGCTGCTAGTAAAGTTGTCCCGCTGCCGAGAAAGGTGTCCACAACAATATCACCATATTTGCTGGAGTTCTTAATGATATATTCAATAAGAGGAATGGGCTTCATTGTTGGATGAACATCATTTACTCTTGGTCTATCGAAATTCCATATTGTTGTCTGCTTTCTATCACCATTCCAATAATGTGCTCCTGTAGGCTTCCATCCGAACAAAGCTGGTTCATGTTGCCACTGATACGGTTGCCTTCCCATGACAAAAGTATTTTTAACCCAAATACAACATTGTGAGTGTTTGAAGCCTGAATCAACAAATGCTTTTCTAAATATCAGCCCTTTTGCATCAGCATGAAAAATATAACTACTTGCTCCATCATCCGATATTTCATAAATTCTCTTGAAAGCTTCAAGAAGGAAATTATAGAATTCTTCATCACTTAGATTATCATTTTGAATTGTCAAAGCATCTTCCGTTTTCCCAATATATGAGATTCCATAGGGAGGATCAAGCACAGTAAGTTTTGCTTTCTTCCCATCCATTAATTTCTCAAGATCTTCTACTTTTGTTGCATCGCCACATATCAATCTGTGTTTACCCAGCAAAATAATATCGCCTGATTGAATAACTGGTATCTCTGGGACTTCAGGAATTTCTTCTTCATCCTGCTCATCTTTTGGCATATATTCATCCCATAATTTTTCAGCTTCCTTCATATCAAAGCCACTCAGCTCAATATCATAATCCTCTGTTTTCAAGTCATCCAACAACTTTGCTAATGATTCAAAATCCCATTCGCCTGAAATTTTATTGAGAGCAACATTAAGAGCTTTTTCTTTTGTCTTGTCAATATCAATAATAACGCAGTCAACTTCTGTGTAGCCTAACTCTTTCAGTACCTTTGCTCTCTGATGACCGCCAACGATTGTCATATCACTATTTAGAATGATGGGGTCACAATAGCCGAATTCATTGATACTATTTTTGATTTTCTCGAATTCCTTATCCCCAGGCTTTAAATCCTTTCTGGGATTATATTCAGCATGTTTTAAGTCTGCTATGTTGATTTTCTTAAATTTCATAGGTAATCTCCTTTCAAATTGGCATAAAAAACTGCCTACTCCTTTTGGAATAGCCAGATAGGCGAAATGTCCGTATACAAAGCATTTCTATCCTGCTTATTATAAGAACGAATAGCATGTGGATATAAATGTTTCTAGGAACGTCGGGAATGAGAAAAGACTTGACCTATTTTAAAGACTTTATAAAGATTGAAATTCGATATATAATGAATAATCTGTAGCTATTTCTAGCACTTGAGAAAGAGGAAATTTTAATGAGTGTTACACCCCTAAGTAGTACTGGCTCTACTCAAAGCCTCTCCGATATTATGTCGGCTCGATTACATGCTTTTACCATTCAAAAAATTGCCAACAAGAAAAGTAGTTCTGCCCACAAGTCTACCGCTACCACATCTGCATCAAAGAGTAGATCTTCATTTAGTAGTCAATTAGCAACAGCTACTAAAACTTCTAAAACTTCTAGGACCAATGCTTTAGATACTTTGGTTGCTAACGGTACAATCACTAAAGATCAAGAGGACACTATAAATAGTACACTTCAAACAGCTATGCAAGCACAAATAGCTGCACAATCATCTAGTGCAACCACTACAACAAGCACAACTAAGGTCGATCCTTTGGCTGGTTTAGTGTCCAGTGGAGCAATAACCCAATCGCAATCCAATGCTGTTAAAGGTTCTTTCAAATCAGCGAATCATTCACATTCAATATCGTCAACTACTAATCCCTTAGACAGTTTAGTATCTAACGGTACGATCACTAAAGATCAAGAAACTGCTATCACTTCTGCATTTAAATCTGCTTTTCAGA
>Ga0209123_1002683_pt1 | contig 14520 bp, 12 predicted proteins | sample BarGraIncu00431A_FD_184500 | JGI IMG/M metagenome (GOLD analysis project Ga0209123, IMG submission 184500) | Arctic peat soil microbial communities from Barrow, Alaska, USA - Barrow Graham LP Incubations 004-31A (SPAdes) (version 2) | ecosystem: Environmental > Terrestrial > Soil > Wetlands >...
TGACCCCATTGCAGGATCACCATTTAAATTCATATGGCTAAGCGCTGATACCATGGCACTTCGAACCGGTCAAGGCTCATCACTTTACCCCATGCCATAACAAAGTCCTTCACGAACTTCTCCTTAGAGTCTTCAGAGGCATAAACTTCAGCGAGGCCCCTCAGCTCGGAGTTGGAACCGAATATAAGATCCACACGGCTGCCTGTCCACTTGAGTTCACCGGTTGCACGATCACGACCTTCAAACACTTGCTGCGACTCCGAAGTAGCTTTCCACGTAGTATTCAAATCAAGCAGGTTCACGAAAAAGTCGTTGGTGAGCAACTCAGGTCGCATGGTAAAAACACCCTGTGGAGACTGATCGAAGTTCGCGTTCAACACACGCAGGCCTCCAACCAGAACGGTCATCTCAGGAGCGGTCAGCGTTAACAACTGCGCCTTGTCGACCAGCAATTCCTCTGCCGAGGTATTTTGCCGGCCCTTTATGTAGTTGCGGAAGCCATCGGCAATCGGTTCGAGGTAGGCGAATGATTCAACATCGGTCTGCTCCTGCGATGCATCGGCACGTCCCGGCAAAAAAGGCACCTGCACAAAATGACCCGCATTCAATGCAGCTCTCTCAATGCCAGCATTTCCGCCAAGTACTATCAAATCGGCCACAGATACCCTCATCCCATTAGACTCAGTGCTGTTGAACTCCCTCTGGATTCCCTCGAGCGTCTCTACTACTTTTGACAGTTGAGCAGGATTGTTGACTTCCCAATTCTTCTGGGGTTCTAGACTAATGCGTGCGCCATTGGCGCCACCCCGTTTATCGGAGCCACGAAACGTTGATGCCGAAGCCCATGCGGTAGATACCAGCTGAGATATAGAAAGTCCAGAAGCAAGTATCTTAAGCTTAAGCATAGCGCTGTCTAATTCAGTAATCAGTCGATGCTTAACAGCTGGGATGGGGTCTTGCCAGATCAACTCTTCTGCGGGAACCTCAGGACCGAGATAACGAACATGAGGACCCATATCACGGTGGGTGAGCTTGAACCAGGCACGGGAGAATGCATCTGCGAACTCATCAGGATGCTCAAAGAAATGTCTTGATATTTTCTCGTAGGCAGGGTCTGCCAACATGGAAATGTCAGTGGTCAGCATAAATGGCTCATGACGCTTTGAAGGGTCGTGTGCATCAGGCATTAACCCAGCACCCGCGTCCCCTTTGGGTTTCCACTGATTCGCTCCAGCAGGGCTTTTGGTAAGCTCCCAATCGAATCCGAAGAGATTCTCAAAGTAACTGTTGCTCCATTTTGTGGGTGTTTTGGACCATGCTCCTTCGATACCACTTGTAATAGTGTCACCTCCATAACCGCTACCGAAGGAGTTTTTCCAGCCAAGGCCTTGCTCCTCAATGCCGGCAGCCGCTGGTTCTTTGCCAACATACTGGTTTGGATCGGCAGCGCCATGGGTTTTACCGAAAGAGTGTCCACCAGCAATCAGGGCAACAGTTTCTTCGTCATTCATTGCCATACGCTTAAATGTCTCACGGATATCGGTAGCAGCCGCAAGTGGGTCAGGGACTCCGTTAGGACCTTCAGGATTCACATAAATCAGACCCATTTGCACGGCAGCAAGCGGTTTCTCCAGTTCACGGTTGCCCGCGTAGCGATTGTCTCCCAGCCATTCCTTTTCAGACCCCCAATAGATATCTTCATTGGGTTCCCATACATCTTCACGTCCACCACCAAATCCAAAAGTCTTGAAGTCCATCGACTCGAGTGCGCAGTTACCTGCAAGGATCATTAGATCAGCCCATTAAATTTTCTTGCCATATTTCTTTTTAATCGGCCAGAGCAACAAACGTGCCTTGTCGAGGTTTGCATTGTCGGGCCAGCTGTTGAGTGGTGCAAAGCGTTGGGTTCCTGCTCCCGCGCCACCACGTCCGTCGTGGATACGATAAGTACCGGCGCTGTGCCACGCCATCCGGATGAAGAAAGGTCCATAGTGACCATAATCAGCCGGCTACCAGGGCTGAGAGGTGGTCATTAGATCGAAGAGGTCTTTTTTTACGGCCTGAAGATCGAGACTCTTGAACTCCTCTGCATAATTAAATTCCTTACCCATTGGATTGGACAGTGTAGAGTGTTGACGAAGGATGTTCAATTTTAACTGATTTGGCCACCAGTCGCGATTTCTGGTACCTCCACCTGCACTTTGCTTTGGGGCTCCATCATAAAAAGGGCACTTAGCGTCGCTGGTGTTAACATCAGCTAATATTGAGTCAGGATGTGTGTTATTTTCCATATTCTGTAAATTATAAATTGATTTCATTGATTAAATTATAACAATTGCTATTTACTGAATGGCTCAACTCCAAACCATCAATTTATTTGCACTATGAATGGTTGAGTTTAAGGGTATTGGAGCATTTTAAGTTCATCCAGCCAATAAGAAACTTGCAAACTCAAACACTAAAATCGTAGAATTGTTTGATCAATCTGTCAATATATTTTTACAGTAACTTAGTTTCAAATGACAGGTTCCGAAGTTTCTGAAGAGATCATAAATTTAATAATTGAAGCAATTCCGCTATTTACACCTTCTTCAATTTTATAGAGGGTTGCAAGGATTGAGAAAATAATCTAATTCATTTAAACAACGGAATTACTCATGCATTGCTTTGTAAGCCAGAGGTATTGTAATTATTTTTGATAATATTTATTCAAATTATAAAAATTGACTCCTATTCCATTGAAGATATTGTATATTTATAGGATATTAGAAAATAATTAGAAAATAAAGTGATTATTGATTTTGGAAATGAGTAGGTTTGTAGGAAGTAAAATTAAGATTGGAAAAGTAATCTGGATTTTCCATTATTTACTATTTGGGCACAACTATAAAAAACGCTGTTAATAAAATTCTATCATAAATGGAGACAAAAAAACACACCCAGTTCGGGACATTTTCAGTAATTATATTGCTGCCTTTACTTTTATTATTTTCTATAATGTTGATTAAATCTGGGATAACATCTAGTCCAGACACATATATCCTATTATTTCTTGTTTTGACTTTTCTTATTTGCTTGCTAACATTTTACCAATTGACAATTATTATTGACAACTCACATGTTTCATTCAAACTTGGCATTGGGCTAATACAAAAATCCTATAAAATTTCTGATATTAAAGCTTGTAGGCCCGTTACCAATTCGGTACTAAGTGGAATTGGAATTCGCATGTTGACCAATGGGTGGCTATACAATGTTTCCGGATTCAAAGCCATAGAACTGCAATTCAATAATAAAAAATCAGTTGTAAGGATTGGAACTAATAAACCTGATGAGATTAGTTCACTTATACAAAATCTTATAAGCAATGAGTTGCCCCAACAACCATATAATTTCGATAAAAGGAAACAGATAAATCCTTTGATGATAACTGTTTTAATCACCCTACTTATTCCTTTAGCATTGGTTATTTCAAGTAATCATGACACAAAAGTTACACTTGATAATAAGGAATTTAAGATCAATGGATTTTATGGACAAACAATTCCTTTAAGCGATTTAATTCAAATTGATACTGTTTCATTCCTTCCAAAAATAGAAATGAGAACCAATGGATACGCTTTTGGCAAAACTAAAATAGGCAACTTTAGACTCTCAGATAAGAGTCATGTGAAATTGTATATAAAAGTGGGATTTACACCTTACATTTTGATTCATTCAAAAGGCAGAGAACCAATTTATATGAATTTTGAGAATAGGCAGAAAACACTAAAATTGTATAACGATTTAGTAAACAATAAATAGTAAAGCCCTACAGTAAGAAACCCGCAAGTCGGATTTCGGTGATTTGTTGACAGGAAATTAGCCACAGATACTCGGGATTCCTCCTTTTGAGTAACCCTGCCGTTCCATTGAAAGTAGGAGGAATGTCAATTATTTATTTTTATGACATAAAAGATTACTTAATCATCAAAGAGTTTGTCCTTTTATAGGAAATTGGAAAATAATTAAAAATTTATTGTTTATTGAGTTAGAAAATAAGTAAGTTTGGAAAAAGATAATGTAATTGGAATAGGACAATAAACTTTCTGATATTTATTCGTTAATAAGATGAAAGAAACAAGCAAAAAAGGCGAGCAATTTTATAGACGATGGGCAGAACAAATAGAGAAGAAATGGTTGTACGTTTTTTTGCATGGGTCTATTTATTGGGGGATACCTGTAGCAATCTTTACTTATTTATGGAGTGCTCATTTTGAATTTGATAAGGGTTCGATTTTGAAATTTCTAACGTCATCAGGGCTATTTATGATTGCCGGTTTATGGTTTGGATTGTCACAATTTAAAAGAATTGATTCTATTTACTCAGGGTTAAATGACGAAGCTGAAATTAGAAAAGGAATTCAAACAATTTAGTCAGGTGAGTTTTGGAATTATGAGAATCTTATAATATCTAAAATGACCGATAAGACACTTAATATTCAGAATCAATTGATTTGGTTTGAAGATAAGGATCTTACATCAGAAAATATAAAAGAATGTTTCAATATGGTACTTGGAGATTATCAAAGATTGAAAAAGAATATTGATTTTGAATGCTTCGTGACTGATCGAAAAGTGAGGATTCAAATAATGGATAATTCTGAAAAAGAAATCCTTTTAATGGAAAAGTTAATTTGAGATTGCCAATAAAGAACATTAGCATAAAGCTATCTGCAAGTAGAGATTTCGTGCTTTGTTCACTAGGAATTATTAATTTAAAAACCAACTCTCTACAGAAAGTTTAAAAGTTAATTACTTCTTTATGAATAGCTTTAGATTAAATTGGTAATTTGCATTTAATTAACTAAATTTGGACAAATGATTCAAGCTATGAGCAAACATTACTTTTTGAAAATGGCCAGTGTGCTGATTTTTCTATTCTTAACAAATTTATGCCTGCTACCATCCGTGGAAGCTCAAAATTCTGCATCTGAAAACTTTAAGTTTTTGGAACAGGATATCACTCAGATCCAGCAAGGATATAAAAATGGGTCATTTACAATTAAAGAGTTGGTCTCTGCCTATTTGGATAGAATCAATCAGATTGATAAAAATGGGCCTTCACTAAACTCAATTATCCAGATAAATCCTGACGCCCTTCAAATTGCTGAAGCGTTGGATAAAGAGATGAGCAATGGCAAAATCAGGGGTCCACTTTATGGTATCCCTGTACTATTGAAGGACAATATTGACACCCACGACAAGATGGCAACTACAGGTGGCTCAAGGGCTCTGATGAATTCACATCCATTAAAGGACAGCTATGTGGCCAGGCAGTTAAAAGCAGCAGGGGCAATTATCATAGGAAAAGCTAATTTAAGTGAGTGGGCAAATTTCAGGGGTCAGCTATCCACAAGTGGATGGAGTGGCGAAGGTGGTCAAACAAAGAATCCTTATGTTTTGAATCGCAATCCTTGTGGCTCAAGTTCAGGTTCCGCCGTTGCTGTATCTGCCAATCTGACCATGCTTGCCATTGGAACTGAGACCGATGGCTCTATTGTTTGCCCTTCTCAGACCAATGGTATTGTAGGAATCAAACCCACCGTGGGGCTGGTAAGCCGTACAGGAGTGATTCCCATCTCATTTACGCAGGACACCCCGGGTCCAATGGGCAGGACGGTACGAGACGCAGCGATTTGTTTGGGATTACTGACAGGGATTGATCCGGCCGATGAGAAGACCTTGGCAAGCAAAGGGAAATTCTATAGAGATTATACCCAATTTCTTAAAGTTGACGGATTGAAAGGTAAGAGAATCGGACTGTATAAAGCTCCATTGGGCAAGAATTTCAAGGTCGATACCCTGATGGTTCATGCGGTAGAATTCCTCAAAAGTAAGGGTGCTGAAGTCATTGATGTCAATGAATTATCAAACGGGAAGGTCGACAGCTGTGAATCGGTCATCATGTTATATGAATACAAAGACGGATTGAATAAATATTTCCAATCACTGGGACCAACTGCTCCTATCAAAAGTATTGAAGATCTGATCAAATTTAATCAATCTGATCCCATAGAATTGAAATATTTCAACCAGCGATACCTTGAACAGGCACTGGAAAAGGGAGATCTTAACCAGGAAGCTTACCTGGATGCGTTGGCCAAAATGTTGAAAGGCAGCCGCGAAGAAGGAATCGATAAGGTGATGAATGCACAAAAACTGGATGCAATCATCGCTCCAACTGGTAGTCCTGCCTGGATAACCGATCTGATCAATGGTGATAGTTTTCAAATAGGAACATCTTCTCCCGCAGCACAGGCCGGCTATCCAAGCATTACAGTGCCCATGGGTTTTATTGATGAATTGCCTGTTGGAATATCCTTTTTCGGAAGAGCCTGGAGTGAACCCATTTTATTGGAAATCGCTTATGCTTATGAACAAGGAACCAAACACCGTAAAGCGCCTCATTTTATAAAGTCGGAATGAAGGTTTATTGTACAGGTGATTGTTATTATAGTTAAAACGAAGCAGATCAACCATAGTGCTTTGAATGAATTTCAAAGGAAGATTCACACTCGCCATATACCTGCAAACGTTGAATGCAGGCAAGGATAACTCTAATCATTTTGAGATTTCTTGAATATTTTATATCTTTATGGCATGAAAACTTTGACAATCAATATACCAGACTCATTAGACTATGATAACAATGAACTTGCTATGATACTTGCTTCAAGGCTTTATGAACAAGGAAAATTATCATTAGGACAAGCCGCTGAATTGGCTAACTTATCCAAACGGACATTTGCTGAGTTATTAGGTAAATACAATGTTTCTATATTTAATTTTCCAGAATCTGATATCTCAAGGGATGTAGCAAATGCATAGCATAATTATTTCGGATACAAGTTGTTTTATTATTCTCACCAATATTGGAGAACTTGATCTATTGCATAAGGTTTATGGACAAATTACAACAACAATAGATATTGCAAATGAGTATGGCGAAAAACTTCCGGATTGGGTTGAGATAAAAGGTGTTAAGGATAAGTTTCGTCAACAACTCTTAGAGATGCAGATTGACAAAGGGGAGTCAAGTGCGATAACATTGGCTTTAGAAACTCCCGATTGTACTTTGATTTTGGATGATTTTAAAGCAAGGAGAATAGCTGAGCAGCTTCACTTATCATATACTGGAACAATCGGTGTTATTATTAAAGCCAAGCTTCTGGGAATTATCCCTTCCATTAAACCACTGCTTGACAAGATTAGGCAAACTGACTTTAGGATATCTGTAGCTATAGAACTTCAAGCGCTAAAGGAAGCGATCGAGTAGTAATCAACAAAAAAGTCCTCCACCTATACAAGCACTTCAAACAGTCGAAACGACCCAGCATTAATTCCTGTGTGAACTGAGTTCCAACTTTCAGCACCCCGTTTCTTCTATTGATTGATCAATGTTAACTTAAATTTAGAATAATTGATAAAAAGAAATCAATCAAATGTTTTGTTTTAAAAACATAACTTACTACCTTTAACACTTGAAAATCAAATAAAATAATACAATCAGAAATCAAAATTAGGTATAAAAAGTACTATAAACTTTCCGCTAATAGGAACGTTTTAGGACATTAAAATAAAAAACCATGAATAAATTGACAATCGCTATTTTATTTATTTCTAGCATGTTAATCTTTTCATGCGAAAAAGAACAAGGCAATACTAAACCATTGGAACACTTATTAACAAAAGAAAAACTAGTAAGCAATTCTATTCAATTAATTCCTTCTAAAGGAATACTAATAGATTCAGATTCAATATTAATTCGGAAAACTGGTGTTGCTGATTTGCTTAGCAAGCTGGACACAATTTCTATCAAATGTACATTGACAGTTGATAGTCCAATGCAAATAGTTGGGACTTACGCTGACTCTCCTCCCCCTGGATATACCGGAGAATATACACATCGACCCGATGAGTATTACACTGATTATTCAGCAACATTACAATGTGATAGTTTAACTTTCTATTTTTTCTATTACTCTCAAGGACAAATCGTTTTGGCTAAGAATATTTATATGGACAGTTTAATGATTGCTTCAATAAGAATAGGAAAGCCTTTGAACGCTGCTGTGTTTGATGATCTAAAAATAGGGGATTCTTACGAGCAAATTTTTAAGTATTATAAGAAACCAGCCTATTTAAATCAACAAGATCCGTTTAGAAAAGAACATAAATATACAGGCGTAGTATTCACAATCGAAACAGACCAATCGAAAGTTGAGAATTACAGTAAAATTATAGCAATAGAAATTAATAATTTGATGGAGTAATAACGCGCCATACCTTATCAGGAATTTATCAGGACGGAAGATCCCAAGTTTAAGTCTTGATTTTATTACCTCCCATCTTATAGTCCCCCCTGACGACTCAGCGGTAGTAACCTGGAAACTATTGCAACTAAAAAATCATCACGATTTCATTTTCGGAATCAATGAACCCTTTATTTTTGCTGCCATAAAAGAAATCAGGCAATTCGAATTGACCATTCCCTCATTACCCTCTAACCTTATTTTCCTTCACCAACCTTTGTGCTAAAGTTGATACCATCCGTTATCATTGTCCTACTATTTTTTGTTTGAGTTAAACAATTGTTCAGTCCCAGGTTCACTTTCTTTCAATGTGCGGCCACTGTTTCCTTAATGTTTTTGAGCAGGTTTGTACATTGCTCATGCATTGCTCGTGCATTGCTCGTATATCTAAAGCTATATAAAGAATGTTTAAATTGAGCATAAATAAAATAAAAACCTGATCATGAACAGTGGGAAAACATTGAATTCTTACCCGCACCTCATTCAGCATAAGGTTAAAGGAAATAATAGGTGATGGAATGTTGAAATTGGAAGAAATAACGCCTGTAAATCACACCATTATCCAGTTATTTTTTGTATAATTGTAGTGTATTATCTGACCAATGATTAAAAAAATGAAGATGAATAAGATTTCCATTTGTATTCTTTTATGCAGTATTTTGGTTTATGTAAATGTTTCTGCAAATACTGCATATACACCTATGCGTATTATGACTGCCATGCAGATTACTGCTGATATGGGAGCTGGAATTAATTTATATAATACAATGGATGCTCCCACCGAGACCGCTTGGGGTAATCCTACTACAACTTTGGCAATGATTACTGCCTGGAAGCAAAAAGGATTTAAAACACTTCGACTTCCAGTTACCTGGAATGATCATCTGGGCGCTGCGCCTGATTATACAATTAATCCCACATGGCTTGCAAGAGTTGAAGTAATTGCGAATTACGCGTTTGCCAATGATATGTATGTGATTATCAATGCCCATCACGAGGATTGGTACCAGCCAACGAGTGCTAATGCTTTGGCAGGCAGCGATAAACTGACCAAAGTGTGGACTCAAATTGCCAACCGGTTTAAAGATTACAGCGATTATTTGATATTTGAAACGATGAATGAACCCAGAGTGATAGGCGCATCCGATGAATGGTCAGGAGGAAATACTGCCTCGCGCGCTATCATCAATCAATTTAACCTTGCAGCTGTCAATGCCATTAGAAATACGGGTGGTAATAATCCAAAAAGATTTATTATGACCCCAACCTATGGGGCCAATGGATCAAGTGCCACCATCAATGATTTGGTAATTCCCAATAATGACAGCCTTGTGATAGTGTCCATTCATAATTATTCTCCTTATAGTTTTGCTCTGCAGGTGCCGGGAGTTTCAGTATGGGGCACCGCTTCCGAAAAGTCTCAATTGAGCGCTGAAATGGACTTACTTTATAATAAATTTATCAAAAATGGTCGTGCCGTCGTTCTTGGAGAATGGGGTGCCGAAAATAAGAACAATACTCCTGCTCTAGTAACCTATTACGATTATTACCTTAAAGCTGCCAAATCAAGGCAAATTGCCACAGTTGACTGGATGTTTGTATTCAACAGGAGCACCCTTATCTGGGGTCTGCCGATCGTAATGGATGCCATTGTGGACCCCTTTAAACCTAATTATTCAGCAGTAACAGGTCTTACCGTAAGCTCAACTATCAACTCAGTTGCAATAGGAAAAACTGTCCAGCTAACCGCAACCATTGCACCTTTGAATGCCACCTCACAGGCTATCATCTGGACATCGGCCAACCTAGCCACCGCAACGGTGAATTCAACAGGTCTGATTACAGGAAAGACCGCAGGTACAGTAACAATTTCAGCCACAGCAATCGGTAAATCAGCCACTTATAAGGTCACCGTTACAACTATCACTGATATCAAGACGGCAAAAGAAACTGGCATACTAATTTATCCTAACCCCGTAATTGATAAACTGAACATTCAGTTTCCAGGGTCACCTTCTCAAATCAGTCTCTATTCAATGGATGGGAAACAATTGATTGCCAGGAATACCGAAGATTCGCAAATGGAAATTGATATGACAAGCTTCAAATCAGGAATTTACATCCTGAAGGTCAAACAATCAGGTCAGGAAGTTACGAATAAGATTGTGAAATAATTATTGGTTATTGTAATTAGTTAAGTGGAGTACACAAAGAACATGATAGCAAACAATAAAAAAAGCCCCGCTAGAAAATCCAACAGGGCTTTATTATAACATTTACAAAATTTGGTAGTCAAGTCTTTTATGTCAACACTTCGACTTTCCTCAGTGCAACACTTCTGACTTCCGTCTTCCAACTTCTGACTTCCTACTTTTTTCTTACTTCACTTCCTCGAAGTCAACGTCCGTTACCTGGCTGTCTTGTTTGCTGGTATCGCCTCCGTTGGCTTGCGCGCCTTCCTGAGGTTGATGTGGTTCGCCATTCGACCCACCCTGGGCATTGTACATTTCCTGCGAGGCAGCCTGGAATACGGTATTCAATTCGTTAGTGGCGGCATCCAACTCAGCCAAATCCTGTGATTGATGAGCAGCTTTCAGTTTAACGAGAGCAGCTTCAATCGGACCTTTTTTGTCAGCTGGCAATTTGTCACCAAATTCCTTCAGTTGCTTTTCAGTCTGGAATATCAAACTGTCTGCCTGATTGAGTTTGTCTACCTTTTCACGGGCAGCAGTATCAGATGCCTCGTTGGCCTTTGCCTCTTCACGCATCCGTTGGATTTCGCTGTCGCTTAAGCCTGATGAAGCTTCAATACGAATCGACTGACTCTTACCGGTTGCCTTATCTTTGGCAGCTACATGCAGAATACCATTGGCATCAATATCGAAGGTTACCTCAATTTGTGGAACACCGCGTTGTGCAGGTGGCAGTCCGTCAAGGTGGAAACGACCAATAGTTTTATTTCCGTTGGCCATGGGGCGTTCGCCCTGCAGCACATGGATTTCAACTGATGGTTGATTGTCCGAAGCAGTGGTAAATGTCTCCGATTTCTTTGTAGGAATGGTTGTGTTCGATTCGATCAAACGGGTCATGACAGCGCCCATGGTTTCGATACCTAATGAAAGTGGGGTCACATCAAGTAGCAGAACGTCTTTCACTTCACCTGTCAAAACGCCACCCTGAATGGCAGCGCCAATGGCCACTACTTCGTCCGGATTAACACCTTTTGAAGGAGCTTTTCCAAATAACTGCTGTACTTTTTCCTGAACGGCAGGTATACGTGTTGAACCACCTACAAGGATCACTTCGTCGATATCGCTTGCCTGTAAACCTGCATTCTTCAATGCTTTACGGCAAGGTTCCATGGTAGCCTGAATCAGCTTGTCGCACAGTTGTTCAAACTTAGCACGGGTAAGGGTTTTTACCAAATGTTTTGGAATTCCATTGACCGGCATAATGTATGGCAGGTTGATTTCTGTGGAAGTTCCGCTTGATAATTCGATCTTGGCTTTCTCTGCAGCTTCTTTCAGACGTTGTAAGGCCATTGGATCCTGGCGCAGGTCAATTCCTTCGTCATTCTTAAATTCAGCAGCCAGCCAGTTGATAATCTCCTGGTCAAAGTCATCACCACCAAGGTGAGTATCACCATCGGTTGATTTCACTTCAAACACACCTTCACCCAATTCAAGAATAGAAATATCGAATGTACCTCCACCCAAATCGAATACGGCAATTTTCATTTCGCGGTGCATTTTATCCAAACCATAAGCCAATGCGGCTGCTGTAGGCTCGTTGATAATACGGCGAACATTTAACCCGGCAATTTCACCGGCTTCTTTGGTTGCCTGACGTTGTGAATCGCTAAAATAAGCAGGAACTGTAATGACAGCATCCGTTACTTCCTGACCCAGATAATCTTCGGCAGTCTTCTTCATCTTCTGAAGAATCATGGCTGAAATTTCCTGTGGTGAATATTTACGGTCGTCAATTACCACGCGAGGGGTATTGTTGTCACCCTGAACTACCTTATAGGCAACCCGTTGTATTTCTTTGGCTAAGTTTGAATAAGGCTCACCCATCAAACGTTTGATTGAATAAACAGTTTTTGCAGGATTGGTGATAGCCTGACGTTTTGCTGGGTCGCCTACTTTGCGTTCGCCGCCTTCAATAAAACCCACAATTGAGGGAGTAGTACGTTTGCCTTCGCTGTTTGGGATAACAACAGGCTCGTTTCCTTCCATTACTGATACGCACGAATTGGTGGTACCTAAGTCAATTCCAATAATTTTTCCCATTTGATATTATTTTTTAATCAGATTATTTCAAATATAAATTCTCTTCGCCTTGAAATATCAATCATTATGCCATACATTTAGAAACTGAAAATTGAGCAATATTGACACCCGAATGCTTTGACAATGATGGAATATGACATTTTGAATGACAAAACGACAGCGCATAAAGTGTGTGTCGGACATTCCAACATCTGGAGTATGTTTCATGTCACCCTAAAAATATAATTTGATTTGAATAGTAATTTGATTACCTTCCACCTCTCTTAAACCACTCATAAATGAAACACAAAATTACCCTGGCCGTTCCCCGCGAACGCCTTTTGTCACTCGATGCTTTACGCGGATTTGATATGTTATGGATTACCGGAGGCGGTTATCTGGTCACTGTTCTGGCCGGCTATTCTACCTCAGGGTGGCTTCACGCAGTTGCAGATCAGATGGAACATGTTCCATGGAATGGATTTCATTTTGAAGACTTGATATTTCCTCTGTTCATGTTTATCAGTGGTGTGGCCATTCCATTTGCACTGGTTTCTAAACTCGAAAGAAAAGTTCCAAAGGCCGATCTGGCAAAAAAAGCATTCAAACGTGCCCTGATTCTCATCCTGCTGGGACTGATCTATAACGGAGTGTTCAGCAATGGGTTCGAACATCCCCGAATTGCCAGTGTGCTTGCTCAAATTGGACTGGCATACTTTTTTACGGCCCTGATCACTATTTACAGCAAATCGTTTAAACAGCGGCTGTATTGGCTGGCAGGGTTATTGACTGGAATTGGTATCGTTCAGCTGTTGGTTCCTGTTCCAGGCATTGGTGCAGGAGTGTTGACTCCCGAAGGTTGCATCAATGGTTACATCGATCGTATGCTATTACCTGGAAGGCTTTATGGCGGATCTTTTGATCCTGAAGGCCTGTTGTGTATTGTGTCAGCGATAACAGTTACCCTGATGGGTTCGGTGGCAGGGCATTTTTTACGTGACAAAAAGACCAACGACCGTCAGAAACTCAAAATGCTTTCACTTTCAGGGGTGTCAGCAATTGCGCTGGCCTTGCTGCTGAGCACATTCTATCCGATCATCAAAGCTTGCTGGACAACGCCTTTCAATTTACTGACTGCAGGAATTGGTTTTTTGCTCATGACCCTGTTCTATTATATTATTGATGTGAAAGGATGGAAAAAATGGTCGTTCTTCTTTCGGGTGATCGGAATGAACTCAATCTTCATTTATCTGCTTTACGATATGGCCGATGTTGGCAAGATCAGCAATTACCTCTTTGGCTGGACAGTACTCTGGGGCAATTTTGGTCATATCCTCAGCATTGTGGGAAGCATCATGCTGGTATGGTCCTTACTATATTATATGTATAAAAAGAATATATTCATTAGGGTATAGTTATTTACAATTAAAAAATTTACTATTTACTATTTGGTTAATAACAGATAATTAGCCCATTGCAAACAAATTAATGCGACAATTTATCTGTCTGGCCAATTAAACAAATTTCAACATTCTTTTTTTAAAATAAACACATAGACACATAGACACATAGGGAACATAGTGAAATAATTATATGTAACCTGTGTTTCCTATGTGCCTATGTGTTTATTTTTTATGAGTATTTTATGTATGTCTATGTGTTTCATTTAAAGTAAGGTGAATATTCAATGTATAAATTCTTACTTTTGTAGCTCAATCGAATTCAAAAAAGATATGTCAGTCCACAAAGAAATAAAGAGGGTTACTACCCATGTGCTTTCAGAGATGAAACTGAAGGGCGAAAAAATTGCCATGCTTACTTCGTATGATTTCAGCATGGCCAAGCTGGTTGATGAGGCCGGCATAGACATCATCCTGGTAGGAGATTCAGCCTCC
>Ga0209123_1002685_pt1 | contig 14505 bp, 16 predicted proteins | sample BarGraIncu00431A_FD_184500 | JGI IMG/M metagenome (GOLD analysis project Ga0209123, IMG submission 184500) | Arctic peat soil microbial communities from Barrow, Alaska, USA - Barrow Graham LP Incubations 004-31A (SPAdes) (version 2) | ecosystem: Environmental > Terrestrial > Soil > Wetlands >...
GTCACCATATATTCATTGTTAATAGCAAATATCCCCTCTGGGTTACTTTCTATTTTATATTCATCAAGATAGTTAAATAAATTTGAATGAATGATGCAGACTTCAATTTTTCTCAGATAATTAATGATATCCATCATTTCATGATGCTGAAAATTCAGAAAGACCAAGCTACCAAAATGGAAAAGATAGACCATTTTATTGTCCGTCTGGCTTAAGATGCCTTTCAATTCACAATCGCTGAGTAATAAAGATTCTTCCCACTTGAATTTGCGATCAATACCAAAATGCTCAGCGATTTGATTAAGATTAATTTCATTACTTAGCACAATGGCCTTAAACTCGGTCTGAATCATACGTCACACCTCAGATATTTTATTGCTTTTATCTGTGTATTAGGATATTTTAGTAATAGGTATTCTACGATAAAGGAAGGATTACTCATGAACATTCAAATATTTGGCACGAAAAAATGCCAAGACACTCGCAAAACAGAAAGATATTTTAAAGAGCGAAAAATCAGTTATCAATTTATTGATTTGACGATAAAAGGCTTAAGTAAAGGGGAATTGCAGAGTGTACAACGATTTATCAAGTTAAAAAGCTTAATGGATACCCAAGGCAAAGAATATCAAAAACGTAATATGTCATATATTGTCCATAATACAGAAAATATGTTGCTACAATACCCTGCGCTATTTAAAACTCCCATTGTTAGAAATGGAACAGTAGGCGCAACTGTTGGCTACTGTCCCGATCTATGGAAAGAATGGTAAAGTATAATAATTAAACCGCAGAGGCGCAGAGAATTAAATTAAACGCTTTAGAAATCTCTGCGTCCTCTGCGGTTAAAAGGGCGCGGTAGGTATTCTTACAACGTAGCCAGCAATGCTTTAATCTCATCTACGTAATTATCAGCAGCAAAATTAAATACCTCTCCAGTACGCCTTACTTTAACTTCAATTACATTATCATTCGTAGCTTTCGGACCTACAGTGATTTTCAGAGGATAGCCAATCAGATCAGCATCTTTAAACTTAACGCCTGGTCGTTCATTGCGGTCATCAAGGACTGCTTCAATACGAAAAGTAGTTAGGTTTGCATATATCTGCTCTGCCAAAGACATTTGTGCCTCATCTTTAATACTAATCGGTACAATAACAACATGATAGGGCGCAATGGCCACTGGCCAAACAATACCATACTCATCATTATGTTGTTCAATCGTTGCAGCCATGGTACGGCTAACTCCAATACCATAACACCCCATCACCATTGGTGCTTCCCGGCCATTATTATCTAGATAGGTAGCTTTTAAGGCCTTACTGTATTTTGTATGTAATTTAAAAACTTGCCCCACTTCAATACCTCTAGCCGTTTTTACAGGCAACGAACAATGAGGGCAAGGATCATTTTCCTGAATTAAACGAATATCAGCAACTATCGTAGGGGAAAAGTCACGCACCCCATTAACATTCATATAATGCTGATCAACGGTATTTGCCCCACATATAGCATTATACATATTCATTACCGTACTATCAGCAATAACAGTCGAACACATAGTGCCGACTGGGCCAATAAAACCAGCAGCACTTTTAAGGGTTTGTGTTATTGTTTGTTCATCTGCGAGCTCAATTGTTAAACATTCTAATAAATTTTGCACTTTCACTTCATTGACTTCGTGATCCCCACGAACCAATACCAAAACTGGACCTTTATCAGTCGTATAAACTATGGTTTTGATAGTTTTGTCTGCCGTAACCCCTAATAACTGAGTCACCGCGACAATCGACTTCGTTTCAGGTGTATCGACGATCGTCAACACCTCTAACTGCTCTGACTCCAAAACAATGGGTTTCAACTCGGCTTTTTCAACATTTGCCGCATAATCACAGCCTAAGCAATAGACGATAGCTGCCTCACCGGAATCAGCTATGACCATAAATTCATGGGTACCACTACCACCAATAGCCCCACCATCTGCTTCTACAGCCCTAAAGGTCAGTCCACAACGAGTAAAGACATTGGTATAGGCATCATACATTTTATCATAAGACTCATTAAGGCCCTCTTCATCTTTATCAAATGAATAGAGGTCTTTCATAATAAATTCACGACTACGCATGAGTCCAAATCGCGGACGCCGTTCATCACGATATTTATTTTGAATTTGATATAATCTCAAGGGTAACTGACGATAGGAACGTACATCTGATTTAACTAAGGTTGTGATCATTTCTTCATGAGTAGGACCAAGACAAAATGCACGATTATGGCGATCTTTTAGTCTAAACATTTCGTCACCATAAACATCCCAACGACCAGTTTCTTGCCATATTTCAGCTGGTTGCATAATCGGCATGAGCAGTTCCTGGCCACCTTTGGCATCCATTTCTTCCCGTACAATACTTTCAATTTTTCTAAGTATTCGTAGTGCCAGCGGCAGATAGGTATATGTCCCACCAGCTCCACGACGAATCATACCAGCCCTTAGCATTAACTGATGACTTACAACTTCGGCCTCTGCCGGGGTTTCCCTTAATGTGGGAGCATATAACAAAGTAGCGCGCATAAATTATTGTTCCTCCTCAATGAGCTTATCAATTTCAGCAAATAATGCAGTTAGTAATTGATCTTCAGCAACGGTTTGTATAATTTCACCCTTGCGAAATACCAAACCTTGCCCCTTGCCACCGGCAATTCCAATATCCGCTTCACGAGCTTCCCCAGGTCCATTGACGATGCAACCCATCACTGCAACTTTTATTGGCTTACGTACAGTACTAAGCTTTTTCTCAACTTCTTCAGCAATCGCTGCTAGATCAATATTACAGCGTCCACAAGTTGGACATGACACCAGTGTGGGACCATATTCTTTTAAACCAAGTGACTTCAAAATTTCATTAGCAGCCCGCACCTCTTGTACTGGATCACCAGTGAGTGACACTCTAATTGTATCACCAATGCCTTGTGCTAAAAGTGCTCCAATACCCACTGCCGATTTAATAATACCTGATTTTATTGTGCCGGCCTCCGTTATGCCTAAATGTAATGGATAATTAACTGTTTCAGACATTAACTGATATGCCTTAATGGTCATAGGAACATCATTGGCTTTTAAAGATATTTTAATATCGTAAAACTCTAATTTTTCTAAAATAGCAATATGTTGTAGGGCACTTTCTACCATACCAGCAGGCGAGGGATGCCCACCATATTTCTCTTGTATGCCCTTTTCTAAAGAACCAGCATTAACACCAATGCGAATTGGAATATGGTGTTTCTTGGCTTCGGTAACTATCATCGCAACATGTTCAATATTACCAATGTTACCAGGATTAATACGTAGTGCATCCACACCACTTTCCATTGCGGCAATGGCTAAGCGATAATCAAAATGAATATCGGCAATTAATGGTACATCTATCCTTGCTTTAATTTGTTTTATAGCAAGAGCTGCCGACATATCGGGTACTGCTACTCTCACTATATCACACCCTGCTAGGTGAAGTGCCTTTATTTGGGCTACAGTAGCCTCAACATTATCAGTTTTGGTATTCGTCATCGACTGTACAGATATCGGTGCTGTACCCCCGACTTGCACGTTACCAATACATACAGACGACGTTTTTCTACGTTCCATAATTTCACCCATTTCTTTACTGAATAAAGAGCTATTAAAATAGTTTTAGTCTAGAGATATCTTTGAATGTAGCGACGAGGAATAACATGATCAATAAAGCAAACCCAATCATTTGGATAAACTGCATCTGATTGGGCTTTAGTGGTTTGCCGCGTATTCCTTCAACTGCCAATGTTACTAAATGTCCGCCGTCAAGGACAGGTACCGGCAATAAATTAATAAGTCCCAAATTTATACTAAGAAATGCAGCAAACTGCAACAGTGGCATGAGTCCTAATTGTGCAACTTCACCAGCCATTTGCGCCACACCAATTGGCCCAGCTACTTCAGCGGCAACTTTGCCTGTAATCATTTGTGCAATTCCAACAACCATATTGCTCGCAACCATATATGTCTGTTTAAAGGACAAGCCAACAGCCTCAATAACACCTGGGTGATATTTATCAAGCTGTGGCATAATGCCAATTATCCCCCGATTAGCCTTTTCATCATACTCAGGTATAACGATAGCTGTTTGTAATTTCCCCTGATGTTCATAACCCAGGGTTAGCTTATTATTGGCATTCACTTGAATAATTTTTACGAATTCTTGCCATGATGTAATCTCATTTTCGTTAACCGATATAATACGATCCCCCACCACCAACCCCGCCTGAGCTGCTGGTTTATCTGGAAATACATTACCAACAATAGGTTGGGATGATGGAGTATCTATACCTGAACTTAGAAAAATAATCATAAATAGAAGTATTGGTAATACGAAATTCATGACAGAACCAGCCGCAATTACTAGCATTCTTGCTGGTATGGCTTTAGCATAAAAGGATTGCTCATCTTGTTTCTCTTCAGGATCCATACCTGCAATCTTATTAAAGCCGCCAAGTGGTATCATACCTAAAGAATATAAAGTTTCACCATGTCGATAGCTAACAATTTTAGGTCCAAACCCAATACCGAATTCATCGACCCGCATACCTACCATCTTAGCGGTAAAAAAATGGCCTAGTTCATGGACTAATACCAATAAACCAAATACAAAAATAGTAGCGGCAACTGTCGTTAACAATAAAATCCCTCCTTACTTTGCTGCTAATAATAGATACAATATATATAACATGCTAATTCCTTTAATACGTTATATATAGATGAAATAATTATTTAACAGCCTCTAAAACTTCGTGCGCCTGGACTCGTGCCCACAAATCAGCACTATAAATATCATCTAGTGTAGGTTTAGTAATCACTTTATGACTTTCCACCACACTACGTATCACTGTAACAATATCAAGAAATCTTATCTTTTTTTTCAGGAAAGCATATACAGCCTCTTCATTCGCAGCATTAAACACACATGGTAGTGTACCACCAGTACGTCCTGCGTTAAAAGCAAGTTGTAATGCAGGGAACGTAACAATATCTGGTTCAGAAAAAGTTAATGCCGATAATGTTTTAAAGTCAAGCCGTGGATAGTTCGTAATAGCCCGCTCCGGATATGTAAGGGCATATTGTATGGGTACACGCATATCAGCTTTACCTAGTTGTGCAATCACTGATCCATCGACAAACTCAACCATCGAATGAATAACACTTTGCGGATGGACAACCACATCAATTTGTGAATAGTCAACATCAAATAACCAGTGAGCCTCAATGACCTCAAGCCCTTTATTGGCCAGGGTCGCTGAATCAATAGTAATTTTCTTCCCCATATTCCAGGTAGGATGTCGCAAACAATCTTCGACAGTAACCTGTTGCAAAGTTTCAGTATTGAACCCGCGAAAAGGGCCACCTGACGCTGTAAGGATAATACGACTTATATTATTCCTATTTTCGCCCTGTAAACACTGAAAAATAGCACTATGTTCACTATCGACTGGCAAAATCTTTACACCTTTTTCTTTTGCAAGGGTTGTTATAAGTTCGCCAGCAGCTACTAATGTTTCCTTATTAGCGAGTGCGATATTCTTACCCGCTTCAATTGCGGCAATTGTTGGTTTTAGACCAGCAAAACCAACTAGGGAGGTTAATACCGTATTGACCGTTGAATGAGTAGCTGCCGTAAGCAACCCCTCTTCACCAGTCAAAATCATAGTCGTTCCTGAGTATCTCTTGATAAGCCTGTCCGCGGCCTTTTGATCGACAAGCACGGCTAGCTCTGGCTTAAAATACTCAATCTGCTCCTCCAATAGTTTATCATTATGATACGCAGCTAAAGCCGTTACACAAAACTTATCTTGGTGTGCAGCAATCACTTCGAGGGCTTGAGTGCCAATCGAGCCCGTACTTCCTAAAATCGCTATATGTTGCATTAGAACGTTCTCCTTCTAGCATACTTACATCGATATATATTTAACATTACTAATCCAACCACCCATATCATCCGAATATACCTATTTACTATACTACCGTAGTACAAAAAGATGCAGATAATAATATATAGCAGGTACTGTAAACATTATACTGTCAAATCGGTCTAAAATACCACCATGTCCTGGCAAAATTCTTCCAGAATCTTTAACTCCAGCAAAACGCTTCATTGCTGACTCTATTAAATCGCCAACTGGCGCAACAACGCCAACTAATATCCCCATGATCACACTATGACTAACAGGTAATTTAAATAGTATCCCCAGTATCACAATCCCAATGATACTGCCAAGCATACCACCAAGGGCTCCCTCTATTGTTTTGTTTGGACTGATTGTAGGGCATAATTTATGTCGACCCCAATAAGACCCAATAAAAAAAGCAAACGTGTCACTCGCCCAAGTGCCGACAAAAGCCAACCACACATATGCGGCTCCAGCCGATAACTCTCCCCAGCAAGTCACTAGATATAATGAACTATCAGTACAGCGGAGTAATAGCAAATGAGCGAAGGACATTCCTATATATGAAATACCTAACAATGAACAAGCTGCATCTACTACCGTAAATTTAGTACCTGATGTCACTATTTTTAACAATACCAACAATGTACTAACAAATATCAAAATTACGACTTCTTGGGAGTTACCAAGCCATGCACACCCTAAAATAAATATATTCATTAAAATACCTAAACGATAAAACACGTTAATGTTCTTATTTTGTAACATAATATAAAATTCATGCCAAGCCAAAAGTGTAAGAACAAAAACAGCCGTTGCAAATAACCAGTCCCCATAATTTATTACATAAACAGCAATAGGTATACCCAAAAATGCCGTTAAAATCCTCTTACCAAGCATTGAAACACCTACCTGTAACCTTATTTCTTTAATCCTCCGAATCTTCGCTCACGTTTTTGATAATCTACAATGGCCTCCATTAAATGCTCAGGCTTAAAATCAGGCCAGTAAATATCTGTAAACCAATATTCTGTATACGCTGATTGCCATAATAAGAAATTACTGACTCTGAAGTCGCCACTCGGTCTAATGATCAAATCAGGATCAGGTAAGTCAGCTGTATATAAATTGTTATTGATACTATTTTCAGTAATATCCTGGGGCAACATTTCACCTTTGGCGATTTTCTCCCCAATGATTTGAACGCAACGGACAATCTCTGCTCGACCGCCATAATTAACCGCCAAATTGAAGATAAGGCCAGTATTTTCCCCAGTATAGTTCTGGGCTTTTTCTACTTTATGCTGTAATTCAATATCTAATTCATCAACCTTGCCGATAAATCGAATCTGCACGTTTTTCTTGTGTAGCTCATCAATTTCACTATCAAGAAACTCAGAAAATAATCGCATCAATAGACTAACTTCATCAGTGGGCCTTTTCCAATTCTCAGTAGAAAAAGCATATGCCGTCAGTACCGGAAGCTTTATATTGACAGCCATCGTAACAATGGCGCGTAAACTTTCCACACCAGCCCGATGTCCAAAGGCACGCGGTACTCTTTTGCTCTTTGCCCATCGCCCATTACCATCCATAATAATTGCAATATGGCGTGGCATTTTATCCTGATCCAATTGATCATATCTCTCTGTCTTATCATGCTTTTTGCCAAAGAAATTTTTCCACATAGTATGACCTCCAGGATAATGTTGTAATAAAGAAAACTTGGCTTACGCCAAGCCTTAGTTGCTCTTACTTGGAATCAAGAAAGTATCATGCTAATACCGCAAACTAAACACTTTTTACAATGTTTTACTCCTTGGCTTTTGCCATTTTGGCACCAACTATCAATTGATAAACACCATCCACATGAATCTGTTGCCGTATGACATAAAGATTATTTTCATCTAAGTCTGATAAACTACGAGTTGGAGTCGTTATTGATATAACATACTTAACGTTAACTTTATCTAATTGTTCCTTAACTGCAGATAAACATTGAGCAACTGTATCCACCATTTACACTTCCAATATTTCCTTTTCTTTGACACTCAGAATAGTATCTACTTCTTTGATATATTTATCAGTCAATTTTTGCATATCTTCTTGTGCTTTTTTAGCTTCATCTTCAGAAATGCTTTTATCTTTTTCAAGTTTCTTAACAATATCATTTGCATCGCGGCGTACATTACGAATTACAATGCGATTTTCTTCCGCCTTTTTGTGAACGACTTTTACTAATTCAATGCGACGTTGCTGAGTGAGTTGGGGTATATTAAGTCTGATAATCACACCATCGCTGTTCGGTGAAAGTCCCAAATCGGATTTTAAAATAGCCTTTTCTATCTGGGCAATCATGGTTTTTTCCCAAGCTTGAATGGTAAGCATTCGGGGCTCAGGCACTGAGATATTAGCCACTTGGCTAATCGGCGTAGGCGTGCCATAATAATCCACGGTAATTTTATCGAGTAATGCGGGTGTAGCCCGTCCAGCCCGCAGCGTGGCTAAATCTCTCCGCAAGGCATCTAATGCCTTTTTCATTTTTTCTTCATGACTTACATAAATATCTTTAATCATTATTTATTATCCCCCACAATCGTACCTATATCTTGCCCAAGGGCTGCTTTTAAAATATTACCTGGCTCATCGATACTAAACACAACAATCGGAATTTTATTATCCATGCATAAACTGATCGCTGTTGAGTCCATAACACCCAAACCACGTTGTAATACTTCAAGATATGCAAGCTTATCAAACTTTTTGGCATCTGGATTTAAACGCGGATCAGAATCATAGACACCATCCGTATTCTTCTTGGCCATAAGAATTACATCTGCTTCAATTTCTGCTGCCCTAAGTGCCGCTGTAGTGTCAGTTGAAAAATAAGGATTACCAGTACCGGCAGCAAAAATAATCACTCGGTTTTTCTCTAAATGACGAATAGCCCGGCGCCGAATATACGGTTCAGCGACTTGACGCATTTCAATTGCAGTCTGCACACGAGTATCCACATTACATTGCTCTAACGCATCTTGAAGAGCTAGAGAGTTCATGACAGTGGCTAGCATCCCCATATAATCAGCTGTAGCCCTATCCATACCTTTAGCACTTCCAGCTAACCCACGCCAAATATTGCCACCACCGACCACGATGGCGACTTGAAGATCCGTCTTTTCTCTAACTTCTTTTACCTGACGAGCAATAGAGTCGACAACAATGGGGTCAATCCCATACCCTTGTTGTCCTGCTAACGCTTCGCCGCTAAGTTTTAAAACAACTCGTTTATATTTTAACGTCACCAAGTGTACCCTCCCTATTCTTCAATTTCATTTATAAGCATATCAGAAACATTACATAAGAAAAGACTTGGCTTATGCCAAGTCCTCAGACGCAGGCAGAAGCCTTAGCGTTTTTACTTGGAATCAGAAAGTGATATACTTTCTGATTCCGAAATAAGAGAACACTTAAGTGTTCTCTTATTTCCCAGCAGCGGCCATTACTTCAGCAGCAAAATCGTTCGCTTTTTTCTCCATGCCTTCACCAAGCTGGTATCTGGTAAATCTTCTAATGGAAACATTTTCGCCAATTTTAGAAATTGTGCCATTAATAAGTTGGGTAATTGTCAGGTCTGAGTTTTTAATGAAAGTTTGCTCCATTAAGCATACTTCTTTATAATATTTTTCAACACGGCCAATAATCATTTTTTCTATAATATTAGCTGGTTTACCTTCGTTGAGAGCTTGGGCCCGTAGTATTTCGCGTTCATGTTCGAGTACTTCCACAGGAACATCTTCCCGCCGTACGCAACTTGGATTAGTAGCAGCAATTTGCATTGCAATATCTCGAGCCAACAATTTAAAATTGTCGGTTTTAGCTACAAAGTCAGTTTCACAATTAAGTTCAACCATTACACCAACACGTCCACCTGCATGTATGTAAGCTTCAACAACGCCTTCTGATGCAATACGTCCTGCTTTTTTCGCAGCGGCAGCTAAGCCGTTTTCACGCAAATAATCAATAGCCTGAGCCATATCACCTTGGGTTTCTACCAAAGCTTTTTTACAATCCATCATACCTGCACCCGTCGTTTGGCGCAATTCTTTTACCATTCCAGCAGTTATCATCTAATATCCTCCTGTCTATTATTAAGGGTAAGGGGTAAACATATGTTGTTCCCCTTACCCCTCATTATATATAATTTACTCAGCTTCGTCTAATTGTTCACCTTGTCTAGCTTCTAAAATAGCGTCTGCCATTTTAGCTGTCAACAATTTAACCGCACGAATGGCATCATCATTACCCGGAATGACAAAATCGATTTCATCCGGATCACAATTTGTATCAACAATAGCCACAATCGGAATACCAAGTTTTTTAGCTTCAGCAACAGCGATACGTTCTTTACGAGGATCTATGATAAACAAAGCTCCCGGTAATTTAGTCATGTTTTTAATACCACCAAGAAATTTTTGTAGTCTTTCCATTTCATGACGAAGTGTAAGAACTTCTTTCTTCGATAATACTTCGAACACGCCTTCAACTTCCATTTTTTCCAATTCATGCAAACGTTTAATACGCTTTTGAATTGTTTGGAAGTTAGTTAGCATACCACCAAGCCATCTTTCATTTACATAGTACATATTGGATCGGATAGCTTCTTCCTTGACAGCATCTTGTGCTTGCTTTTTAGTTCCAACAAATAAAATTGTTTGATCTTTAGCAATTTCACGTACTGCATTATAAGCATCGTCTACTTTTTTGACTGTTTTCTGCAAGTCAATTATGTAGATACCATTGCGCTCCGTAAAAATATAAGGAGCCATCTTAGGGTTCCATCTGCGAGTTTGATGTCCGAAGTGAACACCTGCTTCTAAAAGCTGTTTCATAGAAATTACTGACATACCTACACCTCCTGTTAATTTACCGCCGCTGTCTGCATTTTTTGTTTTAACCAATACAATGAATGGCACAGTAAACAAAATTAGATAGCGTGTGGATTTGCAACATCAATAACTATAACATAACTCTTTAAATATAACAAGATCTCTTAACAAAAAATATTCGTTTTGACCTATCTATTTTTTATTTAACTGCAATAGCAGCATAATTTCACCTTTACTTATACCCGTAGTTTTAGCAATTTCAGTAATATCATACCCCAAATCGGCCATTTCTATTATCGAACTGCGTTTATCATTACGACCCATCTCTTTATAATTATTTATACTCATTGCAGCAATGTCATTTGTAACCATTGCTATATTAGTAGTTGCAGGCAAATTTACTGACTGATTTAGGCATTCTATCCTATTATTATTTTCATTATTTAAAATTTTATTGGCAACTTGAATTTTATTATCTAAACTGATAATTTTCTGATTAGCGTCTTCTAGCAAATATTCTAAATGAGTAATTTGTTCTTCTAAACGCTTAATTACAATATCAGCCGTCTGTTCTAATTGTTCCTGAAACCGATTAGCAGGTGATGTAACGTCAATGGAAAACATCTGTATTAGCATGTCTCGCTTATAAAAAATAAAAACTACTAACAAAATAAAAACTACTACAATAGTAATACTTGAAAACATATCATCACCTCATTACTTCAATCTTACGATATGAAAATCATGTTTTTATATCAATTAAATTCCCCCGGACAGGATCTCCATTTGAAGAATGGTTAACCATATCAGCATCAGTCTTACTCTGTTTAACATCTTGCTGTTTTTGCCCATCTTTTGAATGACTCTGTTCCTTCGAATTTTTTTCATGGACTTTACCTTCTTCACTTTTAGTTGTGCCTTGCACCTGTTTTTGACGATTCGCTGAAACATGTTGCCATTTTCCCGCAAACTGTTGTTGCTGCAGTGTATCTTGATGATCAGTAATATGTTGATTCTTGCCAACTTCTGACACTCTTGGAATTAACACTTGTAAGTCAACTGGTCTAATCGTCAAATTTGACACCACCCCATTACATAGTACACAACGATCAATAAATATATAAAGAGCATACTCCCAGGACTTTTTACTTAAATGAACCTATTTTTATTTCTCCATCTTCAGCATATATGGACGTAAATTTCAAAGCCTCCACGATTGGCTTAATCAGTGTACCAACTACTATTTTAACACCAGGATAGATTACGTCCGCAACTTTTATACGCCCTTCACGCATTCCCTCAAATTCACCTTGAATAACTGTTATACGATTACCCATCGTTTCTCCTTGACCTACTAAATGAAATTGAGCTTTCGTTAATTTTAAAAGCATCTCCCTTTTGTCAGGGGGCATTGAACTAAGATCCATTGACCTTAAGATACTCAAGGCTTTTTTTGTTTTTTCAATACTTACTTCTACTTTCTTTATTTCAGAACGTATCTTTTGATATTCTTCCCTAAGCATTGGATTAACACCAACTTCCAGGGCAGTCATTGTTGCCATATGTGTCCCCACTACTTTAGCGCGAATTTCTTCGCCAGCCATAATAGTTCCACCTATAATCAAGCCCCGTCGTCCTTCTACCAGAATTTTTTTACCTGCACTAATCCGGGAATTTAGCACTACATCGCTTACCATAATATCTGTACCAGCATGAACTGTAGCATTCTCGATAAACTTAGCAATTACATTTTCCTTGGCATTTACATAACCACGATGCATGCCCTGTATACCCATTTTTATAATGATATTTCTACCTTCAACTGTCCCCCCACTAATCGTGCCGAAAATCTCAACATTACCATCGGCTTTTACTGAGAACCCTGGTTGTACTGAACCACGCACGATAACATCACCAATAAATTCAATGTCACCTGTAGATATATCCACATCTTCCTTAATTTCAATAACCGGTACCACATTTATTTTATTATTAGCAATCAATAATTGTCCTGCAATCGTCGCAACAAGAGTATTACCATCAACAACCTGGACATTCTTGCCGATAGGCAGTGGTATATCCTTGCCTGATTTACCACTTACTGCATTTCCCATAACATCAATGCCAGGTGTACTTAACGTTGCTGAAATCTTTTCAGCTAATAAGTCACCTTCCTGCACAATCGTAAATAATTTAAGATCTTTGAAATCGACACTACCATCTGCCCTTTCTGCTGGACGGCCATTATTGCCCATATCAACATGATATTTAATATATGCATTTTCACCATTGGTAGGTTGTACACCTTTAGCACATATTACTCTAAAGCCAGGGCAATCATAAGCTTTTTTTACCTGTTCAGGATTAAGACCAAAGGCAACTCCATTTTTTTTAATTTCTTCTAATAACTCATTCATTTCTAAAGAACGACAGCCCGGCGGAAAGGTAATCTGTAGTGAAGCTTCCATTCGATCACGTGTGACCAGAACTCTAATATCAGGCTCGACGATTGGAACTAATGCAGGCGTCTCAGCTATTTTAACTGGCTGGTTACTTGCTTCTTTAATTGTACGTATTATAGTGCTCACATTATATTCAGCAACTTTCAGCTTTTTCAATTGTGCAACTACATTTATTTCGTTTACTGGAGGTACTCCAGCATCAGGGGGGCATACGGTTAAATATACACCACTATCATTAACAACAATTGAATATCCATCAAACACATCATCAATCATAGATGTATTCCCCCTTAACGATCTTAAACAAAGCTTGACTTAATACGTGATAACGCTCCTCTTAATCTAAAAATTGATTTAGTGTGTAGCTGAGAAATACGTGCTTCAGAAAGCTTTAAAATCAAACTAATTTCTTTTAATGTTAAACCGTCATAATAATATAAACTAACCACTATTTTTTCCTTTTCAGGTAATTTATCAATGGCTTTAGCTAAAGCCTGTTTTACCTCTTCAACTTCTATCTGATCAGATGGATTAACTAAATGATTAGATAAAGTTTCCGTCTTAGTGAACTCTTCTAAAGGAATGATTGTGCTAGCATTTAGCTGAGTTATTAACGTATATAACTCACTAGTAGTAATGCTAAGGGCCGCAGCAATTTCTTCATCGGTCGCAGATCTTCCCAAATTATTTTCAAGTTGGGCTATCGCTTGTTCATATTGCTTTGCTTTTTGTCTAATACTTGTCGGCACCCAATCTTGCGACCGTATCGCATCGAGCATAGCTCCTCTGATACGAACTACTGCATATGTTTCAAACTTTATTCCCCGCGTCGGATCATATTTTTCAATCGCATCAAGTAAACCAAAAAAACCATTGCTAATCAAATCATCTTTATCCACGTGTTGCGGCAAGCTGATGGCTAGGCGACTGGCAACTAACTTAACTAATGCTAAATAACGCTCAATCAGTTTTTCACGTAGATCAACTTTTTTACTTTGTTGATATGCTAGCCATAATTTCATATTCTCATCTATTTGAGATTGATTACTATCTATCATCTTTAATTACCCCCAACCTACATATACATCATTCTTTGGGGCGCGATATCTGCTGAAAATTGTCAGAGGTAAACGGACTAAATCCAGATTCATTAGGTACTTCATCAATAGTTTGCTGCTCAAGAG
>Ga0209123_1002686_pt1 | contig 14502 bp, 10 predicted proteins | sample BarGraIncu00431A_FD_184500 | JGI IMG/M metagenome (GOLD analysis project Ga0209123, IMG submission 184500) | Arctic peat soil microbial communities from Barrow, Alaska, USA - Barrow Graham LP Incubations 004-31A (SPAdes) (version 2) | ecosystem: Environmental > Terrestrial > Soil > Wetlands >...
TGACCAGCTTAACCGTTTCGATCTTAAACTCGCGGGTGTACGACTTTCTCTTCTTCGGTACCATGACAGCCCTCCTGCTGCTTTTGTAGCAGCTTTTCGGACTGTCCACAAGACCGGGGGAGATCCAGGAAGCCGAACGTAGAGAGGCAGGGGGGTGATTTGCCTGGGCGAAAGCCCCCCCTGTCTCGCTACGCGAACCTTCCCCCCTGTTCTCCCAGGGGGGACTAAATACCCCTCAGGCTCTTAACTTAACGGCAGTGGTGCCGGGGTGGGGTCCTAAAGTTCCCTCTCCCGGTGGGGGAGGGGAGGGAGCGATGATACCTCAACTAAACTTCGCCCGGCCCGGCCTCAGGGAAATCTGAAGTAAAAGGTCGCGCCCACATCCAACTCCGCATGCGCCCAGACGGCGCCGCCGTGACGCTCCATAATACGCTTGACGGTCGCCAAGCCGATGCCGGTCCCTTCATATTCCTCGCCGTGCAGCCGCTGAAAGGCGCCGAAGAGTTTGTCCTGATACGCCATGTCGAAACCCGCCCCGTTGTCCCGGACAAAAAACGCTGCTTCCCGGCCGGTCCCCTGGACTCCAAACTCGAGCCGGGTGCATTCCCGGCGCGCGGAATATTTCCAGGCGTTACCGAGCAGGTTCTCCAGGACCAGGCCGATGAGGATCTTATCTCCTTGCGTGGTGAGCCCGGGGGCGATCTCAATTTCCGCGACCCGTTGGGGCTCATTCTCCCAGAGTATAGCGATGACCCCCGCAGCCAGGGCGCTCAGATCGATGGTTTCCTTCACGAGCTTGGATCGGCTCACCCGCGCCAGCTCTAGTAAGTCGTCAATCAACTGGCCCATCTTGACGCTGGCGGCACGGGCGCGCCTTAGGTAATCGTGGGCCCCCTTTGGAAGGGCCCCGGAAAACTCTTCCTGCAGTATGCCGAGATAGCTGTTGATATGGCGCAGTGGACTGCGCAGGTCGTGGGAAACGGAGTAGCTGAACGATTCCTGTTCGCTCATGGCGGTCTCCAGCTGTGCGGTGCGCTCCAGCACCCGCTGCTCCAGGTTGGATTGCAGAGTCTCTATTTCCCGCTCGACGCGCTTTCGTTGGGTGATGTCGTCGTAGAGCGCCAGGACGTAGTCGACGCTGCCGTCTTCCTTGCGCACGCAGCAGATTGAGATGAAGAAGTCCATCCAGCTGCCGTCCTTTCTGCGGTATCTTTTCCCGATGGCGTACTCGTTGATCTCTCCGAAGAGCATCCGGTTGTACTGGAACAGGCTTTTCTCGAGATCGTCCGGATGGGTGAGGGTGTCCCAGGTCTGTCTGGAGAGCTCCGTGCTGGTGTAGCCGAGCATCTGGCGCAGTCTGATATTGGTCTGCAGCCAGCTTTTGTTCGGTGCTGTTATGGCCATTCCGACGATCTGGCGCTCGAAATAGAGGCGCATGCGCTCCTGGCTCTCTTTGAGCTCGGTGATATCGAGGACGCAGGCGATGCTCCCCTGGAAGTCTCCCTCCTTGGAGTAGATCCCCTGAACGAAACAGATGACGCGTACCACGCTCCCCGATTTGTCGAGGTAGCGCTTCTCCAGGGTGTAGCGCGGGAACTCGCCCCGCACCATGGATTGATACTTTTCCAGGCTCTCGGCCACGTCGTCGGCGTATGTTATTGCGGCGAAACTGCGTACCCCGACCAGTTCAGCTTCCCGGTAACCCAAGAGCTTGCAGAAGGCCTCGTTCACCCGCAGGAACTTGTTGTCGGTGCCGATGGTGACAATCCCGAAGAGCGAGTTGTCAAAGAGGGAGCGGTAGCGGCTTTCGCTCTCGCGCAGGGCGCGCTCCGCGCTAGTGCGCTCGCTTTCCCGAGTCTCGAGCTGCAGCGCCATTTCATTGAACGCCCTACCCAGTTCCCCCAGTTCCCCTCCGGAAATGCCGTCCGAAAACCTGGCCTGGAGATCCCCTCCCGCCAGGCGGCGCGAGGTCTCCTGTAGCAGCGCCACCCGGTCCATGATGGAATACTTGGCGATGAGCCAGGCCACCAGGAAGGCACAGGCCAGGCTGGAGGCAAAGAGCAGCAGGTTGCGCATCAGAAGGGAATTGGCCTGGGCCACAACGGTCGCTACGGGAATGCCGGCCCGAACATACAGGTAGGGAGTTGCTTCGCCCCTGAGGCGGAGCTTGCGAAAGGTGATGAAGCGTTGCTCGCCGTCGGCCCCGATCCCGACAAACGCTCCCTCGTCGGACGGGCCCTGCATGCCGCGGATCATTCCCGGCAAATCCAGCTTCCCGGCGTAGTTGTCGGCCTCGCTGTATCGGACGAGCACGATCCCCCGGTGGTCGAGAAGGGTATAGTGGAATCTCCCGGGGCGGGTGATGGAGAGCGACTGCCCCAGAGAGTCCAGGTTAAAGGCCACCGATATGGTGCCTTCGATGATGCCCGAATCGTTTTTATAGGGATAACAGAGGTTCAGGGTCGGCTTGGATGCCATCCTGCTGACGATGTATTCCCCCGAAGCGAGACGCCCGGTGCTGAGGGCGTTTCGGAAATAACGCCGATCGGAAATGAGAACGGGTCTGGTGGTGATCGCCGAAGCCCAGACGATGCCGCCAGGTCCGGCAACCGATATGTTCAGATACAGGGGGCTTATTTTGAGGATTTCGGCAAGTATCTTCTGGGTTTTGGCAGCGTCGTGATTCCGGATATCCGGCAGTTGGGCCAGTGCCGTCATCAGTTGCTCTGCGGAGGATGCTGCGTGCTGCTGCTCACTGGCAATGCCGTCACTGATCTTTCTGGTTTCCTGAATGGCGGCCGCGATGGCAGTTTCTCGCAGCTTCATGCCGTAAAAAATAATGATGCCGGCTGCCGGGAGGGCAACAATCAGTGCCATGAGGGACATCTGGGCTCTCATAGGCAGTGACAGTAGTCTGGACATCAGCCCGCTTCTCATGGTTGACCCTTTTCGGCTGTCAGAAGTCTTCCGCCAAATAGAGTCCTTTGGGGGCGGCTTGCTGTCCTTTAATAGCTTTTAAATAAGCCTGTACATATTAATGCTGATGTTTAATACAACGCAGCCCTGTTACTTGTCAAGGTTTTTGGAACGATCACTTCCCGGGTACGTCGCGGGGAAGGGGGCTGCGCCTGTGCAAACCCCCGCGCTGCTGTTCGAGAAGATTTGCTTTGGTAAGTAGCTAACATGATGAACCTATCCGACTGAATCAGGAGGGGGGATGTGCAAATGCTGCTCAGGGCCATTATGACGCTGATATTCGTTTAGGCCCCTGGCGTGGAGCTAAAGATTGGTTGAAATTGAATACTTAAAATAAATTAACTTAGTTTGCCTTAATGTGGGCCGATAGTTGTAGTTACTGGTTAAAGAACCTAAACGGGGGAATTAACCATGAAAACGGCTCGTATTATCGGCATGTTAAAGGCAGTTGCGCTGGTGGCAGTCTTTTGTGCCGGTAGTGCGGCACAGTCGGCGCGGGCTGGGGAATTATCGGTGTATGTCAAAAGTGGTTGGTTCACTTGGGACGAGAAGCTCAATGGGGGCCCCTTCGTCAAGGAAAAGGGGGCCATGCACGGCGCCGGCATTACCAGGAAGGATATCCTGTCGGGCGTGTCGATTGCCGAGATGGCCGAGGTGTGGGGCGGCAACATCGATTATGACGGTCACGACATCACAGGTCAGACCAAAATCGAGGCGGACACCTCCTATCTCGGTACCAATGAAGAAGCCTCCCTCGGAGTCAAACTGCGGGTGAGTGATGCCTTTTCCTTCGAGCCCTTTGCGGGTGCGGGGCACCGATTCTGGATCCGGACCCGTTCTGGCGAGGATTGGAACAGCATCTACGTCAAGGCGGGATTGGAGTCGGACCTGCAGAGCGCCGGTTGCACCTGGTACCTGAAGGGGGGAGCGTTGCTGCCGGTGTACACGAGGAGTCATGTCAGCCTGTCGAGCGCCGGGTACAGCGATGTCGTCACCTATCCGAAGGCTGAACTCTCCGGTTTCGCCGAGGGCGGAGTAAAGCTGGGAGCCTTCGCGATAAGCGTTGAGTACGAGGGGATGCGGTTTGGCCAGTCCGACAAGGTTTCCACCAGCAGGCGCTCCGCCACTCCGGGCGCGATAATTCAGGACAGCCAGGCCTACCAGCCGGAGTCCTCTTCGAACCTTTACTCCCTGAAGCTCGCCTACTACTTTTAGCTAGTTCCTGGACCGGCAGCGAGGGAGAAAAAACGCGGCCTGATACGTACGAAAAGCCGTCAACCCGAAGGGGTTGGCGGCTTTTCGCGTTTGTTGATATAAAGGCAGGATAAAACTCCCTCCCCTTCAAGGGGAGGGTTGGGGTAGGGATGGGGTTTACTAGAGCAACGCTAGGAAATGACGGTCTGCACCACCAGCGCCAGCGTCAGCACGATCATGACGACGACGGTGAGCCAGGCGACCATGTTGAAAAACCTGGAATTGACGTACTCGCCCATCAGTTCCTTCTTGTTGATCAGCACCAGCATGAAAATCAGCACGAAGGGGAGCAGGGCACCGTTTACCACCTGGGAGATCAGCATGATGGCGATGAGCGGGGCGTTGGGAATCATGATGACCAGGGCGCCCAGCACGATGAGCCCGGTGTAGAGCCACATGAACTGAGGCGCGCTCTCGAAGTCGTGATCCACCCCCGATTCCCATCCCATCGCCTCGCAGACGCAATAGGCGGTCGCCAGCGGCAGGATCGAGGCGGCGAAAAGCGAGGCGTTGGCAAGCCCTATGGCGAAGAGTGCCGAGGCGTATTTTCCAGCCAGGGGGGCCAGGGAGACCGCGGCGTCCTTGGCGTCGTTGATGTGGATCCCCTGTACGAACATGGTGGCACCGCAGGCGACAATGATGAAGAAAGCCACCACGTCGGTCATGATGCAGCCAACGATAACGTCCAGTCGGCAGGCCTTGTAGTTTTCCACCAGCACACCCTTCTCCACGACCGCGGACTGGATGTAGAACTGCATCCAGGGGGCGATGGTGGTCCCGACGACGCCGACTATCATCATGAGGTACGACGGCTTGAAGTCGAAGGAGGGGGTAACGGTCGCTACCATAATCTCTCCCCAGGGGGGATGGGCCAGCACCGCCGAGACGATGTAGGTAAGATAGATGGTACAGGCGAAGAGGAAGATCTTCTCCACCATCTTGTAGCTCCCCTTCACCACCAGCCACCAGACCAGGCAGGCACCTATGGGAACCGAGATGTACTTGCTGACGCCGAAGACCTCCATGGCCGAGGCCCATCCCGCGAACTCGGCGATCGTGTTGCCGAAGTCGGCGAGCACCAGGAAGAGCATCAAATAGGCGGTGATCTTGACCCCGAAGTTCTCCCGGATCATGTCGGCAAGCGACTTGCCGGAGACCACCCCCATGCGGGCGCACATCTCCTGGACCACGATGAGCGCTACCGTGATCGGGATCAGGGTCCAAAGGAGCGAGTAGCCGTAGGTGGCGCCGGCAACCGAGTAGGTGGCGATGCCACCGGCGTCGTTGTCGACGTTGGCGGTAATAATCCCCGGACCAAGTACGGAGAAGAAGAGCAGGATGTTTTTCTTGTTAAGTTTCATGTTTTGATTCCTGTCGGGTGCCGCCGGGCGAAATAAAGATTCACCCCCACCGGTTAGGTTGCCTTGGGGCGAACGGCGTTCGCCCTTTTTAATTGCTGCGAACCGCGTCCGCCTGCTTTTAGTACGTGGGGTGCCGTTTGTGTTTCAGCGCAAGCGGAAGGAACCTTTCCAGGATATCGTCCACCGTAACAATGCCCACCATCCGCTTCTCCTCGTCCAGTACCGGGACGGCGATCAGGTTGTACTTCGCGATGATCTCCAGGATCTCCTTGGGGTCGGCATCGATCGGCACGCTTTTCAGATTCTCGGTCATGATGTCAAAGACCGCTAGCGACCCTTCCTGGATCAGCAATTCCTTCAGCGACACCACACCGAGCAGCTGCTCTTCGGCGTCCAGCACGTAGGCGTAATAGACCGTGTCGGTCTCCGGCGCCTGGAGCCTCACCTGTTCCAAGGCAGCCGCGACGCTGAGGTCCGCCGTGATGGTGACGAAGCTGTTGTTCATCATGCCGCCGGCGCAGTCCTCCTCGTGCTCCAAAAGTTCCTGGATCTCCTCGGCGTCCTCGGCGTCCATCAGGCCGAGCAGTTCGTCCGCCTTCTCCTGGGTCAGGTCGGCCAGCACGTCCGCGGCCTCGTCCGGCGACATCTCCTCGAGGATATCCGAGGCGCGCTCGCTGTCGAGCTCGCTGATGACCCGGCTTCTGAGCTCCGGCTCCAGTTCGTGGATCGCCTCGCCGGCGGTTTCGTCGTCCAGCGAGTTGAGGACCGTCTGGATGTTCTGCCGGGGAACCCGGGAAATGATGTGCGCCAGGTCGGCCGGATGCATCTCGCCAATCTGCTCGCGCGCCATGGTGAGGGTGAGCCTGGCCGCGTTCGCTTCCAGGTGGCCGACGAACTCCCAGCTGATCTCGCGCGTCGGGATGTCCTTTTGGATCATGCCCCAGAACTTCTCGTACCCCATGCGCCGCAAGAGCCCGCGAAAACCGACATCGACCGACATGAGGCACAGGGCGTTTTTGTGGCGCCCGAGCTTCAGGTCGTTCACCCGGACCACCTTGGCCCCGTTCACGTCGACGATCTGCTTGTCGAGGATGTCCCTTTTAACGTGGATCTCGCCGCCGGTCTCCTGGTAGCTGGAAAGCTCCTTAAGAGAGGAGGAGACCGAGATGACCGCGGGGTTGAAGAGCACCACCCGGTCCCAGGCGACCGAGTAGGTCTGGCCGTCGCGCCGGAAGAGAACCTGAGTCACGATGGGAAACTCTTCCCCCGGCTGGATCGCCAGGTCGTAGACGCGGCCGAGCAACTGGCCCGACGCGTTGGTGAGCGGTCTTTTGAGAACCGAACTTAAATAGAGCTGTTGTGGCGTCATGATTATTCACCTCACGCTCACCGCGCACGAGGGTGCGGACGAAAGCGGACGATGGTCCGCCGTCCCGGGTCCCGGGCGGGTGAGGTTTTGCTGCTAAGGGTACGGTGAGGAAGGCGGCTAAAAGCCGCATGCCCCGCGGATAGCGTCGTTTCCGTCGTGGGAGACGGCAAGCGACCAAAGCGGGACAAAAGGGGAGGGGTGCTTTGGGGGCTTAACCGTTACTGGACGGCGCAATAGTATGTGAGCTGCAACTCGGACTGTCCAAAGTGCTAAACTACCTCCATGTCAGGTCCCGTTCCGGGACGAAAAAAAGCCGCGGGGAACCCACGGCCTTGATGACGGTCGAAGCGAATTCCCCACTCGTAGATTTTCAGCAGTGCACAACGTAGGTTCCGAAGAAACCAGCTACCTTAAGTAAAGCCTTAATCCGACAATACCTGGTCTACCCATTGGCGTCTTTCGACATTTCTGGGCAGTAGCCTATGTTTGTGCAAACGCCTCATGCTAACGAAGAACACCTCCATATACTTCTAATGACGGATATTTGTCAAGCGCTTTTGCGCTCTTTCGGGGCTGCGAGCCGTTTACGGTTGAGCCGTCATGAGCCTCTGACTAATGAGGCGTCGGGTACCCGGTCGGGTCACACCGCAACCGGGCAGAAGCGCAGAGGATGGGCGCTTTTAGCCAGGCCCTGGCTGTCTGAGGGAACCTTTTTGGTGTCTTTTGGTCTCTGAATGGTATATATGGTTCAGTTCTAGGTAAACGTTCTGCCGGCTCTCAGTGGCGGCACTCCCCGGTCGACATGGCCGGTACCTGGCCGGTGGCGGCGTCGCCTTCTTTAGATTAGATAAGGATCAGCAATGCTCTTCTTGACACATGCCGACTATGACGCCATCAGGTTGTCTCTCAAGGTGGCCCTGGCTGCGACAGTTCTCAGCCTGCCCATTGGCTTTGTCTTTGCCTATGTCATGACTTTTTTCAAGTTCAGAGGAAAAGTGCTGTTGGAAGTTTTCATCAACCTCCCTCTCACCCTGCCGCCGGTCGTGATCGGCTACCTGCTATTGATCGCCCTTGGTAAAAACGGCTGGTTCGCCCCGGTTTTGGAGGCGCTCAACCTGAGGCTCATCTTTACCTGGAAGGCCGCGGTACTGGCGTCTGCCGTCGTCGGCTTCCCGCTGCTGGTGCGCTCGATCCGGATCGGCATGGAAGGGATCGACTACCAGTTGATCCAGGCTTCGCGCACCCTTGGCGCGGGCGGGATCGATACCCTGTTCACCATCATACTGCCGCTCTCCCTGAGGGGCATTTTCGCCGGCTCCTCCCTCATGCTGGCGCGCAGCCTGGGCGAATTCGGTGCGACCATCATTGCCGCGGGGAACATCCCGGGGGTGACCCAGACCATTCCCCTTGCCATTTACGACTACGCCAGTTCGCCTTCCAGCGAAGCGGCAGCACTCTCGCTTTGCCTGGTCGCCGTTGCCATATCGGTCGTCGTGCTGCTGTTCCACGAACTGCTCAGCTCCAAGCTGGCGAGGAGAGACTGATTTGGAACTGCACATGGCGCTACGCAAGAGTTTCGGCCCCTTCAATCTGGAAACCGATTTCACCGTGACCGGCGACAAAATCGGGATCTTCGGTCAGTCGGGGAGCGGCAAGTCCACCCTGGTCGGGTTATTGGCCGGGCTCACCAGACCCGAGGCGGGGGAGATCACCCTGGACGGAGAGTGCCTTTTCAGTTCCAGCCGCGGCATCAATCTGCCGCCGCAGCGGCGCCGGGTTGCTATCGTGTTCCAGCAGTCCTGCCTGTTTCCCCACCTGAGTGTGGAGAAAAACCTGCTCTACGGTTACCGGCGCACGGCTCCCGAGTACCGGACGGTCGATTTCGGCCAACTGGTCTCGGTACTGAAGCTGGACGGCCTGCTGCAGCGTGGGGTGAATAACCTCTCCGGCGGTGAGAAGCAGCGGGTTGCCCTGGGGCGGGCCATTCTCGCCAATCCCCGGCTGCTCCTGATGGACGAGCCGCTGTCGGCCCTGGACGATTCCCTGAAGTACCAGATCATCGAATTCTTGATGAGTGCCAGCGAGCAGTTCAAGATTCCCTACCTCTTCATATCCCACTCCATTTTGGAAATACGGCTCATGACCGAGCAGGTACTGGCGGTTTCCGGCGGACGCATCGTCGGGCAGAGCACCCCGGAAGAGCTGGCGCGCCAGCGCATGGGGCAAAGCCAGGTGGGATACATCAATCTGATCAAGGCGGATTTGCTGCGCAAGATCGGGGAACTCAAGGTCTACCGCTGGGGCACGGCCGAGCTGTACATTTCAGCCGGTAGCGATAGCCCCTCGGCGACTTTCGAGCTCTCCTCCCGTGACATCATCCTTTTCAAGAAGCATCCTGAGGCGATCAGTGCGAGAAACCTGCTGAAGTGCACCGTGCTGGATACCTTTCCCTCCGGCAACAAGGTCGGAGTCGAGCTTCAGTGTGGCACCGAGCGTTTGGTGGCCGAGGTTGTGGTGCAGGCCGCCGACGATCTGGCGATACAGGCGCAAACCGAGATTTACGCCGTGGTAAAGGCCTCATCTTTCCGACGCTTAGGGTAGGGGGGCTTTCGCTGCCTAAGCGTTTCGCAAGCTCAACACGACCTACAATCCACAAGGTCCCTCTCTTGCCCTTTTCCCCATCGTAAAAAGACCATCTTCTCCTCATTCCCGACCTGATCAAAGACCAGAGCTTCTCCAGGATGCGAAATCCACTCCTGGAATGGCGCCCCTGCGAGCATCCTCCTGATTGAGTCACCCGAATCACCCTTTAATCCCGAGTTAAGCAGTGTGGAAACAAATTCAACCTAAAAATATTGTTGACAGTTGGCGTGTACAATGTTATTGATTAGTCCACTTACTAGATGGGGTAAGTAAATAAAATGCGCTGCGAACGGTGTTGATCCGAAAAACCCCGCCAATCTGGTTCGAAGTCGAACCTGATCCGGAGACGAAAGGGGTTCCCGAAAGTCACGGGGATGACTCTGCTCTCTCGGTAAAATAACGGTATACTGTCACAGCGCGCGTTAATTTTCGATCAGTACGACTGTTCGCGGCGCTGAAGTTGCCACAGTTCCCTCTCTTAAGGGGGGAGGCTAGGGAGCGCAAGCTTCCTGCACTTTAGGAGGGGCCCATGGGCTCGTTTGGTCAGAAACACTCGGTCTTGCCCGGCTTCGGTCCGACCCTCGGCTACACCATTTTTTATCTGAGCATCATCGTGCTTATCCCGCTCTCGGCGCTCTTTTTCAAGACCGCGACCCTCACCTGGGACCAGTTTCTGGTTGCCGTCACGGGTCCCCGGGTGCTTGCCTCTTACCGGGTCACCTTCGGTTCCGCACTTTTTGCGGCCGGCGTCAACGCAGTTTTCGGCGTGTTATTGGCCTGGGTGCTGGTGCGCTACCGGTTCCCCGGCAGAAAGATGATCGACGCGTTGGTGGATTTACCGTTTGCGCTTCCGACTGCGGTCGCCGGCATCACCCTGGCAAGTGTATATTCCCCCAACGGTTGGCTGGGGTCCTATCTGGAACCCCGCGGCATCAAGGTTGCCTTCACCCCGCTCGGTATCATGGTTGCCATGATCTTCATTGGTCTTCCCTTCGTGGTGCGGACCGTTCAGCCGGTGCTGGAGGAGTTGGACCACGAGATCGAAGAGGCCGCTTCCTGCCTCGGGGCGAACCGCTGGCAGACCTTTTGCCGGGTGATCTTCCCCACCATGCTCCCCGCTGTACTGACCGGCTTTGCCTTGGCATTTGCCCGCGCGGTAGGCGAGTACGGCTCCATTATCTTCATCGCCGGCAACATGCCGATGGTCTCGGAGATTACCCCGCTGCTCATCATCACCAAGTTGGAGCAGTACGACTATGCAGGGGCGACCGCGATCGCTACGGTCATGCTGGTCGCGTCTTTTCTACTACTGCTCTCCATTAACCTGCTGCAGAAGTGGAGCAGGCGCTTCGCCGACTGATCGCTGGTCGGTGGACCCGTAGACCAGTCGGACCAATGACACTTTCCCAAAGGGGTTTCACATGCACGCCACTAAAGCGTTAAAAAAGAACGGGGAAAAGGTTTCCAGCGTCTCCGAGCCGGCGTGGGTACGCTACCTGCTGATCACGACCGCCCTCGGATTCGTGGCGCTGTTTCTGCTGATGCCGCTAGCCGCCGTCTTCGTCCAGGCGCTCGACAAGGGGTGGGAAGCCTACCTCGCCGCTCTGCATGAGCCCGATACGCTCTCCGCCATCTGGCTTACGCTGCTGACCGCGGTCTGCTGCGTCCCGATCAACCTTTTCTTCGGCATCGTTGCCGCCTGGGCCATTGCCAAGTTCAGCTTCACCGGCAAGAGTCTTTTGATCACGCTGATCGACCTCCCTTTCTCGGTCTCACCGGTGGTGTCGGGACTCATCTACGTGCTCATCTTCGGCCTGCAGGGGTGGCTCGGGCCCTGGCTGCAGGCCCACGACATCAAGATCATCTTCGCGGTGCCGGGGATCGTCCTCGCTACCATCTTCGTGACGTTCCCTTTCGTGGCACGCGAACTGATTCCGCTCATGGAGTCCCAGGGGCGCGACGAGGAGGAGGCTGCGCTGACGCTTGGAGCCAGCGGGCTGCAGACCTTCTTCCGGGTCACCTTCCCGAACATCAAGTGGGGTGTCCTCTACGGGGTGATCCTCTGTAACGCGAGGGCGATGGGCGAGTTCGGCGCAGTGTCGGTGGTCTCCGGACACGTGCGTGGTTCCACCAATACCATTCCGCTCCAGGTGGAGATCCTTTACAACGAGTACAGCTACGCGGCGGCCTTTGCCGTCGCCTCCTTACTCGCCCTCCTGGCCCTGGTAACCCTGGCGATCAAGACGGTCGCCGAGTGGAAAATCCAACAGTCGCAGTCCGTAACCGAAGGCGAAAGGTAGACGACATGAGCATTGATATTGAAGGAGTCAGCAAGAATTTTGGGGCGTTTGCGGCGCTCAGCGACGTTAACCTAACCGTCCCCTCGGGAGAACTGGTCGCCCTATTGGGGCCGTCGGGCTCTGGCAAGACCTCGCTGTTGCGCATCATCGCGGGTCTGGAGACCCCGGACAGTGGCCGCATTCTCTTTAACGGGGAAGAGGCGACCAAGCGCCATGTCCAGGAGCGCAAAGTCGGGTTCGTGTTCCAGCACTATGCGCTTTTCCGTCACATGACAGTCTTCGACAACATCGCCTTTGGCCTCACGGTGAAGCCGAAGAAGTCGCGCCCCAGCAAGGAAGATATTCGCGACAAGGTATTCACCCTTTTAAAGCTGATCCAGCTAGAGCAACTCGCCGATCGTTATCCCGGCCAGCTCTCTGGCGGGCAGCGGCAGCGGGTGGCACTTGCCCGTGCACTGGCGGTCGAGCCACAGGTACTGCTGCTGGACGAGCCGTTCGGCGCCCTCGACGCCAAGGTCCGTCTCGAACTGCGGCGCTGGCTCCGGCGACTGCATGACGAAATCCACGTAACTAGCGTCTTCGTCACCCACGATCAGGAAGAAGCGCTCGAGGTGGCGGACCGTATCGTCGTCATGAACCAGGGGCGTATCGAGCAGCAAGGGACTCCGTCCGAGGTGTATGACCGTCCCGCGACGCCGTTTGTCTTCGATTTCCTTGGTAACGTGAACCTGTTCCAGGGGAGGGTACACGAAGGGAAGGCGCAGATGGGGGGGATGGTGCTTTCCTCACCGGAGCACGCTGCCACCAACGACTCCGCCGCGGTCGGCTATGTGCGCTCCCACGACATAGAGATCGAGCGCCTGCCGCAGGACATTAGTTCCATCGAGGCGGAGGTGCGCTACATCCTGGCCGTCGGTCCCTTAGTGCGGGTAGACCTGATGCTTGCCGGGGGGAGCGAGACGGTTGAGGTCGATCTCTCCCGCGATGTGGCCGACCGGCTGAAGCTTTCCGTCGGCGAGAAGGTTTTCGCCCGTCCCCGCAAGGTGCGTGTGTTTACCGAGGATTATCAGATCTAGCGTGGCAGTGACTCCCTGAAAAGAACGGTTGTTCATTGATGAGCGCAGCCACGGGTGCCGAGGCACTTCTCAGTACCTTCAGTAGTCCGAAAAGTCCCCTCTCCCGGAGGGGGAGGGTTGGGGAGGGGGAAACCTCCCTCGACCAAAACACAGCGTTTGGGTCAACAATCTTCAAAAAATACTTGACAGCTTTCAGGATAAATATAAATATACAAAGGCACACGTTACATCCGCATCGGTTCGCCCGCGCCACGTCGAGCGTCAGCCCAGCTGTTATAGTGGTACTACCTACAATTGAAAAGGAGATCATCGTCATGTCACGCATCTACCAAGACAATTCCCAATCTATCGGCAATACCCCGCTGGTGCGACTGAACCATGTCACCAAGGGTGCACTGGCGACGGTCCTCGCCAAGGTCGAAGGGCGTAACCCTGCCTACTCCGTCAAGTGCCGGATCGGCGCCAACATGATCTGGGATGCCGAGGCGCGCGGCGTGCTGAAGCCTGGTGTGGAAATTATCGAGCCCACCAGCGGCAACACCGGAATTGCCCTTGCCTACGTGGCTGCGGCGCGTGGCTACAAGCTCACCCTCACCATGCCGGAGACCATGAGCGTCGAGCGGCGCCGGGTCCTTGCCGCCTTGGGCGCGCACCTGATCCTGACCCCCGGTTCCTCTGGGATGAAGGGCGCCGTCTCCAAGGCCGAGGAGATCGCCGCTTCCGACCCGGTGCGCTACTTCCTGCCGCAGCAGTTCAAGAACCCCGCCAACCCGGCGATTCACGAGAAAACGACCGGCCCGGAAATCTGGAACGATACCGATGGCGCCGTCGACGTGATCGTTTCCGGAGTCGGCACCGGCGGGACCATCACCGGCATCTCCCGCTACCTGAAGAGCAAGGGTAAACAGATTATCTCCGTGGCCGTCGAGCCGAAAGAGAGCCCGGTTATCTCCCAGAAACTCGCCGGTAAGGAGTTGACCCCCGGTCCGCACAAGATCCAGGGGATCGGCGCAGGCTTCATCCCCGACACCCTCGATCTCTCCCTGGTCGACCGGGTGGAACTGGTCGACAGCAACGAGGCGCTTGAGTACGCCCGGCGCCTGATCCACGAAGAGGGGCTTCTGGTCGGTATTTCCAGCGGCGCGGCGGTTGCCGCCGCGGTACGTCTGGCGAACCTCCCCGAGTATGCAGGAAAGACGATCGTGGTGATCCTCCCCGACCTGGCGGAGCGCTACCTTTCCACGGCGCTCTTCGACGAAGCCTGATCGGACAAGTTTTGTCGCCAATGAAAAGAGCCCCGGGAGCATTTCCAAGCCGGTCGGACTAGGTGTTGAAAACCGAAAAATGTAAAGTATAATGCCTCTTAGCTGATTTTCAGTTAAGGGGCATTTTTATGGGATCAGACCTCGTCACAAAACCTCCAAGGATACCTGCGACATTTAACGGCATCCAGGTGAATTTCTGCAAAAACCCTCTTTGTTTGAATTATGGTCGTCCTGCTAGCTCCAAAGTGCAACCTCGCG